>Ga0255055_10000418_pt1 | contig 33118 bp, 32 predicted proteins | sample JV7_2_27_MG_FD_188633 | JGI IMG/M metagenome (GOLD analysis project Ga0255055, IMG submission 188633) | Seawater microbial communities from Jervis Inlet, British Columbia, Canada - JV7_2_27 | ecosystem: Environmental > Aquatic > Marine > Inlet | place: Canada: British Columbia | collected...
AAGCGGATCGGCGTGAGCGGGTTCTTGATCTCGTGCGCTATCTGGCGCGCGAGCTCACCCCACGCGAGCACTCGCACGGCGTGGGTCAGCTCGGTCATGTCGTCCAGCGCCACCACGCAGCCGCGCGGGTCCGTCTGTAGCGCCGCGACCTGCGCGCGGATGCGCCGTGCCCCGATGGAGAACTCGCGGGTGTCGAGCTCCCCTCCCTGTCGCATGAAGTCCATCACCCACTCCCACAGCGGGAGCCACTCGGGCGCTGTTGCAGCAGCTATCGGTGTGCTCGGTTCGAGCGTCGCCCGCAGCAGCTCACTTGCCCGTGGATTCGCGATCGTGACCAGCATCGTGCGGTCCACGGCGACTACGCCCGTCGCGACGTTGCTTAGCACGGTCGCGGTGCGGCGTCTGGCCGCTTCGACGGCACGTTGGCTCGCCTCTACGTCGGAGGCCATGCGCTCGAACGCGTCCACGACCGAGACGAACTCGGCCGGTACATCGGCGTCGAACGGAGGCGGCGCCTGCCCGCTGCCGACGGCAACCGCGGCAGCCCGCAGCGACTGCACCGGCCGGGACAGCGAGCGGGCCGCCAGCGCCGCGAGCCCGGCCGCGCCTCCCAGTCCCAGCAGCGTCACGAGCAGCAGACCGTATGCCAGATCCTCCTGCTCGCGCCGAATCTCCCCAATGTCCAACAGCCGCGCTTCGGCAAGCACGGTCGCGGCGCGCGCCACTCCACCCAGGCTGCGGTATCCCACGCGCGTTGGTTGCCCACCGATCGCCGCGTCGGCCGTTACCTCGGGCTCGTCGTTCATGGTGAGCGCCTCGAACACTGGCGGCGCAAGGTACGGATCGAGCAAGCCGAGCTCCGCGAGGACCGTGGTGCTGGCCTCCACCAGCACGCCGCCCTCATACCACAGCAGGTCCGCGCTCAGGCGTTCGGAGAGATCCCGCAGACCTTCACCGACCTCTTCCGGCGACAGCGCCCCGAACTGACGCGCAGTTCCGGCCGCGTCGCTCAGTGCCTGCTGGATCAGGCGGTCGCGGCTGCGCGCCGTGTCCACCTGGAGCCGCCCGATAGACCACGTCGCGAACCCCAGGGTCGGAATCACGAAGAACGCAGCGAGCGCCAGCGTGAGCCGCGCCCGATACGACCTGAACCGAAGACCGGCGGGGACGACCAGCCGCCGCTCGAGGCCGCCGCTGAGGGCCACCGCGCCGATACCCAGCAGGGCGAGCAGGATCACGTCCAGGAAGACGAACAGTGTGCCCCTGACGAGCAGCTGTGAGGGATCCCGCAGCGGGACGGTGACGTGCAGGTGTCGCGAGGCCTGCGGCAACCCCAGTGCCCGTGTGGCCCTCACCTGCCATCCGTCGCGCCGCCACTGGAGGGGTCCGGTGCCCGCCGCCCCGTCCGTGACCGGCTGCATCAGGAACATCCCGTATGGAGCGACGAGGCGGCGCTCGCCCCTGAGAAACCGTCCCACTCTCACCGGCCGGATGAGCTGCGAGCGAGACGCGACGCCTACCGTAACGACGGTGCCGTCGGGGAACGGTGTCGCGCTCACGTAGCGCACGCCCGGGTGGAGCTCCAGCGTGCGCAGCAGCGGCTCGCGGGCAGCACGCGCGGTGTCGGCCAGCGCGACGAAGTAATCCCGTTCGAGCCCCAGCTCGGCCAGCTCGAGCGCCGCGATGCGACCGCCCTCCGCAGACCACGTGGCGAGCACCGCCGGGTAATCGTCTTCGCTGAGGGGCGAGGTGCGCCACTCCGCGTAGAGCGATGCTGCACTCAGCGGAGGCGGGCCGTTCTCCAGCGTCAGGCTGAACCGGTCCAGGAAGCCGATCGCCACAGGGTCGCCGCCGGTCAGTCGTTGAGCGTCCCGCTCGGCCAGTAGCAGGCGGCCGTGCACGGTAGCGTCCCACGTGAGGAGCGCCGCCCCCGCGCCCACAACCAAGGCCGCCGCCGCGAGCAGCGGCACACGGCGGGGTGACAACAGCGCCATGCCCGCCACGGGGATCCACAGCACGCCGAACCACCACGGCCAATCCCCTGTGGGCTGCCAGGTGACGATGCCCACCGCTCCCAGGAGCAGGGCGCCTCCTGCCGCGGCCCATACCGCCCAGCGCCGCGTCGGCGGCGCCGCAAGCAGCGCGGCGCCCAAGACGAACGCGGCACCCACCAACATCAGCGGCACCTGCCAACTCAGCCACAGACCCACGCTCAGCCCCGTGGCGGGCGGCGTGATCCCCTGCGCCAACTTCCACATCATCCACGGCGCGGCGACGATTACGATGCCCGCTCCGATCGCTCGGGGCAGGGTGTGGCGCGGCGGCCGCCGCAGCGCCCTGAGCTCCACGAGCAACACGACCGCCGCCGCGAGCCCGAGAGCGCCGGCGGAGGCGGACAGCGGCCCGAGGAGCTGAGAGAAGTAGATGGCCGGCGAGAACAGCGGCCCCAGCCCGGCACCGTGGCCCGCGGGCGTCAACGTGAGAAGCCCGACGATACCAAACACACCTACCCAGCGACCGATCGCTCCGCCGAATACGATGAGTATCGCCATGCTTCCCAACACCAGGAGCGAGCCCCACCGGGTCCCCCGTTCGATCAGGTCCAGCTTGAGGCCACCCTGCGTCGGCGGCACCGTGCGAACGCTGAACAGCGTATCGGGGGGTGGAGCGCCCTCCTCGGGAACGCACGACGGCAGACAGTAGTCGAACACGTCCGGTGCGAGCGGGGCCGCGCCGGGCAGGTAGAACTCCAAACCGACTCCTGTCTCCGCGACGAACCGCGCCGCCAGCGTCCTGTCCCGGTCGGGCACGGCGCTTCCAGCGGCCAGCACGACCTGGCTCACGGCACTGCGGATCCCGCTCTGGCGGTGGGCCTCGAGCACGACGTAGAATGGAGTTATGCGTGCGGCCAACTCGAAGGCGCCCCGCTCCGGCCTGAGCCGGTGCTTCCCAGCCCAGACCCAGGGACGGCCGACCTCGTCGTGCACGACGATGCCGTGTTCGGGAAGCTGGTCGGATACGATGCCTCCGACCTCGGCGAACGCCGCGGCGCGGTCGGATGCTCCGATCGCGGCCCCACGCTCCGCTAGCGAGCGTGTAAAGTCGACCGCGCTGCCCAGAGTTGCGGCGAGCCGCTCGCTCGCCCGCTCGATGAGGGACTCCCGCGTCTCGAGCCAGCGCTGCTCCACGGCGCGGACGCGGAGCGACGTGGACAGCATCGTCAGGGCGGCCGCGAGGCCGACCGCCGCCGTTGCCCAGGCGCCCGCCTTCCGGGCAGGAACCGCGACCAGCACCATGACAGCGGCGAGGGCGCACGCGGCGACAGCCCACCCCAGCGAGGGCCCCCGGATCCACAGCCCGAAAGCCACCGCCGCCGCAGCGGCCGCCATCTCCCAATGAACGATTCGAGTGTACCTCAACGCCAACCGTTGCTCCTCAAGTACCTGACCCCGGGAGAGGTGGGAAAGCACCTCGAGCGGGACCCGCGGCTCATCGTTCCGGTCGGGACCACTGAGCAGCACGGTCCCCACCTGCCACTCGGCTGCGACACGATCATCGTGGAGCGTCTCGCGGATGAGTTGTCCGCGGAGTTCGAGGTGCTGCGCGCACCTACCATAGAATACGGTGTGAACGCGCCCACTGCCTCCCGATACCCCGGAAGCGCCTCCGTGCACCGCAAGACGCTACACCGCATGCTCAACGACCTGGTCGGCTCCTGGGAGGCGGGAGGCGTGAACCAGTTCATCATCCTCACGGCACACGGCGTCGATCCACACCAGGAAGCCCTCAGTACGCTGCACCCCACGCGGGCCACGGTCCGCGCGGTGGACATCTTCGCCGTCCCCCTCCCCAAGGCCGACGGCACCGCTCCGATCCATGGCGGCGAGGTGGACACCTCGCTGCTGCTCTACATCGACGGAACGCTGGTGCACCAGGATGAGGCGCGCGACTACTTCCCGTCGCTGGCGGTGGAGCGCCGCTACCAGCGGGGCGGGCGCGGCGCCATCCCGCGGGGCAGCCCAGGCTCGCTGGGGCGGCCCAGCCTCGCCTCGGCCGAAAAAGGGGAGCAGCTGTATCACTATATCTATGACCGGATCGCCACGCGCCTGTTCCGGCAGCCCGTCGACTCCGGCGATGCACTGTGAGACACTCCCGATGAAGCGCCGCCTGGCGAGTGCAATCATCACAGCCGCCCTCTCGAGCCTGGCAGCGGTCACAGCCGTAGGCCAGGAGACCCTCGACCGCGGCACGCTCGTGATAATCCAGGGCGACCGCGTGGTGGGACATGAGAAGTTCCTGCTGCGGAGCGGCCGTCGCTCAGGATCGCCGGACGGCTTCACGCTGTCGAGCAGCGTCTCGTACCCGGCGGAGCGGCCGCTGCGCACGTTCACCGCGGTGGTCGAGTTCCTGCCCGACTCCCAGCCGGTCGCCAGCATTCTCGAGCTCCAGAACGGAGACCAGGAGCGGGTGCTCATGGTGATCGGCCCCCGCCGGGTCACCGTGCGGCTCAAGACCGCAGCCGGCGAGTCGGCGCGGGAGTACCCCGCCGGAGGCTCGGTGCTGTTGGCCGACGACTCCATGTTCGCCTACCACGCCCTGCCCCCTAACATTTCGCAGCCTGCGGCACGCGGCATGACGCTGCGCGGGGCCAGGCGCGGCGAGGCCGAGCTGACCGACCACGGGACAGAGCCGACCGACGTGGGTCCAAACACCCGCGCCCTGTGGCACGTGAGCGTCACCCTGGGTGGAGTCACGCGGCACCTCTGGTACGACGATCGGGGCCGGCTCGTCAAACTCTCCATCCCCAGCAAGGACCTGGTGGTGCTCCGCACCGAGGGCGACTAGCCAACCCCTTACAGAACAGGCACTTCCACCACACCGTGCCCGCCCGGCATGGCCCCTGCCTCCACCCCCAGCACCTCGATGTCTCGGGATGAAACCTCCCCGGCGCGCCGGCCGTATGATGGTGTGGGCAAACACCATCCACCAACCGAAGGCACACAGGGCATACCATGAAACGCAGAGCCTCCTTCCTGCTCCTGGCCCTCGCCATGGGCCTGCCTGCGTTCGCGCAGGCGCAGCAGGCAACCCGTCCAGCCATACCACAGTCGCTGTCACTGCAAGAGGCTGTGGGTTTGGCGCTCCGCTTCAGTCCCGCCTACCGCCAGGTAGAGAACGACCGCAATCCGGCCACCTGGGGTGTGCGGAACGCATACGGCTCGTTCCTCCCCCGGCTGTCGATCGGCGGAGGCATCAGCTACCAGGGCTCGGGGTCGCAGATCTTCCTCACCGATCAGCTCAGTTCTCCATCCTCCACCAGGGGCTCCGGCTACGACTTGTCCCTGGGCCTCGTGGTGGATGGCCGCACGCTCACGGGACCTTCGTCGGCCAATGCGTCGTACCGGGCCACGGAAGCGATGATCACGGGGGCCGAGATCAACCTCGAGGCCGCGGTGAAGCAGCAGTACCTGGGCGTGCTGAGGGCCGTTGCCGGCGTGGGTCTCGCGGAACTGCAACTGGAGAGGAACGACGAGTTCCTGCGGCTCGCACGCGCGCGGTTCGACGTGGGACAGAACACGATGCTGGAAGTGCGCCGGGCCGAGGTGGCCAAGGGCCAGTCGGAGGTCTCACTGCTGCAGGCCAGGCAGGGAGTGATCGTCGAGAAGCTGCGGCTGTTCCAGACCATCGGACTGCCCGGACCGGACGATCCCTCAACGGTGGTGCTGACCGACACGTTCCCGATCGTCGAGCCGCACTGGGAACTCCAGGCGGTCCTGGCCGAGGCCGACCAGGACAACCCGGACCTGATCACGCGGCGGGCGCGGGCGGACTTCGCGCACGCCAGCGAGAAGGCCTCGCGCATGAGCTGGTGGTTCCCCACCTTCAGCTTCAACGCCGGGTGGTCTGGATTCACGCAGCAGTTCTCGAACTCGCAGTTCCCGGTGGATCAGGCCCGCTCGGGCTCGCAGAGCGCGATCGCCCAGTGCCAGTTCGCCAACAGTCAGTGGCTCAACCCCGGTGGGACGCCCACGGACTGCGGTCAATTCCTGCTCACCCCCGCGGACGAGCAGGCGATCATCGACGGCAACAACGTGTGGCCGTTCCAGTTCACCGCGTCGCCGTTCAGGGCGAGCGTCTCGCTCTCGTTCCCCATTTTCACGCAGTTCAGCCGTCCGCTGGCGGTGGCCGAGGCGGAAGCCTTCACCATGGACTCCGAAGAGGAAGTTCGGGCGCGGCGGCTGCTGGTGCGCACCGAGGTGAGCCAGGGCTATTATGCGCTGCTCGCCTCCTACGAGGCAATTAGGATTCAGGAGAGCAACCAGACGGCCGCCGCGGAGCAACTCAGACTGGGCCAGGAGCGTTATAGAGTGGGCTCGGGCACGTTCATCGAGCTGCTCGACGCGCAGGTTGCGGCCCTCATGGCAGAAGCGGATTACATCAACGCGGTCTACGCGTACCACCAGTCCATAGCGACTCTGGAAGCCGCAGTGGGACGACCGCTGCGCTAACATAGAGAGACGGCAATGTCGAAGAAGAAGGTCTTCATATTCGGGGGCATCGGGGTTGCGGTAGTCGCCCTGATCGCCGTGAACGCCGCGTCCAAGGGAGACCGGGGAGCGTCGGTGCGGATGGAGGAGGTCGGCCGCCAGGACCTGGTCGCCACCGTCACCGCCAGCGGTCAGATCGAGCCCAAGCGCTCGGTCGACATCAGCTCCGACATCACCGGGCGCATCACGTACATCCCGGTGGAGGAAGGCGCGTGGGTCGAGCGCGGCGAGCTGGTTCTGCGCATCGAACCGTCGCAGTACGAGGCCGCCGTGGCGCGCGCCCGCGCGATGCTCGCGTCCGCCGAGGCGTCCGCGCTCCAGGCCCGCGCCAACCGCGATCAGGCCAGGCGCGCGCGCGACCGGGCACGGCAGCTCAGGGAACAGGACGTCAACCTGGTCTCCGACGAACAGCTGGAGCAGGCCGAGACCCAGTCCGAGGTAGCCGAGGCGCTAGCCGTTTCCGCGCAGCACCAGGTGGCCCAGGCCCAGGCCGGGCTGGACGAGGCGCTGGAGCAGCTGGCGAAGACGGTGCTGCGGGCGCCCATGAGCGGCCAGGTCACGCGCCTCGCGGTGGAGGAAGGAGAGGTGGCGGTGCCCGGCACCTTCTCGCGCGAGACCGGACTCCTCATGACCGTCTCCGACCTCTCCGTGATCCAGGTGAAGGTGCGGGTGGACGAGACGGACGTCGTGCGGCTCCACCTGGGTGACTCGGCCGAAGTCACGATCGACGCCTTTCCCGACACGACGTTCACGGGGAGCGTCACGAGGATCTCGCAGAGCGCGGTGCGCGGCCTGGCGCAGACCGCCGGTGGCACGAACCAGGCGGTGGACTACGACGTCGAGGTGACGCTCGACGACCCGCCCGAGGGTGTACGGCCCGACCTGTCGGCAACGGCCAAGGTCATCACCGCCACGCGCGACTCGGCGATCAGCATCCCGATCATCGCGCTCACGGTGCGCGAGCACGAGCGGATTTCCACCGAGACCGCGCCGCAGGACACCACCGCCGGCCCCGAAGAGATGGAGGGTGTGTTCGTCGTGCGTGACGGCAAGGCCGAGTTCCGCCCCGTCAAGGTGGGGATCGCCGGCGAGGAGTACTTCGAGGTGCTCGAGGGTCTCGACGAGGGCGAGGAGATCGTCGCCGGCCCGTACCAGACCATTCGCGACCTGCGGGACGGCGCCGCCGTGCGGCCCGCAGGCGGAAGCAGCTCCGAGGAGAGCAACTCATGAGCGATTTGATCAGGGTATCGGGACTGACCCGGGAGTACGAGATGGGCGCGGAGACGGTGTACGCGCTGCGCGGGGTCGACCTCACGATCCGGCGCAACGAGTACCTGGCGGTCATGGGCCCGTCCGGCTCCGGCAAGTCCACGCTCATGAACCTGATCGGGTGCCTGGACTCCCCCACCGCCGGAGAGTACTGGCTCAACGGCACTGAGGTCTCGGCCATGCCCGATGACGAGCTCGCCCGGGTGCGCAACCGCGAGATCGGTTTCGTGTTCCAGACCTTCAACCTGCTGCCGCGCGCGTCGTCGCTGCACAACGTGGAACTCCCACTGATCTACGCCGGCGTGCCGGGCAAGGAGCGGCGGGTGCGTGCCGCCGAGGCCCTGCAGCGAGTGGGGCTGGGCGACCGCATGAAGCACAAGCCCAACGAGCTCTCGGGTGGGCAGCGCCAACGTGTCGCCATAGCCCGGGCGCTGGTCAACGATCCCAGCATCCTGCTGGCCGACGAGCCCACCGGGAACCTCGACTCGTCGACCAGCGCCGAGATCATGAACGTGTTCGACGAGCTGCAGGCCATGGGGCAGACCATCGTGATGGTGACCCACGAGGCGGACATCTCCGCCCGAGCCAGCCGCAAGGTGACGCTGCTCGACGGCCTGGTTCACAGCGACACCACACGGGCGGAAGCCGCTTAGTCAATGCCGTTTGGCGAGGCGATCCGCATGGCGCTGCGCGTCATCTGGACTCAGAAGATGAAGAGCGCCTTCTCGGTGGTAGGCGTGTTCATAGGCGTGACCTTCCTGATTGCGGTCGTGTCCATCGTCGAGGGCATGAACAGCTACATGACCGACCGCTTCGCCAATACGCTGCTGGGAGTGAACACCTTCCAGCTCAGGCGGTACCCGGACTTTCAAGTCGGCGACATCTCGCGCGAGACCTGGCGCGAGTGGCGCCGCCGCCAACGCATCACCTACGACGACGCCCGGGCGGTGGACGCGGCCATCACGGTGCCGCACATATCGGGGTGGGAGTCCTGGAACCGCGGCATCATCGAGTACGGCGGCAAGGTGGCCCGCGACATCAACATCATCGGTATCACCGAGGGCTACTTCGACATCAAGAACTGGACCATCGAGCAGGGCCGCCCCTTCAGCGCGCAGGAGGCCCGCACCGGGCAGCCGGTCGTCGTAATCGGGCACGAGCTCGCCGAGCGGCTGTTCGAGGATCTGGATCCCATCGGGCGGGAGATCAAGATTCGCCGCATTCCGTACCGCGTTGTCGGCGTCGTGGAGCCCCAGGGGAAGCTCTTCACGATCTCGCTCGACAAGTTCGCGGTGGCTCCGGCCCTCTCGCCAATAAAGCGCTTCGTGAATCCGCCACGCGTGGTGGACGCGCTCCTTGTGAAGACGAACACCGTGGAGGACCTCCAGACGGCGATGGCCGAGGCCGAGGCCGTCATGCGCAGCCGGCGGGCACTGCGGCCGGCGCAGGAGAACAACTTCTCCGTCGAGACCTCCGAGGCGCTGCTCGACTTCTGGGGTAGCATCAACCGGGTGCTCATGGTGGCGCTCCCCGGCCTCGTCAGCATATCCCTGGTGGTGGGCGGGATCGTGATCATGAACATCATGCTGATGGCCGTCGCCGAGCGCACGCGGGAGATCGGGATCCGCAAGTCACTCGGCGCCCGGCGGCGCGACATCCTGCGGCAGTTCCTCGTGGAGTCAGCTACGCTGGCCGTCGTGGGTGCAGGGATCGGCGTTGCCACCGGGCTCCTGCTGGCCGGCGTAGTGCAGGCCACCACGTTCCTTCCCGCACGTGTCGCGCCGTGGTCGGTGGTGGTCGGCGTGCTACTGGGAGCGGGCGTGGGAATCGGCGCCGGTCTCTACCCGGCGAGCCGCGCCGCGCGGCTGGATCCCGTAGAGGCCATCCGACACGAGTGAGCCATGACCCAACTGTTTGAGGGAGTCGGCATCGCGCTCCAGTCGCTCCGGGCCAGCAAGGTCAGGGCGGCTCTCACGATACTCGGAGTCGCCATCGGCGTAATGGTCGTGGTGGTCATCGGCTCGATGGTCAATGGCATCAATCGGGGCGTGGAGGACATCTTCAACCAGCTGGGCCCCCGGACCTTCTTCGTGTTCCGCTACTTCAGTCCCGGCATCAACGTGTCCGACGGCTCCGACGAGATGAGCCCCTGGCGCCGCATGCCGCCGCTCACGCTGGGCGAGGCGGAGCGGATACGGCAGCTCGAGTCCGTGTCCTACGTGGTCGTGGATGAGGACTCCCGCGGCAGCGTCGAGGCGGGCAACCGGGAGCTGCCCGAGGTTGCGATTCGCGGCCGCGGCACCCAGTGGACGCTGATCTCGGGCGGCGACATCGCGCCGGGGCGCTCGTTCACCAACCTGGAGGCCGCGGCTGGCACGCGCGTCGTCGTGGTGAACGAAAAGCTCGCCACGGAACTGTTCGGGCTGCTCGATCCCATCGGCAAGCAGATCAAGATAGCAGGCACCCCGTACGAGGTGATCGGCGTCTACGTCCCGCCACCCGACATCTTCGGCGAAGGGAACCGGCCGGAGGTGGTGATCCCGCACCGGACGTTCACGAAGTACGTGGACTACTGGCGCGGTTGGATGAACTTCCTCGTGTCGCCCTCGGAAGAGGTCTCGGTTCAGCAGGCCATCGACGACGTGACCGGGGCGCTGCGATCGATGCGGGGTCTCAGGCCCAGCGAAGACAACAACTTCTTCCTGGTCACCCAGGACCGGCTGCTGGACAGCTGGAACCAGGTGACGGGCATGTTCTTTCTCGTCATGATCGCGCTGTCCAGCGTGGGACTCATGGTGGGCGGCGTGGGCGTCATCGCGATCATGATGATCTCTGTCACCGAGCGCACGCGTGAGATCGGCGTCCGCAAGGCGATGGGCGCCAAGCGACGCGAAATCCTGTGGCAGTTCCTGGTGGAGGCGGCCACGCTCACGCTGGTCGGCGGGATCGTGGGGATGCTGCTGGGAGGTCTGATCACCCAGATCGTCAAGTTCGCGACTCCGCTGCCGGCCGAGATCCCGATGTTCTCCATCGTGGCCGCAATCGCGATGTCGATCCTGACCGGCATCGTGTTCGGGCTCTATCCTGCAGCGCGGGCCGCGCGGCTGGATCCGGTAGAGGCGCTCAGGTACGAGTAGGCGGCGCTTCGCCCGCGCCGCAGTCCACCTCCGCGCACTGCAGAAGCTCTCGTCGCTCGCGCTGGAGTCGCACCTCCGCGTGGACCGAACGGTACGGGGCGCAGAAAGTAGATCGTTCTGAGGCCCGAGTAGGCTGTTTTGCGGCCGCAGTCAGGCATTTTGAAGGTTCAAAACGATGTCTTGAAGCTTCAACACGACCTTTTGAAGGTTGAAATCGACGAATCGAAGTTTCAAAGCACCCTTTCGAAGCTTCAAAACGCCGATTGCAACCCTCAAAACGATCAACTGCAGCTCCATAACAACCTACTCGAGCCTCAGAACAACGTACTTGAAAGCCGCTGGAGTCCACCGGAGTCCGTGCGCCCGTCGTGAAGCGAGCGTGTAGAGTCTCCCGAGAGACTCCCCCATCGCCGGCGACACTCTCTTGGGAACTCCCTATCGGCATGATCTGTAGCACAAGCGGCTAGGCGGGGCTTCGCCCCCTATCTAGCTTTCGACCATGCCGATTCTCGAGGGCTTCCGCCTCGCCCTGCGCGAGATCGGAGCGCACAAGCTGCGCTCGTTCTTCACGCTGCTCGGCATCATCGTGTCGGTGGGGTTCCTGGTGGCGGTCGTGGCCATCATCCAGGGAATGAACGCCTACGTGAGCGAGAACCTGGCCGGCGCGATCGTGGGGCGGAACGCATTCCAGATCAGGCGCATCCCCATATCCATTGGGCTGTTCGACGACGAGGAGTGGCGCGAGCTGCAGCGCCGGCCGGTCATCCGCCCCGAGGAGGTCGAGTTCGTCGCGCGGGCAATTCCCGAAGCGCAGGCCATAGCGCTCCAGTCGGGGTGGCCGACCCCGATGGCCGACGTCACGTGGCGCAACCGCACGGTGGGCGACGTACTGGTGTTCGGCGTGACTGCGCCGTTCCAGGTCGTGCAGGATTACGAGATGGAAGCCGGCGAGGCCATGACCGACCTCGACGTGCGTGAGCGCCGACGCGTAGCCATTCTGGGTTACGACGTGGCCGACAGGATGTTCGACAACATGGACGCCGCGATCGGCCAGAAGATCCGCGTTCGCGGCACCCAGTTCACGGTCAAGGGGATCGTGAAGAAGAAGGGCAACGTACTGGGCCAGTCGTGGGACGGGTTCGTGATGCTGGCGCTGCCCGCGTTCGAGGCCATGTACGGCCGGCGCCGGACCACCGTGATCTCCGTCAAGATGCTCGAGGCGAGAGAAGTCGCCGACGCGATGCTCAGAGCCGAAGGGGCGATACGGGTCGCGAGGCGGCTGAGGCCCGGCCAGGCCAACGACTTCACCGTGGACACGGCCGAGGGCCTGATCACGTTCTGGCGCAACCTCACCCGCATCATCTTCACCGTCGTACCCGCCGTCGTGGCCATCGGCATCATCGTGGGCGGCATCGTCATCATGAACATCATGCTGATGAGCGTGTCGGAGCGGACCCACGAGATCGGCATTCGCAAGTCGGTGGGGGCCAGGCGGCGCGACGTGCGGCGCCAGTTCATGGCCGAGGCCGTGACTCTGGCGACCTGCGGCGGTCTCATGGGCGTGCTTGCGGGATGGGGACTCGCCCAGCTCGTGGGCATCGTCTCGCCGCTCCCGGCGAGGGTTACCCTGTGGTCCGTCTCACTGGCGCTCGCGCTGGGAGTCGGCGTGGGTCTCATCTTCGGCGTGTACCCGGCGGCCAGGGCGGCGCGGCTCGACCCGATCACGGCCATGCGATATGAGTAACCGGTGCTGAGGCTCTCCAGCTTCACCGAAGGCGCGGCGATCGCCGTGAGCGCAATCCGGTCGCAGAAGCTGCGCTCGGCGCTCACGATCCTGGGAATCGTCATCGGGGTCGCCACCGTGATGTCGATGGCCTCCATAGTGCAGGGGATTCGCGAACAGATCTTCAATACGCTGGAGGTGGTGGGTCCCACCACGTTCAGGATCCTGCGCTTCTTCTCATCCACACCGCTCAACCCGGACGCCTTACCCCGCGAGGTGAGGATCAGGCCGGTTCTCACGGAGGAGGAGGCGGACGCCATCGAGCGCATGCCCGAGATCCACTACTCGGCCATCTGGATGGGAGTGTTCGAGAGCCTCGAGTACGGGGGCATCCGCACGCAGCTCACCGTGGTATACGGCGCCGACGACCGCTTCATGGAGATCCTGGGCGGCGCGATCACATCCGGCCGCACGTTCGTGTCAACCGAGGTCCGCGGCGCGGCATCCGTCGTCATCCTGGAAGAGGAGGCCGCAGAGCGCGTCTTCGGAGTCGTGAACCCGATCGGTCACACGATGCGGATCGGGGGCACTCCGTTCCGCGTCATCGGCATCTACCGATTGCCGGAGAACATCTTCCAGGCGCCCGGCCAGGAGATCGCGGCCATCGTTCCGTATGCGTCTGCCTTGCAGTCGTTCCGCTACGACGAGACGCAGTCGCTCGTCGTCCTCGTCAAGCCACGCGACGGCGTGACGGTGGACGAGGCGATGGACGCCGCTACGAGACAGTTGCGGCGCATGCGGGGGATCCGGCCGGGTGACCCCAACTCGTTCGACATGCTCACTTCGGATCAGGTGCTGGACATCTTCAATCAGCTGACCGGCGTGTTCTTCCTCGTGATGATCGTGCTGTCGAGCGTCGCACTGATGGTGGGTGGAATCGGCGTGATGGCAATCATGATGGTGTCCGTCACCAGCCGCACGCGGGAGATCGGGGTGCGCAAGGCCCTCGGCGCCACCCGCACGGAGATCCTGTGGCAGTTCCTGATCGAGGCGGCCACGCTCACGGGCATAGGCGGCGCGGCCGGGATCGCCGTCGGCCTCATAGCCGGTCAGCTGCTGAAGGGGCTCATGGGTCTCAGCGCCGGCGTGCCGGTGTGGAGCGCGGTGCTGGCGACGGCAGTGTCCGTCTCGATCGGACTCATATTCGGACTGATCCCGGCGAACCGCGCGGCGCGGATGGATCCGGTGGAGGCGCTGAGGTACGAGTAGGGGGTAGCAGCGCCGACTCGGATGGCCGTCGAGCCCGGACGAGTGCCCCCCCTGATGCACTCCCCGCACAACGGAAGTAGCTTTGTTCCCATGACCGAGCCCGTTCACCTCCTCGCCATCGGGGCCCACCCCGACGACGTCGAGCTCACCTGCGGCGGCACCCTGATCAAGGCCGCGCGGCAGGGCCACCGCACCGGCATCATCGACCTCACGCGGGGCGAGACCGCCACTCGCGGCACACCGGAGGAGCGCGTTGCCGAGGCGGAAGAGGCTGCCCGCAAGATGGGGGTGGCCGAGCGGGTGAATGCCGGCCTGCCGGATGCGCACCTGCACAACACGGACGAGACCCGGCGCGCGATGGTGGAGCTGATCCGGGCCTTCAAGCCGCGCGTCGTGATCCTCCCCTTCCCCCTGGGAAGGCATCCCGATCACAGGGTGACTTCGGAGCTGTGCCGCGACGCCTGCTTCCTGGCCGGGCTGCGCAACTACTCGGCCCCGGGCGAGGCGCACCGCCCCGACAAGGTGCTCTACGCCCTCGCCTACCGTGAAGACCCGGTGAAGCCCACGTTCGTCGTGGACATCTCGGAAGAGTTCGATACCAAGCTGGAGGCGATCCGCTGCTACGCGTCACAGTTCGAGGGCGCCAAGAAGGCGGGCGAGATCTTTCCCACGGGAGAGAACCTCTTCGACCTCATCCGCACCCAGAACGCCCACTACGGCAGCCTGATCCGTACAGCCTTCGGCGAGCCGTACATGACGCACGAGACCGTCAGGGTGGACGACGTCGTGTCGATGGGAGTCGACTCGATGTAGGGCGCCGCCGCCCTACCTCGACCTCCGGTCGTCTCCTAACCTTCTATCGCAATGAATCCGCCTCGCGACTCCTCCCAGCGCGTCTATCTGGACCACGCGGCCACCACACCCGTGCGGCCCGAAGTGCGCGCGGCGATGGAGCCGTTCCTCTGCGACGAGACGTTCGGCAACCCCAGCTCGGCGCACTGGGCCGGTCGGCCCGCCCGCGCGGCCCTGGAGGAGGCCAGGCAGCGCATAGCCTCCGCCGTCGCCGCGGAGCCGCACCAGGTCGTGTTCACTTCTGGGGGCACCGAGGCCGACAACCTGGCCGTGCTGGGAGGCGCGCTCGCAGCGCGCGCCACCGGGCGACCATTTCGCGTCGCGGTCAGCGCAATCGAGCACAAGGCGGTGCTGGACGCGGCCAAGGTCGTGGAGCGGCTGGGCGGCGAGCTGGTTCTCCTCCCCGTGAGTGCGACAGGTCAGGTGGACACCGGGGCGGTGGAAGCCGCGCTCGATCAGGGAGTGGCGCTGCTCAGCGTGATGTGGGTGAACAACGAGATGGGAGCGGTGCAGGACGTCGCGGCGCTGGCGGAGCGCGCCGCCGCAGCCAACGTCCCGTTTCACACCGATGCGGTCCAGGCCCTCGGCAAGATCCCTTGCACCATGGCGGACACGCCGATCACCCTGCTCACGCTCTCGGGCCACAAGATCGGGGCGCCCAAGGGCGTCGGAGCGCTGGTCGTGCGCGACAAGCAGGTGCTCGAGCCCCTGCTCCACGGCGGGGGACAGCAGGAGGGCGTGCGGCCCGGCACCGAGAACGTGGCCGGGGCCGTGGCGCTCGGGGTGGCCGTCGAGTTGGCGAGTGCGGAGCGGGCCGAGACCGGGCGCCACACGCGCGCGCTGCGCGACGACCTGGAGCAGCGCATCATCGAGTCCGTTCCCGATGCGCGCGTCCACGGCGCACACGGTGAGAGAGCGCCGCACGTCAGCAGCGTGGCGATTCCCGGCACCGACAGCAATGCGCTCCTGATGCAGCTGGACCTCGCCGGCATCGCCTGCTCCGCCGGCTCGGCGTGCGCCACGGGGACCACCGCGCCGTCGCACGTGCTCACAGCGATGGGGCTGCCCGACGCCACGGCATCTGCGTCGGTCAGGTTCTCGTTCGCGCATCGCAGCACGGCCCAGGACGTGGACCGGGTTCTCGAAGTGCTGCCGGACGCGGTGCAGCGGGTGCGCACCCTGGTGGCTAGCCTGGCGGACGAGTCGTGAGCCGGGGCAAGGTGCTGGTCGCGATGTCCGGAGGGGTGGACAGCTCGGTGGCGACGGCCCTGCTCGTGGAAGAGGGCTACGAGGTGATTGGCGCCACCATGAAGCTGTTCTGCTACGGCGACACGGTTGCCGACAGGCCCTGCTGCTCCCTCGACTCGATCAGCGACGCCAAGGCGGTGGCCGAGCGGTTGGGCGTCCCCCACTACCTGCTGGACCTCGAGGATCGCTTCCGCCAGTTCGTGATCGAGGACTTCGTATCGGAGTACGCGGCGGGGCGCACGCCCATTCCCTGCGTGCGGTGCAACACCTTCACCAAGTTCCGCGACCTGCTCGCGCACGCCGACGCCATGGGCTGCGACCACATAGCCACCGGCCACTACACGATCATCCGCGACGGAGCGATGTATCGCGGCCGCGACCGGCTCAAGGACCAGACGTACTTCATGTGGGGCATCGATCCGGGCGTGGTGAAGCGGATGCTGACGCCCGTGGGCGAGCTCACCAAGGAGGAGACGCGAGCCATGGCACGGCGGCTCGGGCTCGGCACCGCCGAGAAGCCGGAGTCGGTCGAGATCTGCTTCGTGCCCGACGGAGACTACGCCGCCGTCCTGGAGCAGCACCTGCCCCCTGATGCGCCCGCTCTGAGCCCGGGGCCCATCCGGACTACGGCGGGCGAGGTGGTCGGCGAGCACCGGGGCTTCGCACGCTACACGATCGGGCAGCGCCGGGGGCTGCCGGGCGGATTCGCGCACCCGATGTATGTTGTAGGTATCGAGCCCGAGGAGCGGGCGGTCGTCGTGGGAACGGCCGACGAGCTGTTCGGCCACCGGGTCGAGCTCGAGGAAGTGAACTGGCTGGCCGAGCCGCTCCAGGCGGGCGATACCTGCGACGTGCAGGTGCGCTACCGCGCGGGGCCGGTCGCGGCCCGTGTGAGGGAGGGAGCGGGAGAGCGGCTCACGCTGGATCTAGCGGAGCCGGTTCGCGCCATCACCCCCGGGCAGTCAGGCGCGATGTACGACGGTGAGCGGCTGCTGGGTGGGGGAGTCATCAACTAGGAGCGAGCGGTGGATCTGGTTCAGAGCGTCGTGAACGAAGCGGGGCTGAGCGAGGAGCGGGCCAAGGATGGGCTCGGGGCGGTCTTCATGGCCATTCGGATGGCCGTGGACGCCAAGACGTTCAGCGAGGTGGCTACGGCGTTCCCCGACGTCGGGACGTGGATGCAGAAGGCGCCGCTCTCGGCGCGCTGGACCGGTGAGATGCTCGCGATGGCCACGCCGCGGGCGCTGCGCCGCATCATGCTCAACGCGGGCTTCAAGGAGGAGGAGGTGGACGGGCTCTGGACCGTCGTGGGCCGCGGCCTGCGCGACGCGGTCGGCGTCGAGCCACACCAGAAGATCATGGAGAAGCTGCCGGTCCTGAGCGGGGAGTAGATGTCCCACATCCACGAGAAAGTCGCCTTCGAGGGGACGGCGGGCGAGCTCTCGGGCACGCTGCAGCTACCGAACGGAAGCCCCAAAGCGGGCGTGGTCCTCGCACACTGCTTCACCTGCTCCAAGTCGCTCAAGGTCACCCGCAACCTCGCCACCGGTATCGAGGACGGCGGCTACGCTGTGCTTCGCTTCGATTTCACGGGCCTCGGCGAGAGCGAGGGCGAGTTCGGCGAGACCAGCGTGACCACCAACGTGGGCGACCTGGAGGCCGCCGCACGCTACATGGAGCACAGGGGCCTGGGACCCTGCGCCATGGTGGGACACTCCCTGGGCGGTGCCGCGACCCTGCTGGCAGCGGGCAACGTCGAGAGCGTGCGAGCCGTGACGGCCGTGGCGGCGCCCTTCACGCCGGAGCACCTGCGGCACCTGTTTGCCGAGGACGACATCGAGCAGGCCATCTCTTCGGGCCGGATCACGATCAAGATTGCCGGCCGGCCGTTCCAGATCTCGGCGGACTTCTTCCACGACCTCGAGCGCCACGGCTCGCCCGAGCGCATCGCCGCGCTGGCGCGCCCCCTGCTGGTGGTGCACGGCACGGCGGACCGCGTCGTGGAGATCGCGGAGGGCGAGCGGATCTTCGAGGCGGCCCGGCAGCCACGCTGGTTCGCCGCGATCCCGGGGGCGGACCACCTCTTCCTGCAGCAGCGGCACGCGGAGCGGGCGGCCGCGGCGATCGTCAACTTCCTGGACACGGTACTCTGAAATGGCCACCATCACCGCCGAGCTGACGACAGGCACCCAGGTCACGATCTCCAACGGCCGCCACACGTGGCGCGCCGACGAGCCCGAGAAGCTGGGCGGCAACGACACCGGGCCGACACCGTACGACCTCCTGACCGGGTCACTCGCGGCCTGCACCCTGGTCACGCTCGCCCTCTACTGCCGGCACAAGCAGATCCCGCTCAAGTCGATCACAGCCACCTATGAGTTCGGCCGAGTGCACGCCAAGGACTGCGAGGAGTGCGAGAACCCCAAGAAGGGCTTCCTGGATCAGATCACGAGCCGGGTCCGGATCGTGGGGGACCTCGACGACGCGCAGCGTGAGCGCCTGGCCCAGATCGTGGAGCGCTGCCCGGTGCACAAGACGCTCGCCAACGGCGTGAGGATGGTCGACCACGCCGAGTTCGCGTGAAACTTTCCCACCGGCCCCGCCGATAGGGACTAACGAACATGCGTGGCTTCCTGGCTCGGATATTCATCTCGGCGTTCGGCCTGTGGATGGCCGATACGGTTCTTCAGGGCATCCGCTTCGATGGAGTGGGTTCCCTGTGGCTGGCGGCATTCCTGCTGGGGCTCGTAAACGCGTTCGTGCGTCCCATAGTGGTCTTTCTGACGTTCCCCATAACGCTCCTGACGCTGGGGCTCTTCCTGCTGGTCGTGAACGGCACGATGATCATGCTCGTCTCGTGGCTCATGCCCACGTTCCACCTCGAGAGCCTGGGATCGGCCATCCTGGCGTCGATAATCGTCGGGCTCACCGGGTGGGCAGCCAACGCCTTCGTCGGAAGCCATCGGGTGGAGGTGTTCAAAGCACGGGCGCGGCGCGACCGGTAACGCGTTCCCGGCTGGAGTCGTCACTCACCCACTACTACCGCCACCACCTCGCGGGTCCGCTTCCGGTTGTCCAGGTTGAGAAGCAGTAGCTCCTGCCACGTCCCCAGTTGCAGCTGCCCGTCGATCACCGGAACCGAGACCGAAGTGCCCATCAGCGCCGAGCGCACGTGGGAGAACCCGTTGCCGTCACCGTAGGCCGCGTTGTGCGCGTAGTCCAGGGTCGGCGGTGCGATCTGGTCCAGCGCCCGGCGGAGGTCCTGGAGCGCCCCCGGCTCGTACTCGATGGTGGTGATGGCCCCGGTCGAGCCGGTCAGGTGCACCGTCACGCTCCCGGTCTCGATTCCAGCCTCCTTGACCAGGGCCTCAACCTCCGACGAGATGTTGCGATGGCCGAACTCGGCCTCCAGCGTGAACGTCCAGCGCCTGGCTACCGACATCGTGCGCCTCCTCACAGTCCGATAACACCCCGCAGCCTACCTTGCCGCAAGCGATGGCGCCAGCGGGGCACGACCACCCGCCGGTGCTTCCTGAGCTTCAACTGACACCGTTGCAGGAGCCAGCACAATGGACACAAGGCCCAGTGTGGAAGCAGCGCCGGGAGTCGTGATTCCCTTCAAGTTCGTGATCCCCCCGGCTGTCCTGGCGCACCGGATGCAGCGCTACGCGCTCTACCTCATGGTCTGCGCCTTCCTGCTCATGGCGCTCAACTTCAATGCGCTCTCGCTGGAGGCGGTGTTGTGGTTTGCCGCCGGCCTGGCGGCGGTGTTCGCGCTCCTGTGCGCGACCTCCGCTGTGCTCCTGAACGCCATCCAGTGGGACTACGAGCGGCTCGTGCAGGAGATGCGCGGCGGCCGGCAGTCCACCGATATGCGCTGATTCACCGCGTGTTCCCAAGGGAGTGCGAACAACACGTCTCCCGGGTGGGGGGCGTCACAGAGGCGTGAGTTGGGGTGGGATAGATTGTCCCCGGACGGCAGCCACGGTGCGTGATCCACGTCACACTTTGGCTCGCCAGTCAGTGAAACGGGAACCACCACGCCTTTGTGGCACTTTGGAAGGAGCACGTGATGCACGACCACACCCTTAAACATCGCTTCTGGTTGACCGGTACGGCCCTCGCTTGCGTGGCCGCAATTGGGTTGGCCGGCTGCAGCGACTCGACCGGTCCGGGCGGAGAGTTCGATCCGGTGACCGCAAGCGAAACGACGGACGACATCGGCAGCGCAATGGGCGAGAACCCGGCGCTCAGTTCCATGGCTGTCATGGGTGAGTTCTTCCCCGCCTTCGCGGCCGCACCGATTGCAGCGACCGTGCCGTTCGACCCGCAGGCGGGCGAGGACAGCCGCCACTGGGTCGACAAGCGCCGCGACGCGTTCCGGGCCTGGGCCGAGTACGACAGCCCGGACGGCCCGGCGAAGGTGATCTTCCCGGCGGACCTGCTGGGCAAGACCATGGTCTTCAATCCCCTGACCGAGCAGTACGAAGTGGATCCCGCTCGGGACGGTCAGGCTCCGACCAACGGCGTGCGCCTCGTGCTGTACGCGGTGGACCCGATCCTGCATCAGATCATCGAGCCGATGACCGAGATCGGCTATCTCCAGCTCACCGACGAGGACACGCCGGCCATGGACGCGGTCGGAATCGTGGCGGTGATCAGCGGTGTCACCGTGCTGGATTATCTGGCCAGCGCGCAGGTGACCACGAGCACCATCACGTTCACGGCTGACGGATACCTAACCGACGGTTCCACGGTGGTCGACTTCCTGCTGTCCGTGACGTTCGACGATACCGCCCGCACGATCACGGTCGACTACGACGTCGACGTGGACGTCGACCAGGCCGGTGTGCACCTGGTCATGGTGCTCACTGAGGAGCCCGAGACCGTAGACGTCACGCTCACTGTCAACCACGGCGCGAGTGAGGTCGTGATGCACGTGAGCATCGCGGCGGAGACCTTCGAGGGCACCGTGTCGCACAATGACGTCGTCCTGATCGACATATCGGGGACCCCCGAGCAGCCGATCTTCACCGACCGCGACGGTAACGAGCTCACTGAAGCGCAGCTGCACGCCCTCGCAGACATATTCTTGGCGGCCGGCCACGTGCTCGAGCACTTCGACAATCTGCTCATACCCGCGGTGGCGGTGCTCCAGATTCCCGTGTACGCTTTGTAGCATGACGACCCGGCGTATCCTCGGCGTGCTCGCAGCGGCCCTTGTGGCGGGTTGCGGCACGCCGGGACCGCCGAACTCTCTGATCTTCATCGATGGGCGAGCAGTGGCCGCTTCAGGCGACACGCTGCTCGCCTTCACACGTCAGGGATCCACCGAAGTCACTGTCCGTGACCGCCGCAGCGGCGCCGTCTACGCCCGCGGCCTCAACGTGCTGCGCAGCCCGCGCCACACCGAGGAGCGGGGCGGGCGCTGGTACGTCTCGGACGTCGATGAGGGCCGCGCAACCATCGCGGTCTTCACACCGCTGTGGGAGCTCGAGCGGTGGATCCCGGTAGACGAGCACACCTCTGCGCCACACCAGTTCGCGGTGCTGCCCGACGCCAGGATCGTTGTCGAGGCGCGCGACGGCCGGCTGGTCGTGGTCGGCCCGGACAGTGCCGTGACCTTCGCCCTGGTCGAGCAGAGCTCGCGCACCGGCATGGTGCTCGGGGCGCTGGGGGGCGTGCTGCACGCCGTACCCGACAGGTCAATCACCCTCTACAACGAGCGGGGGAACATCCGCTGGCGGCTCCCCTGGCCATGGCACGAGCGCGCCTACGTGACCGACATCGCGGTGGACGGACAGGGCCGGATCCACGTGCTGGCCGGAGAAGAAACCGAAGCCGGGCAGCAGTCGTTCGTGGCCTTCTCGCTCTCTCCGATCACCGGCGAGGTCGTGCGGTATTCCCTGGAGCCGGGCGGGTCGGCCACCTTCGTGGTCAAGCGTATGGGTGAGGTGAAGCGCGACAGCGCAGCGCGGTGGCTGCGGGAGCCGGAGGGCTAGTAGTTGAGGCCGGCTTCGTCGGCGAACCGCTTGAAGGCCTGCTCCTGCTCTTTGCTCAGCTTCTCCGGAACCGTCACCGCGATCTCCACGAACTGATCGCCGCGCCGCCGGTTCTTCTCGACCCCCTGCCCCTTGATGCGGAACTTGCGTCCTGGCTGCGTGCCCGCCGGGATCTTCAGTACGACTTGGCGTCCGTTGATCGTCCGCACCTTCAGCTTGGTGCCCAGCGCGGCCTGCGCGACGTTCACCGGGATGGTGCAGTGAATGTCCAGGCCCTCGCGCCTGAAGAACCGATCCGCCTTGACCTGGAACGTGACCAGGAGATCGCTCGGGGCAGCTCCGTCGGGGCTGCGTTGGCCCTGCCCCTTGAGTCGCACCCTGTGACCCGAGTCGGTGCCGGGTGGCACCGTGACCAGGAGCCGCTTGTCTACTGACACCTCTCCCTGACCGGAGCACCTTCCACACGCCTTGCTCGGGATCTTCCCGCGGCCGCGGCAGGCCGGACAGGGCCGGGTCACGGCGAAGCCGCCCTGCCCGAACGTGACGGTTCCCCGCCCGCTGCATTCCTGGCAGGTGTCGAGCTGGGCGCCCGGAGCCGCACCCGACCCACCGCAGGTGGGGCAGGCCTCGGTCACCCCTACCGTCACCGGCACCTTGCCGCCCAGCGCCGCAACCCGGAACGGGATCTCCACCACGACCTCGATGGGCTCGACCGCCTCGGCCCGCTTGCCCCTGCCGAAGATCGAGGAAAAGAGATCGCCCAATCCACCGAAGCCTGGAAAGCCGCTGAAGTCGATGTCATCGAACCGCACGGACTCCCCACCGCCCGGGGCACCGCGGCCCGGCATCCCGCCGCTGAACGCACCGTACCTGCGCATCATATCGTACTGCTTGCGCTTCTTCTCGTCGCTCAGGACGGAGTACGCCTCGGAGATTCCCTTGAAGCGCTCTCCTGCCTGCTTGTCGCCGAGATTGGCATCCGGATGGTACTGCTTGGCAAGCCTGCGGTACGCCTTCTTGATCTCCGCCGACGTCGCCTTGTCAGATACGCCGATGACCTTGTAGTAGTCTTTCGCCGCAGGCATGACTCGGTGCTACGCCTCCCCCGCGGGTTCCATCGCCACGTAGACCTGCACGCGGGCGGCCCTGAGCAGCATGCCTCCGAACCGGTACCCCGGCTGCAGCACGGCCGCGACGGTCCCATCCTGGTCCGGGGCGGGCGCCGGCAGCGCGCCCACCGCCTCGTGGTGGTTCGGGTCGAACCTCACTCCCGGGGCGCCCACGCGCTCGAGTCCCATGCGCTCTAGCTCGCTCATCAGCTTCCTCTCCACCATCTCCACGCCGGCGACCACCTCCTGGACGCTGCCGTGGCTCGCCTCGTGGCTGGTCACGCGCTCCAGGTCATCCAGGGCATCCAGAACGTCCCGCACCAGGTCCGCCTGGGCCTGGGCACGCATCTGGGAGCGCTCCCTGGTCACGCGCTTGCGGAAGTTGTCGAACTCCGCAGCCAGCCTCAGGTAGCGGTCGTTCAGCTCCTCGAGCTCACCCGTTACGCGCTCCAGCGCCTGGTCGGGCGGCTCGACCAGGTCCGTGCCTCCCGCCTCGCCCGGGGGCGCCTGGGGAGCGTCGTCGGTCGCCGCGGGCGCGTCGAGCGCCTTGTGAGCGTCGTCGGCCATCGCGGGCGCATCGAGCGCCTGGGGCTGCTCGGCGGGCGCCGGATCGTCAGCCGCGGTCTTTTTCCGTCTCGGCATACGCTCTCGAGTTCGGTGTCTCGGTTGCAGGCGCGGACTGCGCCCCCCAAAAGATAGCCTAGCTTTCTGCCGTATCGGCACACGCCGGTTAATTACCCCTCGTCCGCCAACCTTCGCAAGAGATCAAGCGCTGCCTGAGCGGCGCGCCGGCGCACCTCTCTCCTGCCACCGGGAAGGTGCCGCCGGACCGCCCGCTCCATTTCTCCCAACCGCGCTGCGAGCCACACGGTCCCAACGGGCTTCTCCGGAGTCCCTCCGGCGGGGCCGGCGACACCTGTGACGGCCACGGCCGCGTCGGCGCCGAACCGGCCGGCCACCCCGCGCGCCATGGATAGGGCCACCGCCTCGCTCACCGCCCCGTGCTCCTGGAGCAGCGCCCCCGGGACGTCCAGATCGCGCGTCTTGGACTCGTCCGAGTAGCAGACCACCCCTCCCAGAAAAACCTCCGAAGCCCCCGGAACGGCCGTGAGGCGCGCCCCGATGAGGCCACCGGTACAGGACTCTGCCACCGCCAGGTTGGACCCGCGCTCGCGCAGGCGCTCCAGCACGACCCCGGCGAGGTCGGCGTCACCCTCGCCGTAGTAGTGGGCGCCGAGGGCCGGGATGAGGAGGTCGCCCGCCCGAGCCAGCTCGATCTCGGCCTCGACCTCGGGCAGGGACCATGCAGTGAGCCTGAGGTCCACCCCGATCCCCTGGGGCAGATAGGCCAGCGTGACGGGGCGGAGTCCCGCTTCCAGCTCCGTCAGCGCGTCCTGAAGTCCTGACTCGGTGATCCCGGTGGTCCGCAGCGTCCGCGAGCGGCTGACCCGCACCGCACCGTCCTGCCGCGCCACGCACTCTCGCAGGCGGGGGACCACCTCTTCCTCCAACAGCAGCCTCATCTCGTGCGGCACGCCGGGCAGCAGCACCGCGATGCCCGGCTCGCCCTCGAGCCATAGCGCGGGCGCCGTCCCTCGCCGGTTGGGCAGCACGACCGCACCGCGCGGGACCTCTGCCTGGCCCCGGTTGCTGGGGGGCATGGGGCGATCCGGACGGTACCCCCGAAAGCGCCGCTCGAGCTCGGCCAGGTAGTCCTCGTTGAGCTCCAGCGGGGCGTCGAACAGCCGGGCGACGGCCTGCTTCGTCACGTCATCCGAGGTCGGTCCCAGCCCTCCGGTGACGATCACCAGCCCGGTGCGGCCCAGCGCCGCACCCGCGGCCTCGGCAATGGCCTCCGGGTCGTCTCCCACCGTGGTCTTGCGCACCACGCGGACGCCTGCGCCGGACAGGGCGCGGGCGATGTCAGCAGCGTTGGTATCGAGGGTGAAGCCGAGTAGGAGCTCAGTGCCTACGGTGAGCAGCTCAGCTTCCATCGCCGGAGGCGGTCGGGCTCCCCCGGAAGAGCGAGCGGTGCCGGTAGATGTATACGCCCAGCGAGTAGACGGTGAGCAGGACGGCGATGCCCAGCGTGATCGCCACCACCGCCCCATGCAGCCGTTCCCACCACGCGCCCAGCCACCCCTGGCGCCACCCGAAATCGGCGGCCATGTCCTTCCACGCGAACCACAGGATGGTGGCGCCGATGAAGATGTCCTGGACGATGGTCTTGAGCTTTCCCGCCCCGCCGGCTGCGATGATCACGCCGCGCTTCTTCGCCATTTGGCGGAACACGGTCATCGCCACCTCGCGTCCGATGAGCAGGATGGCGACCCAAAGCGGGAGGTTGCCCCACCAGGGTATCTCGTACTGCGCCATCGGATAGCGCGTGATCCAGTAGATCGGAATCAGGGTGGCGAACAGCAAGAGTTTATCCGCCAGGGGGTCGAGCAGCTTGCCGAGGTCGGTCGTCTCACCGCGCTCGCGCGCCAACTTGCCGTCGTAGATGTCGCTGATCGCGGCTGCAATGAACACGCCGAACGCGATGAGCTTGGGAACCCAGCCCTCGATGAACGGCAACAGCGCGATGACCGGCGCGAGCGCGATTCGCGCGATGGTGAGGATGTTGGGCAGGGTCCACATGTGCCCGGCTTCTAGCTCATCGCCTTGAGTACCAGCTTGGCGACGGCCTTGAGCGCATCGAACACTCCGTCGCCGGTGAGCGCCACCGACTCAAAGTACGGCGCGCGCTCGATCCAGGTGCCGTCCACCTGCTGGATCATGAACTCGCCCTGGTTCCAGGGATCGGGAGTCGGCTTCTGCCTGGCCGGATCCTCGACTGGCCACCCCGGATTCAGTTGCGCCTGGAGGTCCTTGATGGGCGCGGCATTAGGAAGATCCCGCTTGTTGTACTGGATGATGAACGGAATCCTGGTCAGATCGTACCCGTACTCGGCCATGTTGTCATACAGGTTCTGCATGGACTCGATGTTCGCTTCCATGCGCTCGATCTGGCTGTCCGCCACGAACACCACCCCGTCGACACCCTTGAGGATCAGTTTGCGCGAGGCGTTGTAGTACACCTGCCCTGGAACCGTGTAGAGGTGGAACCTGGTCTTGAAGCCGCGGATCGTCCCCAGGTCCACCGGCAGGAAGTCGAAGAACAGCGTGCGCTCGGTCTCCGTCGCGAGAGACACCATCTTCCCGCGCGTGCCGGGGGCGACCTTGTTGTACACATGCTCGAGGTTGGTGGTCTTGCCACCGAGTCCCGGCCCGTAGTAGACCAACTTGCAGTTGATCTCGCGGGAAGCGTAGTTGATCATCGACATCGTCGACCGCGCCTCCGCTTAATCCCCGAACAACTTGTCGATTTCGTCATCAGCACCTGCCAGCGGCCCGCCTTCCTTCTGCGTTCCCGGTGGAACGGTCCGACTGAACATCTCTTCGAACAGCTTCGCAAGGTCGGTAACTGTCCGCTTCACACGGAGGCGTACCATGCCGACCGTGGTGCGCTGGTCGAACAGCACGACCAGGATCACGCGCCGGCCGACGTCCGCCAAGTACATCGACTCCTTCGCCCCCTGATGGAACAGGGAGGCGAACTCCGGCTCCCCGATCATCTTCGCCAGCTGATCGTTGGCGCTGAAGTCGGCGGCCGTGAGCGACGCGAACGCGGCGGAGTCGAACGAGAGCTTCTCGCCGGCGTTGGCCAGCAGCTGACCGGTGCGGTCCACCAGCAGCGCGCAGCGAGCGCTCGACTCCTGCAGCAGCGCGCTCAGGTGTTCGCTGATGCGCTGGTAGTCGCTCTCGCCGAGTGACCAGGTCCCCGCGCCAGTGCCCATTCGTGTCCTTGTCTACCCCAATCTCGCTTCCATGCGGCGCACGATTCCCTCTGCGCGGCGCCGCAACATCGGATGCTGCTCCCAAGCCAGATAGTCTCGCAGGATGCGAACGCCCTCGACGCTGGGATGCCCGTTGAGATAGCCCAGCGCCGACAGCCGGCGCAAGGGGTGCGCACTGAACAGGTCCCGGCGATGCCGGCCCATCGAGTGCTTGGCCAGTGCCGCGCCGAGCGCGGCCCCCAGCCCCAACCCCACTGCCAGTGCTCGTCCTCTGGGTCCCATCAGGCAGTCATCTCCCGGCGAGCAGCCATTGCCTGCGCGATCGTGATGCTGTCGGCGTACTCAAGATCGCCACCGACCGGCAATCCCAATGCGATGCGCGTCACACGCACGCCCGACTGCTGCACCACTCCTCGCACGTATGTCGCCGTCACCTCCCCCTCCATGGATGGGTTGGTGGCCAGTATGACCTCGCGCACCGCCGAGCCGTTCTCGAGACGCGTCCTGAGCGCCTCGATCCGCAGGTCCTCCGGTCCCACTCCGTCCAGTGGTGAGAGACGGCCCCCCAACACGTGGTATAGACCCCGATACTCACCGGTTCGCTCGATGGCGCCGACGTCGGAGGCCTCCTCGACTACACAAACCACGGAGCGATCCCTGCGCGGGTCCGCGCAGATGGCGCACGTCTCACCCTCCCCCAGGTTGCCGCACTCCGAGCAGGCGCGAACCCGCTCGGACAGCGCCTGCAACGTGCCGGCGAGTCGCCCGACGGCTTCAGGAGGTTGCTTGAGCAGGAAGTAGGTCAGACGCGCTGCGGTCTTCCTCCCGATTCCCGGGAGCTTGGTCAGTTCACCGATCAGTTCGTCGATCGCTGACACGGCCCTCAGAGCGGGAACTGGAACGGAAGCGGCATCCCGCCTGAGAGCTTGCTGAGCTCGCTGCGGTAGAGCTCCTCCGCCTTGCGCTGCGCGTCGCTCACGGCGGCGAGCACCAGGTCCTCGAGCATTTCGACGTCCCCCTCCGCAGCCGCGGCGGGGTCGATCTGAAGGGCACGGATCTGGCCCCGCCCGTCGGCGGTCACCTTCACCATGCCGCCTCCCGCCGAGCCGGTCACGCTGCGCTCGGCGAGTTCGGTCTGAATCTGTGTGAGCCGGCCCTGCATCTGCTGGCCGAGCTGAAACAGCTGAGAGAGATCTGCCATGACTGCCAGTTTAGGTCGTTGCGAGTACTACACCATGCGTCGGTGCAAGCTACGCGGGGGCAGAATGCCCCGCAAGCTAGTCCAACAGCTCGAGATCCAATGCGTCGGCCACTGCGTCGAGCGAGCCGTCCTTGCCGCGATAGCGCCTGAGGCGTTCGTCCCGGTCGCTGTCGCGGTCGAGGCGCTTGGGCTCGGCGGCCAGCGCCTGGGCGCCCGGCTCCGCGGTGGCGCGGTAGACGATCCGCACCGACTTCCCAACCACATCAGCGATGGCGCCGGCGACCAGGTCCCGGCTGCGCTCGAGACCCTCGAGGTGGACCTCCGAATCAGAGATCTCGAAGGTGACCTCGTCCCCCGCGACGGCGGCAGGGGTAGCGTGCGTGAGCGCCTCGCGCGCCATGCGCCGCTTCTTCCCTACGGCCTCGACCACCGCCGGCCAGTACCCGACCAGCGCCTCGAGGGTGAGCTCCCCTTCGAGGTGACCCGCGGGCCCGGGGGGCGGCTCGGCTGCGGGCGGCTTGGCCGGCGCCGCTCGCGATGCGTTCCTGGCGCCACGCTCGCGTGACACTCGGCGCGTGGGAGCGGCGGCAGTGCTGCCCTGCGACTCGGGCACCGGGGCGCCGCTTCCGAGAGCCGCCATCACGTCCTCCAGCGCCACCGTTCGGTCGAGTAGCGTCCACTGCAGCAGCAGTGTTTCCACGTGCAACCGCGCATGCGGGCTGCGGCGGATCGCGCCCTCGGCGTCACGCAGCAGCTTGAGCACGCGCAGGACGTCGCCCTCACGGTACTCGTCGGCGCGGCGCTCGATGGCCTGCCGCAGCGCTTCGGTAAGCCCCTCGGGCTCACCACCCAGGATGCGCACCAGGAGCGCCCGCCACGCCTCTCCCGCACCGCCCACGAACTCCACCAGGTCGGCGCCACCCTCCACCAGGCGCCCCACGAACGGGAACACGTCCTGCGTGCGCCGCTCGGCTACCAGGTCCAACAGCTCGGCGTAGAGCTCGTCGTCGATGAGCCCCAGGGCGTCCCGCACGCGGGCCGCGGTCACCGCGCCCTCTCCGAACGCCAGCGCCTGGTCCAGCATCGATAGAGCGTCGCGCATGCCGCCGTGCGCCACACGGGCGATGATCAGGAACGCGTCGTTCTCGACCTCCACACCCTCTTGCTCCGCCACGTACTGCAGCCGCTCGATGATGGCGTGCGGCCCCAGTCGCCGGAAGTCGAACCGCTGCAGCCGGCTCAGGACCGGTGCAGCCGTATTGGCGATCTTCTGCGGCTCGGTGGTGGCGAACACGAATACCACGCCGGGCGGCGGCTCCTCCAAAATCTTGAGGAGCGCGTTCCACGCCTCCCGCGTGAGCATGTGCGCCTCGTCGATGATGTAGACCTTGAACCGGTCCGGCGCGCTTGCGGCGTACATCGCCCGCTCGCGCAGCTCGCGGGCGTCGTCCACGCCGCGGTTGCTCGCGGCATCGATCTCGACCACGTCCAGGCTGGCGGACCCGGACCAGATACGTCGGCAGGACTCACACTCGCCGCACGGCTCGCCCGCGTCCCGCCCTTCACGGCCTCTGTCGGCGCAGTTGAGGGCCATCGCCAGGATTCGCGCAGCGCTGGTCTTGCCGACTCCGCGCGGGCCGGTCAGCAGATAGGCGTGCGCAACCCTGTTCTTGGCGACCGCGCCAGTGAGCCCCGCAGCCACGTGGGCTTGCGCGACGAGATCCGAAAAGCGGGTGGGTCGGTACTTCCGGGCGAGTGCGGTATGGATCATAACGGATGAATAAGTGCCCCAGGCACCCCGAGACGACACGCGACATCGCTTAGCGCTGCTACCTTCACGGTCCTGACGCGGTTCGCGCGTGCGCGCCCCTCGGACCTGGGGCTCTGTAAGTTAGCCACCCCCACCTCCGCACACCACTGGGGAAGGGAGAAAGTGGAACGGGGAAAGGGGAAGGGTACGGCGCTCCGACCTTCTGCACGGTCGCGAGCCACCCTCCAGATGGCCGCCCGTCGTACCTTTCCCCCTTCCCCCTTCCCCGATTCCCGTTCCCTCATCCCATCCTACCGATGCCCTCCCCATCTCTCCCAGGTGGACGGTATGACGAGCACCAGCAGCGTGTAGAATTCGAGCCGTCCCAACAGCATCAGCACCGCCAACACGACGTGCTCTGGAGATCCCATGTGTCCGTAGTTCCCGGCAGGACCGACTGCTCCGAGACCCGGGCCGATGCTCGATAGTGCGGCGAGCGCGGCGCTCAGGGACGTGATGAGGTCGTTGCCCATGGCGGCGATGATCAGCGTGCCGATCCAGTGCGTGAGCACGTAGAGGGCGAGGAAGGCAAGAACGTTCTGCAGCACCTCGGGACGGATCGCCCGGCGCCCGATCTTGGTGACTACCACCGCTCTCGGATGCCGGATCTTGCGGATCTCGCCGATCACGTGCTTCAGAACGACGCTGGCTCGCACCACCTTGAACCCGCCGCCGGTGGAGCCGCCCATCGCGCCCACGAACATGAGCCCCAGCAGGATCACGAGACAGACACCCGGCCACAGAGCGAAGTTCGCCGTGGCGAAGCCCGTCGTAGTGAGGATGGCGGTAACGTTGAAGGTGGCGCGCCGCACGGCGGCCTCACCCCACCCGCCGGTGGCGAGCCCCAACGCGACGAACACCGTGATCGCAGCAGCCAACCCGAGCGCGACGTACCAGCGCCACTCGAAGTCCTTCCAGTAGACCAGCCACTTCCCGGAGAGGAAGCGGTAGTGGAGCGTGAAGTTGGTGCCGGCGACCAGCATGAACAGCACGGTCACCCACTGAATGGATCCGGAGAATGCGCCCATCGACGCCGTTCGGGTCGAGAACCCGCCAGTGGCGAGGCAGCTCATGGCGTGGTTCACCGCATCGAACAGCGGCATGCCGAGCAGCAGGTAGATCACCGCCAGTGCCGCCGTGAACAGGGCGTAGACGCCCCACAGCAGGCGGGCCGTCTGCGCGATGCGCGGAGTCAGTCGGTCGGAGGGAATGCCGGGCGCCTCGGCGCGGAACAGCTGCGCGCCGCCCATTCCGAGCAGCGGCAGGATCGCGACACCCAGCACGATGATCCCCATGCCGCCGATCCAGTGCGTAGTGGAGCGCCACAGGAGGATGCTCCTGGGCAGATCCTCGATGACGGGGAACACTGTCGCGCCCGTCGTCGTGAAGCCCGATACGGACTCGAAGAACGCCGCAGCCACGGTGGGAGCGACTCCGGTCGTTATGAACGGGATGCTCCCCACGACCACCACACCGATCCACCCGAGCCCAACCACCGCGATCCCCTCGCGCGGATTGATGCTGTACTGCCTCGGCGTGAGCCACCAAACCGCGCCGCCGAACGCACCAGTCCCCACGAAAGCGACGAGCCACGGGACGGCGAGACCCTCCGTGATCCCGAACGCGACGGCGGGCGCCATCGCCGCCGCGGTCCACACCAACAGCGCGCCGACGAGGTGAAGGACTTCGCGCAGGTTCACGAAGGGAACATGGCGGTGACGTCCGCGATCGCGTCGGACAGCGCGAACACGATCGCGCTGTCGCCGGCCTCGAACACGTCGTTGCCGCGCGGAACCGTCACCTCGGTGCCGCGCACGATGGCCGCAACGATGGCTCCCTTGGGAAAGTCGATTTCCGCGAGCCGCTTGCCCACGACGGGCGAGTTTGCGGAGACCTCGAATGCAATCGCCTCTGCGTCGCTCCCCTTGAACGTGGCCACCCGGGTCACGCTGCCGCGGCGCACGTAACGCAGGATCGCGTTGGCGGCCGAGAGCCGCGGGCTCACGGCGGCGTCGATGCCGATACGGCGCGCCAGGGGCACGTAGTCCTTCTTGTTCACCAGCGTGATGACACGCTTGACGCCGGCTTGCTTGGCCACCAGCGAAGAGAGGATGTTGGTCTCGTCCATGTCGCTGAGGGCCACGAATCCGTCCGCACCGCCCACGCCCTCGAGCTCCAGCAGCTCGACGTCGGTCGCATCGCCGTGCAGCACCAGGATGCGGTCCAGCCTCTCGGCCAGTTGCCGCGCCCGGACGCGGTCAGCCACCAACATGGTGACGTGCACGTGGTGCTGCTCCAGCAGCTGGGCCAGGTAGAATGCCTCGGTGCTCCCGCCCGTGATTATCACGCGCTTGACCGATGAGCTCTCGTGCCCCAGGAGCGCCAGCGCGCGCGGGATCTCGGCCGCCGTAGCAGCTACGTAGAGGTGGTCACCCACTTCGATCACGGTGTCGCCGGTCGGGACGATCGTCTCTTCGTTCCGCTCGAGCGCAACCAGCAGCAGCGGGCGATCTCCCTCTTCCACCGCCAGGTCCGCCAGACAGCGCCCCGCTATCGGAGCCCCCTCCTCCACGTCGAACCCCAGCAACTGAAGGGCGCCGCCTGCGAACACCGCGATATCGGTCGCGGCCGTCGAGCGGAGCAGCCGCACCGTCTCGAGGGCCAGCTCGCGCTCCGGATTGATGAGCACGTCAACGCCGAACAGGTCCGGCTTGAGATTGCGTGCGTCGCGATAGAAGTCGGGGTTCGAGACGCGCGCGACCTTGGTCATGTTGGGCGTCCCGCGGGCGCTCATGCAGGAAACGAGGTTCACTTCGTCGATGTTCGTGACCGCGATGAGCAATCCGGCCTTGCGGATGCCGGCCTGCTCCAGCACGGCCGGGCTCGTGCCGCTCCCCTCCACAACGGCGACATCGATGTGGTTGGCCACGTACTCCAGCCGCTGGGGCTCGACGTCCACCACCACTACATCGTGTTGCTGGTTCGAGAGGCGCTCGGCGACGTGGTAGCCGACTTCGCCGGCGCCTACGACGACGATATGCATGGCAGCCTTTCTACCGCTGATCGACGCCACAATAAGGCATCGGGCGGCGCTTTCGGCAACACTCTCAG
>Ga0255055_10000419_pt1 | contig 33104 bp, 26 predicted proteins | sample JV7_2_27_MG_FD_188633 | JGI IMG/M metagenome (GOLD analysis project Ga0255055, IMG submission 188633) | Seawater microbial communities from Jervis Inlet, British Columbia, Canada - JV7_2_27 | ecosystem: Environmental > Aquatic > Marine > Inlet | place: Canada: British Columbia | collected...
ATGAACCGTCGGAAGATCGATCGCCGTGAATTTCTCAAACTGGGTGTTCTGGCCGCCGTTGCGGGTCTTTCCCCCGTTCCCGCGTTCGGTGTTCCGGGACGTTTCTCTTCCTCCGTACGAACGCTCTCCTTTTTCAACACCCACACCGGGGAAACCCTGGATGCGACCTATTGCATAAAGGGGCGGTATTGTCCCGAGGCCCTGCTGCGCATCAATCATATCCTGCGCGACCACCGGACGGGAGAAATCGCACCCATCGACCCCGACCTGCTCGATCTTCTCCACGCCCTGTCCCGGAAAGTCGGTACCCGTTCGCCGTTCCATATCATCTCCGGCTACCGTTCCCCGGCCACGAACGCACAGCTTCGCGGGCGGTCGCGAAACGTCGCAACGAACAGTCTCCACATGGAAGGCAAGGCGGTCGATGTCCGCCTCCCGGACCTCGACCTCCGTTCGCTGCGGCAAGCGGCGCTGGATCTTTCGAGGGGAGGTGTGGGGTTCTACCCCGGGCCGAATTTCGTTCACATGGACGTCGGTAGAGTACGATTCTGGTAGTTTTTTTCCGACCCGGCCTCCCGGGTTCGCGACTCCCCCGCGGCAGGGGGGCTTTCCTTCAGGGCCATATCGAGAGGGTTGTCCCGTGCGTAGATATCCTTGCGGAACTGGATCATCCCCCCGTCATCCACCCATGCCGTCCAGTAGAGAATGTGCACGGGCATCGGCTCCCGCAGGGGAATCGTTTCCTGCACGCCGCTTTCGATCGTTTCCAATATCTTTTCGCGCGAATGCCGGATGTCGTCCCGAAGGAGAGCCGCCGCCAGATACAGGGGTTTTTCCACCCGGATACAGCCGTGGCTGAAGCCGCGGGCGGGGTTCTGGAATAATCCCGGGGCGGGAGTATCGTGAAGGTAAACGGCGAACTTGTTCGGGAAGATGAACTTCAGCCGGCCGAGGGGATTTAAGGGGCCCGGCTCCTGGCGCAGCTTGAAGGAGAATCCGCGATCGTCCACTTCGTTCCAGTCGACGGTGTCCGGATCGATTTCCGGTGCGTTCTCCCGCCAGCTGTGAAACACCTTGATCCTCTGGTTTGCAAGGTAATCCGCATCGTCCCGGATCTTGGGCAATATCTCCTCCACCGCGATGCTCTGCGGGATGTTCCAGTAGGGGTTTAGCTGCAGATACCGTATTTTCCCGCTGAACACCGGCGTTGCCGTGTAATCCTTTCCGACGATGATCCGCATGTCCATCCGGATTTCGGAGTTCTCGAAGATGCTCATCCTGTAATCCGGGATGTTCACCAGGAGATGCCGTTTCCCGAGATCATGAGAAATCCACCGCCACCGTTCCATGTTCAATTCGATCTGCCGGACCCGTTCTTCGGCGGGGACGTTCAGTGCGGCAAGGGTGTCCCGGCCGACGGTGCCATCGTCTTCAAGCCCGTGTCTTCGCTGGAACCGGCGGACCGCTGCCTCCAGTGCTTCATCGAAAGGGGAAGATTCCTCCGCGACGGACAGATCCAAATCGCCGGTGATCGCGAGGCGATTCCGGAGCAGGTCGACCCGGTAGTTTCTGTGCCCCTTTCGCAGATTTTCTCCCGGGGGGATTACCGGCCAATCCCCGCTGCTGGCCAGGTTCCGGTAGTGCATCAGGGCATTTTGCAGTCCGGCGTATCCGGGGTGGGGCGGGAGGAGGCCCCGCAGGGTGGTTGCGACGTTATCCCCGGCAAGCGCCGATTCCAGGAGAGCCGCCAGGTCCATGTCGGGGTTGTACGCGACCCAATCGGTATGCAGGGTTTCGGGATTCACGCGCCCCGCCAACAGGTGGGAGCCATACAGAAGGAAGGCGTCGGTCAGGAGCAGGTCGAGATCGGATCCCTCTTCGGGGTCGAACGGTTTTCCCCCGGATCGTTTCCCCCGGATGCCGGAAAGCAAAGACTCGATCGCGGCAAGATGGTAGTCATGGGGGGTGAGTCCCTCCCGTTCCGATCCTCGGATCGTAGCGAGGAGGGAATCCGCCTGGGGAAGGGGCCCGTCCTCTTTGCTCCAGGCGGGGGCGAATCCCCGACGCTGATAGAAGACGGGGATAACCGACGAGCCGCACAGGATTTCCTGCCGACACGTAAAATTCGCAATTCCCCTGCCCGATTCGATCTTCGTGCGCAGGCGGTTTCCCACCGTCTCGGAAAAGGAAATTTCGACCTTCTGTTCCACGGGCGTGCAGGCAAGGAGCCCAAGGAGGAAGAGGATGCCCGGTATCAGGCTGTTCATGGCGCGCATGGTGGCTGTCCCGATGTTGTATTATTCCCCGGCGTTTACATCTTTGATGCAGGAACCCTTATTTGGCATTCATTATACCGATATGCCGGGGTGTCTGCGGATACGGGCCGGGGAAAAACGGGAAGGGACGGGAACGGGATCAGCTGTTTCGAGCCTGTTGGCACCTGCGAAGGATGTCCCAGTACGCCCCCCGGTATCCGGCGCGGATCGCTTCGGCCAGCACCCGGTTGGCGTTGTAGTTGTAATTTTTTTCCGGCCTCTCGGGGTCGAAGAAGAGAAAACGGTTGTCGTCTTTCGTCAGGTCCTCGAGGAGACCGAATACGGACGGGGCAACTTCCGGTTCGACGAAGAAGACCGGTTTCGACAGGTCGTCCCCTCCCACGAGCCCTTTTTTCCCGTCTCCGTCCGCGATGCGTCCCTCCATCTCCGTTCCCGGGTAGACCCGAACGCCCACGGCGACGCCGGCGCGGTCGGACTCCGCCTCCTTCATCACCTCGATGGTTCGCACGATGCTTTCACGCGTCTCGCCCGGGGCCCCGATCAGCAGATCGAACATGACCGTGATGCCCGCCTCCCGGCACAGGCGGGAAGTGCGCAGGATATCCTCCGCCCGGAAATCCCGCCGGAGGATCTTGAGCATCCTGTCGTCGCCGCTGTCGGCCCCGAAGTTGATCCCCGCGCAGCCGGCCCGGCGCAGGAGATCCGCCAGTTCCCTCGTGAAGGGAACGGGCGCGCAGTAGGCGTACCAGCGCAAACGTTCGCCGAGCCCCTGTCGGACGATCTCCCGGCACACCGCGAGGGCATGCTCCCCGGGGATGTTGAACTCGCTGTCGCAGGTGTGGACGTGGTCGATCCCCATGGCGACAAGGCGGGAAAGTTCGTCGGCCACGTCCTTTGGGGGGCGGACCCGGACATTTCTCCCCTTCGCGACGGGATCGGCGCAGTAGATGCACCGGCGGGGGCAGCCCCGTTTCGTCTCGACCCCGGCCTGGCCTCCTTCCCGAAAGTAGCGTCGGTTGTCGAGGAACCCGCGGCTCATCGGGGGCAGGTCTGTCAAGGGGCGGAACGATCCGGGGTTTCGCCGCCACCCTCCGCTTTGGCGTGCGATAAGGCCCGGGATGTCGTCCCACGGCCGGTTGTTCTCCAGGCGCTCCGCAAGGCAGGCCAGCGGGAATTCCCCCTCGCCCCAGATCCCCGCGTCGACCCCGCATTGCGCGAGGACCATCTCCGGCATGATGGAGAACCCGACCCCTCCCAGCACGATCGGGGCTCCCGAGTGCTGCCGGATGGATTCCACCATGGCCGCCACGGCCGGAAGGAAGGACTCCCGTGTCGCGAAGGAGCAGTCGTCCGTGTTGCGGACCGACACACCGATCATTCCGTATTCCCTGTTCCCGAAAAACGTTGCGATGGCCTGCTCCCACAGCTCTTCCCAGCACAGGTCGAGAATATCCACTTCCTGACCCGACGCGCAGAGCGCCTCGGCGACGTACTCCAGCCCGATGGGGGCGACGGGCGGGGTGATCCGGTTGGTGTTCACCAGGGCAACGCGCATCGATTTTCCCCGTGCTCCCTCGCGGGTCCTGCTACCCGCCCCTTGCGTGATAGTAGTTGATGATGTCCCGCTTGGTGATCATGGTGACGATCTCGTCCCGGGCCTCCTCGCGTACAACCGGGAGTTCGTCCACGTTCAGGGCCGCCATCTTGTCCAGCGCCTGCTGCAGCGTGTCGTTCCAGAGGACGCGTACGACGTTGGGGGTGGCCACGTCCCGTGCGAGGATCAGGTGATTGATCGACTCCTCGAACATGAATTCCCGGACGTCGTTGATCGACAGGATGCCGCTCATCTTCCCGTTCTGGTCCACCACGGGAAAGTAGATCTCCTGGGAATTGACCATGATCTTCACCATCTCGCCGAAGAGCATCTCCTCGGGGATCCGGCACACCTGCCGCATTTTTGTCGCCTCATGAACGTAGATCCTTTCCAGGAGCCCGCGGGAAAACTCGGTGACGTGCGCCGGCGAGGCGAGTCTGCTGGTCAGCTGCTTCTCGTAAAGGGAGACTTTCCGGAGGAGCAGGTAGGAGATGGACGAAACCAGCATCAGGGGGACGAGCAGGGTGTAGCTGGAGCTCATCTCGCACGCCATGATGATCGAGGCGATCGGCACCTTGGCCACGCCGGCGAAGAATCCTCCCATCCCGACCAGCATGAAGGAATTGGGGTGGATGACCCACCCCGGCGCCAGCTTGTGTCCCAGGAATCCGAAGGCCCCGCCCAGCATGGCTCCGATGAACACGGAGGGACCGAAGACCCCGCCACTTCCGCCGGAGCTTATGGTGCAGGAGGTCGCCAGGATCTTTAAGAAAGCGAGGAGCAGCATCACATACCAGAGGATCTTCCCCTCCATGGCCATCTGGATCCATCCGTATCCGCCGTCCAGGATCGCGGGGGAAAGGAAGGAGATGGCCCCCAGCATCAGGCCCCCCAGGGCGGGCTTCAGCATCCGGTTGATCCGGAGAGGGAGGAAGAACTTGTCACGGAGCCCGTAGAATACCCGCACGTAGAGAAAGCCCACCAGCGCGCAGAGGACGCCGAAGAGGGCGTACGGCACCAGCTCGGAGGTCAGGGAGAATTCCACCTTGCCCGGGAAGAAGAGGGCTCTCCTGCCGAAGACCTCGGAATAGAGGGAATGGGCGACGATGGAGGAGATGATGCAGGGGAGGATCCCCTCGTATTCGAACTCCTCCTCCCGGTAGAGGACCTCGGGTGCGAACAGGGCGGCCCCCAGGGGGGCCTGGAAGATGGCCCCGATTCCCCCTGCCGCTCCTGCCAGCACCAGGATGCGCTGGTCCCTGGGCTTCAGCTTGAGGGTCGACGAAAGGAAGGCCCCGAATCCGGAGCCGATCTGGGCGATGGGACCTTCCTTCCCCGCGGAGCCGCCGCTGCCGATCGTCAGTGCCGAGGCGATAATCTTCACGATCGGGACCCGCTTGCGGATCTGGCCTCCCTTCTGGTGGAAGGCCTCGATCATCGCGTCGGTCCCGTGCCCCTCCGCCTCCGGCGCGAGGGTGTACACCAGGATGCCGGAAGCCAGTCCTCCAAGGGCCGGGATGATCAGGAACCAGTAGGAGTGCTTTGCCGTAATCTGTGTTGCCAGGTTCGAGGCGGCGCCCCTGCCGGGCTCCATGTATCCGGTGATCATGTGCAGAAGTTCGAGGGAGAGGGTGAGCAGATGGTCGAACGCGACGGCCCCCACGCCCGCCACCACCCCTACGGCAATGCTAAGCAGTGTCAGGCGGAATTGCCTGGGCCATTGGGAAACCGTTCGACGGATCCAGTCTTTGCCCAAACGGAACAAGGTCCTCTCCTTCATTCCTCCCGCAAGCTTTCGCCTTCTTGGTGTTCCAACCAATCATCATATTTCAGACTACTGTTTTATCAAAATGCGTTTCTACGCCATTTCGGGGGTCTTTTCCCTCCAGGGGCTGCGGGATACAATCCCGGTATCGGGCCGGTATTGCACTTGGGGGAAGCCGCATGGGAACCTGCAGAGTCTGCAACGCCGAATCCTCTTTCATTGCCCGGGAGCTTGCCGTTTGCCTCCCGTGCATCCGGGGGAACCCGAAAAGCGCCCTCGTTACGACCCGGGAAGCACACGCCCGAAGCAGGTCGGTCTTCGGATTGCCCGAGCGGCCCCCGGACGACCCCGAGGGCGTTCCGTGCGACCTTTGTGTCAACGAGTGCCGGATCCCGGAAAACGGGAAAGGATACTGCGGTGTCCGGGAAACCCGGGGGGGGAGCATCATCGGGGTCTCCCCCTCGCAGGGGAAGCTCTCCTGGTACCGCGACCCCCTTCCTTCCAACTGCGTGGCCGACTGGGTCTGCCCCGGCGGAACGGGTGCAGGGTATCCGGAGTTCGCACGGTGCCCCGGACCGGAAGAGGGGTGCACCAACCTGGCCGTCTTCTTCCACGCCTGCACGTTCAACTGCCTGTACTGCCAGAACTGGCAGTACCGACTGAAGACGTTCGATCCGGCGACCAAGACCCCGGAGGACCTCGCGGCCGACGTGGACAGGTGGACGACCTGCATCTGCTATTTCGGCGGGGACCCTGCCGCGCAGCTGCCGTTTACCCTGCACGCCTCCCGGGTTGCGTTGGAACGGACAAAGGGGAGAATCCTCCGGGTCTGCTGGGAGACGAACGGCTCGATGAGCGGGCGGCTCCTCGACGAGATGGTGGGGATTGCGCTTTCTACCGGCGGCTGCATCAAGTTCGACCTGAAGGCGTGGGACGAGACGCTCCACGTCGCCCTGACGGGGGTTACCAACCGGAGGACCCTTGACAATTTCGCCCGGGCGGCGAGGCAAATGCACAGGCGGCCCGTCCCTCCCCTTCTCGTGGCGAGTACGCTCCTCGTTCCCGGGTATGTCGACGAGCAGGAGGTCCGTGGCATCGCGTCGTTCCTCGCCTCTCTCGATCCGCAGATTCCCTACAGCCTTCTTGCGTTTCATCCTCTTTTCACCTTTTCCGATCTCCCCCGGACGCCCGCCACCCTTGCCCGGAAATGTCTCGAGACCGCCCGCAAGGAGGGGCTGTCCCGCGTGAAGATCGGAAACGTCCATCTTCTCGCGTAAGGATCCGGGGGATCGTCCGGCATTCCCTTTCTCCCTGAAACCGGGGTTTGCCGAAGGCATCCTAACGATGGGAAGGGTTCACTCATCCTGCTTGTACGCCGGACATGGTTGAAAATACCCCGAATACAGGAGAGAAAATCTCATGCGACCCAAGGAACTCGAATCCGTAGCACGGTCGCTCGTCGAGGAGGGGAAAGGGATTCTCGCCGCCGACGAGAGTTCGCCAACCATCGAAAAGAGGTTCCGGAGCATCGATCTTCCCTCCACGGAGGAGAACCGCCGCGCCTACCGGGAACTGCTCTTTACCACTCCCGGATCTTCGGAGTTCATCAGCGGCGTCATCCTGTTCGATGAAACGATCCGCCAGAAGGCGAAAGACGGCACCCCCTTCCCGGAGGTTCTCTCCCGGCAGGGGATCGTTCCCGGCATCAAGGTGGACAACGGGGCGAAATCCCTGGCCGGCTTTCCGGGGGAGAAGATCACGGAGGGGCTTGACGGTCTGCGGGAACGGCTCTCCGAGTACCGGGAAATGGGGGCCCGCTTTGCCAAGTGGCGCGCCGTGATCGCCATCGGAGACGGCATTCCGACGGCATGCTGCCTCAAGGCGAACGCCCACGCGCTCGCGCGCTACGCGGCCCTGTGCCAGGAAACCGGTCTGGTCCCCATCGTGGAGCCGGAGGTGCTCATGGACGGCCCCCACACCATCGAGCGGTGCGAAGAGGTGACGACGGCCGCCCTCGACCTGGTCTTCTCCGAACTCCTCGAGCACCGCGTGCCCCTCGAGGGAACCCTCCTCAAGCCCAACATGGTCCTCTCCGGGAAGGAGTGCCCGAAACAGGCGGACGCCGCCTCGGTGGCCAGGGCCACGGTGCGTACCTTGCGCCGCGTCGTCCCTTCCGCCGTACCCGGGATCGTCTTCCTCTCGGGGGGGCAGAGTCCGGAACAGGCCACCTTGAACCTGAGCGCCATGAACGCCCTGGGCAGGCACCCCTGGGAATTGAGTTTCTCCTACGGGCGGGCCCTTCAGGAACCGGTTCTCAAGGGATGGAAGGGGGACCCGGCCAGAGTCGACGTCGCACAGAGGGCCTTTTACCACCGCGCGAGGTTAAACAACGCGGCACGGTTCGGCAAATACACGAAGGAGATGGAAGCCACGGCCGCGTGACGCAAGCAACTGTTTTCTTGATGCGGAGTGCGGGAGAATACCCGATGTTTCCGGAAGGAGGAGGCGATGCAGGAGCGGAAAGGAATCATTACGTTCAAGGGGAATCCGATGACACTTCTGGGGCCGGAGATCCGCGTGGGGGACAAAGCCCCCGATTTTCATGTGGTGGATACCGCCCTGGCACCGGTGACCCTGGGGGATTTCCGGGGGAAGGTAAAGGTCTTAAGCGCTGTCCCGTCCCTGGACACGCCCACGTGCGACACGGAGACCCGGCGGTTCAACCAGGACGCGGCGAAACTCCCGGAGAATGCGGTCGTGCTGACCATCAGCCTGGACCTGCCCTTCGCCCAGAAACGGTGGTGCGCAGCGGCGGGAGTGGACAAGGTGAAGACGCTGTCCGACTACCAGGACCGCTCCTTCGCCTCGGCCTACGGCGTGATGATCAAGGAACTGAAGCTTCTGTCCCGCTCCATCTTCGTGGTCGACGGGAACGACGTGGTCCGGTACGTCCAACACGTGGGGGAGGTGGCCAAGGAGCCCGACTACGACGCCGTCCTTAATGCCGTGAAGGGGATCCTGTAACCCCCCTTGTTCGGCATCGGCGGACGCGACATCGCGGCGACCGAACTGGAAAGGTGTATTCGGTCGCTGAAATCGAAGCAGGAGTAAGAGGAAGGGTATCCGTTCCGCCAGGCGTCTCGGTCCCGTCTCTCTCGGGATAGCAGTGACCGGATTCACGCTCCTGGAGCTGGCGCTTCAGCAGGGGGGGGTCCACGGACCGTTCTGGATCGTCACGGCATCGGCCTTCGGAAGAGGAAGAACACCGCTGCGGCGAAGCCGGCCATCCCTGCGTATTGCGCGAAGGTCAGCCCCCCGTAGAGTGCGTCGCTCACCCGGAGAAAATCGAGGAGAAAGCGTACCGGAACGTACAGGAAAACGAAAGCAAGCGGGAAGAACCCGGTAGGGCGTGGTTTTCGGTCGAGTACGAGGAATGCGGGAACGATGACGAGGAGGGTGTAGAGAAACTCGTACCATCCCAGGTCGTGATAGGCCATTTTCGCCAGTTCTCTCGCCTCCGGGAGGTCGGCAAGGCGCCCGGCGGCCCCGTAGAAATACGTGATGTACTCCCTTGCCTCCGGCGTCGACAGGCTGACGCCGAGCGGGAAATGCGTGACCGCCCCCGGATGGTCGTGCGCGACGGTGCAGCCGAGCCGGCCGATCGCCCACGCAAAGGGCCATGCGAACGCCATCGCATCGAGATACTTCCAGCCGGTGCCCGCCGGCAGGGGGGGCGATTTCCACCGGAAGAAGAGCCAGATCCCGAACAAGGCGCCGAGGACTCCCCCGTAGGAGCTGATGTTTTCCCAGATCTTCAGGAGCATCCACGGGTTTTTCGCCACCTCCCCGGGGAAATACGCCAGGACGGCGAACAGGTGGGCCGACACGAAACCCGCGATCAGCGTATAGAACAGGAGGTCCGCGCAGAGATCCTGGTCCAGGGAGAGTTTTTTGCATCGCGCAAGCGTCATCTGGATGCCCACGAGCATGGCGGTTGCGACCAAGACGCCGAAAGCGTGGATTTTCAGCGGCCCGAGGGAGAGAACGGGCTGCTCGAAGTAGGGAATCATAAAGATTCTTTTCTAGGCCGTTTCCTCTGCTTTCCGGAACGGGTCCTGCCCGAGGCGACACCTATCCCCGGAAATCGTGGCAGTCGGTGCAGGCCCCCTCCTCCTTGTTGTGGTCCATCTTGTCGTCGTGGCAGGCAAGGCAGGTGTCGCGCCCGGAGACCCCCCAGACGTGGGGACGGTGACACTCCATGCAGGAGAGGTCGGGGTGTTCCCCCGTAAGGTGCAGCCCGGGCCGGTCGGCGTGGCACTTCTGGCACGCCGTGACCGGCTGCGCCTCGATCTTCTTCACGTGGCAGTCAGCACACGCCATGGACATCATGGGGGCCGAAGCGTCGATCTTGTGGCACTCGGCGCAATCGTTGGGGGGGCGGTACCCGGCCGCGTGACACTGGCTGCAGAGGATCCGTTCGTGCTTCCCCTCCAGGGCCATGGGATGCCACGGCAAATCGGGGCCCGGCATCATCGCGCCGAGTGGCGACAGGGGCCCGCGCTGCGGCATCGTGTGGCAGATCGCGCACTCCGTGGTCAGGACCTTCCCGCTTTTCGCGACGTGCTTGCCGTCGTGGCACCGGAAGCATCCCGGCCAGTTCCGGTGCCCGATGTTCGACGCGTACGTCTTCCAGTTCACTTTCATTTCCGGGAAGACGCTGTGGTCGTAAATGCTGATCGCGGTCTCGATCGCCTTCTCCACGTCGGCCCTCCGGGCCTTGTACACCTCCGGGTACTTGTTCCGGTAGTAGGTCGCGATTTCGGTCTGCAGACCCTCGTGGGCCTTCTCCCTGCTCGGATACTCCACGACGAGGGCGTCCACGACCACCTTCTTCACCCAGGGAAGGGTCCGCGAGATGAAGTAGGAGGCCATCGCCTTGTCCACTGCGGCCTCGGGGGGCTCGTAGATGTGCGTGGGACGGTTGTGGCAGTCCATGCAGTCCATCTCCTGCTCTTCCCGCGAGGCGAGTTCCGCCGGGTCCCCCGTGTAGTCGGTGCTGATGTACACGTCCTCTGTGCCGTCTTGCCGCGAGGACTTGACCCAGGGGATCTCGTGCTGCTTCCTGTCGATCGCGATGTAGTGGACCTTGTTCTCGGTGATCATGTGCCAGTGGATGCCGGCATTTTCCCCCAGCTGCCCGCTGCCGCCTCCCGTCTTGATCCCCAGGCTGATCTGCTCGGGGGTGTTCTTCTCGTCGTACCGGAAGTGGGGGATCTGCTTCAGCTGGGTGCCGAAGAACTTCGCGGGCCAGTGGCACTCCTCGCACGTCTCCCGCGCCGGCCGCAGGTTTTCGATGGGGGTGGGGATCGGGGTCGGGTACGTGTTGAACAGCACGGCAAAGACCTGCCTCGCTCCGGAAATCTTGGATTTCACGTACCAGGACGCGCCCGACCCGACGTGACAGTCCACGCAGGCCACGCGGGCGTGGGGCGACCCCTGGTACGCCGCGAACTCCGGCTCCATGACCGTGTGGCAGAGCTGTCCGCAGAACGCAACAGTCTCCGTGTACAGGAAGGCGTGGTACGACACGAAGGCCAGAAGGATCGCAAGGAACGAGCCCCCGAGAATGGCGTAGCTGAACATTCTCCGCATCTTGGGTTCGTTCAGGTCGAGCCGGGGGTACGGCATGGCTTCGTCGACGCCAAGGCTGCGCCTGCGAATGCTCTCCCGCCGCATGCCGTACAGAAACACGATGGCCCCGAGGGCGAAGAAGGCCGGAAACACCATGAAGGCGAAGATCCCGAGGTAGGGGCTGTGCGCCTTGAAGCTGAACATCAGAAGCAGGGTGAAGATGATGAGGAAAACGCTGATGATCGCCATGTAGGCGCCGAAGAAGCTGACGGCGTTGCGGTACAGCCCGCCCCCCGTTTTTTCCTCTGCCATATTCCCCCTCCTTCCCCTGGGCGTGTGCCCGGCCATCGCCGCGAAATCGGGACACCGGTTACGGCGTCCGAGGTATCATAAACTATGGAGCAGGAAATATAAATAATACACGAGGATGCCCATGGTATTCACGGAAACGTTTTCCCTGTCGGCGAAGGGATTCTGCGACATCATCGACATCACTGGGAAGGTGGCAGCGGCGGTCGGCCGTTCCGGGATCGCGAACGGATCGGTTACCGTATTCTGCCCCGGCTCCACGTGCTCCATCACCACGATCGAGTACGAACCGGGCGTCATCCGTGATCTCGCGAGGGTGATCGAGGAAATCGTCCCCTCGAACGTCCCCTACGAACACGACAGGCGCTGGGGAGACGGCAACGGCTTCTCCCATGTCCGGGCGGCCCTCCTCAAGCCGTCGCTCACCGTCCCTCTCCTGAAGAAGAGGCTCGCCCTGGGGACCTGGCAGCAGATCGTATTCCTCGATTTCGATAACCGGGAGAGGAATCGGGAGATCATCGTCCAGGTGGTCGGGGAATAGACGCGCGGCGGGAAAACGGGCGGCTGGCGGGCAGGGGCATGGTGCCGGACAAGGCGGATGTGCTCATCGTGGGGGCGGGGATCATCGGGCTCACGCTCGCCCGCCGGCTGGTCATGGCGGGTTGCGACAACGTGGTCCTCGTCGAAAAGGAGAAGGCCCTGGGAATGCACGCCTCGGGGCGGAACAGCGGTGTCCTGCACGCCGGGATCTACTACGACCCCGACAGCATGAAGGCGAAGTCGTGCCTCAGCGGGAACTTCCTGATGCAGGCCTACTGCCGGGAGAAGGGGCTGCCGCTTCTTACGACCGGCAAGGTGATCGTCGCGCGCGACGAGGGAGAGCATCCTGCCCTGCACGAGCTCAAGCGACGCGCCACGGCGAATGGGGCGAAGGTGGAGATGATCGACGAGGAGCAACTCGCCGGGATCGAGCCGAACGCACGTACGGTCGGGAAGGCTCTTTTCTCCCACTACACCGCCTGCGTAGACCCGGAGGCGGTGCTCGACAGCCTCCGGAGAGATCTGGAGGCAGGAGGGAAGACCACTCTCGTGACCGATTGCCTGTTTACGGGGGTCAGGGGATCCCGGACGGCGGTCACCAGCCGGGGGGATATATCGTTCCGGATGTTCGTAAACGCCTCGGGGGCCTACTGTGACCGAATTGCGCACATGTTCGGCGTCGGCAGGCAGTATCGCCTGATTCCCTTCAAGGGGATCTACCGGAAACTGAGGAAAGGGCTTTCCCACACCGTGCGGGGGAACATCTATCCGGTTCCGGACATCCGCAACCCATTCCTCGGTGTTCATTTCAGTCGAGACACCCACGGGGATGTGGTTCTCGGACCGACCGCCATTCCCGCGTTCGGGCGGGAGAACTACGGGTTCGTCTCCGGGGTAGACCGGGAGGCAGTATCCATCGCGATTTCCGACGCGATCCTGTTCTTCCGGAACCCGAAGTTCCGGGAGGTTGCCCTTACGGAGCCCCGCAAGTTCTGGAGCCGGGCCTTTTTCCGGGATGCTTCACGGCTGGTGAAAGTTCTGTCCCCTTCGGACATCGAGCCCTCGGAAAAGGTGGGGATCCGGGCGCAGCTGGTGGACTGGCGGACCAAGGAACTGGTCGGGGACTTTCGTGTGATCGCTGACGGCGACGCGGTCCATATCCTGAACCCGATCTCGCCGGCCTTCACCTCCTCCATGGACATCGCGGAGACCCTGGTGCGCGAGCACTTCTCGGGAAGCGGATCGGGTCATAAGGAGGAAACTTCGTGATTGGCCCATCGGAAAGACCTGTCATCCAGGGGATCATCTTCGATTTCGGGGGCGTCATCCACTCCTTCGACTACGGCGATTTCTTCCGGAGGTTCCGGAGTCGAACGGACAGGACGTTCGAGGAGATGGCCTCCCTTGTCGCCGGCTCGGGGCTTCCCGGGGGGTACGAATCCGGGGAGATTTCGTCAGGGGAGTTTTTCCGGGAGATGGCAAGCTTGTGCGGGCTTCGGGTAACCGAGGAGGAGTTCCTCTCTGCATTCGTTGCCATCTTCACCCCCATCGAACCCACGATACGCCTGATCCGGGCGCTTTCACGATCGTACCGTCTCGGGCTGCTGTCCAACACGAACGAGTGGCATTTCGAGCATCACATCCAGGGCCTGGAGTTCTTTCCCCTGTTCGACGCGGTGACGCTTTCCTATCAGGTAGGGACCATGAAACCCGCGGAGGCGATCTACAGGGAGTCGCTCAGGAGAATCGGCCTCCCCCCGGAGGAGTGCGTCTTCATCGACGACCGCGAGGAGAACGTCGAGGGGGCGAGGAGAATGAACATCCACGCGATCCACTACACGGGGCACGAGGGGCTCGTCTCCTCCCTCGCGCAGTGGGGCGTCGTCGCCTGAGGAAGGAGGAACGGATGGGGAAACGGGAGCCAAGGAGCCCTGAATGAAGGCGGTGGGGATGACGGGGTACGGCGGCGTGGAAGTCCTGCTAATCGGCGACCACCCCGACCCTCTTCCGAAAGACGATGAACTCCTGGTGCGCATCCGGGCGACGGCGCTAAACCGGGCGGATCTCCTTCAGCGGAGAGGGAAATACCCCCCGCCGGAAGGGGCCTCCGAGATTCTCGGGCTGGAGATGGCGGGAGAGGTAGTGGAGGCGGGATCCGGGTGCAAGGGGTGGAATCCCGGCGACCGGATCATGGCCCTCCTTCCGGGCGGGGGATACGCGCAAAAGGCTGCCGTCCCCGGCGGGCTGGCGATGCGGGTCCCGGACAATCTGTCGTACGAGGAAGCTGCTGCGATCCCCGAGGCGTTCCTTGCCGCATACCACAACCTTTTTGTCCTCGGGGGCCTTCAGGCGGGGATGACGGTCCTGGTCCACGCAGGGGGAAGCGGCGTGGGCACGGCGGTAATTCAGCTGATCCGGGAGGCGGGAGGAGCCTCCCTGGTCACGGCGGGGTCCTTGCCGAAGATCAACCGCTGCCGGGAACTCGGGGCGCGGGCGGGATGGAACTACCGGGAAGGCCCGTTCGCCCCGTGGGTGGCCTCCCAGACAGAGGGGAGGGGAGTTGACGTGATCCTCGATTTCGTGGGAGCTCCCTATTTCGAGCAGAACCTGCAATCCCTTGCCGCGGACGGGAAGTTGATCGTGGTCGGTGCGATGGGGGGTGCGGTGGCGGAACGGGTGGATCTTCTCGATCTTCTGTTCCGGCGGCTCCGGATCGTGGGTACCTCGCTTCGAACCCTTACCACGGAGAGGAAGATCGACATTACGAAACGGTTCGCGGGGTTTGCGCTCCCCAGGTTTGCAGACGGCCGACTGATCCCCGTGATCGATTCGGTCTACGACTGGACGGAGGTCGCAAGCGCCCACCTGCGGATGGAGTCGAACGCAAACGTGGGCAAGATCGTGCTCTGGGTGGGAGAGGCGTAAAGCGGCTTTCCCCTCTCCAGTCGGAAATTTGACACCCCCCCCCTCTTTCCCTGTCAATACTGTCAGAAAAGGGCACTCTCCTCTGGTCTCTATATTTAATATTTTCAGCATGTTATGGAATAAATACGGTCGGCCCGGTATTTGCTTGGAAGTTCATTGAACCCGGGGACTTTCCTGGTCTTCCCCGGGACTGCAGGAAAGCGGGGAGGCTCTCAAGGAGGTCGGGATGCGCAAGATCAAGGTATTCCTGAAAACGATCTTCACCCCCATCACGATCATGCTTGTGCCCCATTCCCGGACGAAACCGGTGAGCATCCGGGTCCCCTTCGCGGGAATCGTCTTCTCCACCGTCTCGTTTTTCGTCGGGGTCGTCTATCTTTTCACGGTCGCCGTGCACACCGTCGAATATTACCAGATGAGGGAACGGCTTTCGTACGTGACCGACCAGTTCCTCGAGCTGAAATCCACGATGGTTTCCCTGAAACAGGCGGAGCAGGATTTCCGGAGGCTCTTTTCCCTGAAATCCAAGACGGATGTCCTCGAATCCGCGGAGTTCCTCGACACGGGGTCGCTCGACATGGAGAGCCTTCGGGCGCAGATCGACGAGGCGATGAAATCCGTAACGGACATCAAGCAATATATCGCCGAGCAGAAGGACCTGTATCTGGCGACGCCCAAGGGATGGCCGGTGCCGGGATACATCTCCTCAAAGTACGGGTATCGCAACCATCCGAAGTCGGGGAGGAGACAACTGCATACTGGCTCGGACATCTCCACGCACCTCGGGACAAAGATCCAGGCAACCGCGGACGGCATCGTGACCTTCGCGGGGAAAACGAGGAACAGCGGCAACGTCCTGGTGATCGAGCACGGCCACGGGTTCAGCACCGCCTATGCGCACAACAAGGAGAACCTCGTCAAGGTCGGACAGCGTGTGAAGCGGGGTGAGACCATCGGGTTGGCCGGATCCACGGGGCGATCGACCGGCCCCCACGTCCATTACGAGATTTGGAGGGGCGGGCGGCATGTGAACCCGTCCAAATACCTTGCGAGGAGGTGATCATGTTCGGAAGGTCTTCCGCCAAGCTTGAGACGGTGATCGGGGCCGACTCCACGATCACGGGGGAATTGGAAATACAGGGAACGGTGCGGGTCGACGGATCCGTAGAGGGGGATATCCGGGCCGACTGGGTCATCGTCGGCGAGACCGGAAGGATCCGGGGGAACGTGCAGGCCCGCATGATGGTCGTGGGAGGGAGGATCGACGGGAACATCGACGCGTCAGAGATCGTCGAACTGAAGGACAAGGGGCAGATATTCGGAGAAATCTGCACGGCAAAACTTACCGTAACCGAGGGAGCCCTGTTCGACGGGCAGTCGTCCATGAAAAGGAAGAAGGAGACGTCGGAGGGCCAGGTAACTACGCTTCCGGCGTCACGAACGGCCTCGTAATCGGGTAGCGCGTCATCTCCTCCCGTCCGGTTCTGCAGCTGCCAAAGTCCGGGAAACGGAAACTTTTTCTTTTCCCAGTCAATCGGTATTATGAATTTACAAGCAATTTCTGACGATCGTTGCCGCTCTTGATCCTGTTCGCGACAGGCGGGGACACTTCCGATGGATCGAAAACCGGTTCTCGTGGTCGGGGCGACGGGGTATGTGGGAATCCGCCTCGTCGCGCATCTTCTGGCAAAGGGGCTGCGCGTGCGAGCCGCTTCCCGGAATCCCGAAAAACTCGAGGCGATGCCCTGGAGCGGGGATTCGGAAATCGAACACGTGCGTGCGGACGTGTTCGACCGGGACGCCCTCCGGGAGGCGTGTGAAGGGTGTTCCACCGCCTTCTACCTCGTCCATTCCATGGGATCCCGCCGGGGCGACTTCTCCCTGGCCGATCGGGAGGCGGCAGGGAACATGGCGTGGGCGGCGGAACAGGGACGCCTGGCCCGGGTCATCTATCTCGGCGGATTGGGGGAAGAGGGCACGGCCTTAAGCGAGCACCTTCGCTCGCGCCACGAGGTCGGAAAAATTCTGCAGTCCGGCAGAGTCCCCGCCACGGTCCTGCGGGCTGCGATGATCATCGGCTCCGGCAGTGCCTCCTTCGAGATCCTCAGGTACCTCGTGGACCGGCTGCCCGTCATGATCACTCCCCGATGGGTGGACACGGAGTGCCAGCCGATACCGATACGCAACGTCCTTGCGTATCTTTCCGGATGTCTCGAGGTACCCGAAACCGAAGGGGGTACGTTCGACATCGGCGGGCCCGAAATCGTGACCTACCGGCGGCTGATGCAGATCTATGCCGAGGAGGCCAAGCTCCCCAGGCGTCTTATCCTCCCGTTTCCGGTCCCGTCCCCTTCTCTCAGTTCCTACTGGATCCACCTGTTTACCCCGGTGCCCGTCGCGCTCGCGCGCCCCCTCGTGGAGGGCCTGAGCAATCGCGTCGTATGCCGGGACGACAGGATCCGTGCACTCGTTCCGCAGGAGCTGTTGCCCTGCAGGCAGGCGATCCGGCTCTCCCTGGAACATTCTCACCGGGATATCGTGGAGCCTGCCTGGGAAAAAGGGCCGGAGTCCTGGGTCCCGGAAAGCACGTTTCCCCTGGATGCGGTGTGGGCGGGAGGCACCTTTTTCTTCGAATGCCGCCGGGTGATTCTCGAGGGTACCCCGGAAGAGGTATGGGAGCCGATCAGGCGGATCGGGGGGGATACGGGATGGTATTACGCGAACTGGCTCTGGAGATTAAGGGGGTTTCTCGATCGTCTGGCGGGTGGGGTTGGAATGAGGAAAGGAAGGGGGAACAGTCTGGAACATCGCCCCGGAGACACCGTGGATTTCTGGCGGGTGCGCACCGCATCGCCGGGGGAGCATCTTGTGCTCGTCGCAGAGATGGCACTCCCCGGATGCGCCGTCCTGTCGTTCCGGGTGCGTCGTACCGGTCAGCGGACGGTGGAACTGGAACAAGGGTCGTATTTCGTGCCGAGCGGCCTGGGGGGGATCCTTTACTGGACCGCGGTGTCCCCTATGCATCGTTTCGTCTTCCGGGGGATGTTGCGCGGGATTGTCGCCCGGACGGGTAAACCGGTCGTCCGGGGCCCCGAATCGGTCGGGTATTCGCGGTTTCCGTTCCCTGCGGCGCCCGCGGGAAAGGATGCGGCGTGAAACTCCGTGTGATCCGGCGGAGGCCGGACGGTTAAGCCGGGAGGACGGGAAGACGTTTTCGCATGTCGGAAATTTCAGGGAGCAACCTCGGCCGGCCTTTCCGATAGTCCCGTGATTTCATTGCGGTACCGCCACAGCATCCAGAGCCCCGGCAGGGCGGTGATCGCCGTGAGGAGGAAGAAGATCGCCCACCCCACCGATTCCACCACGTACCCGGAAGTCGGCGCCACGAAGATCCTCCCCAGAGCTGCGAGGGAAGACAGAAGTGCGTACTGGGTGGCCGTGTACCGGTGGTCGCACATCGCCATCAGGAGCGCCACGAACGCCGCAGTCCCCATCCCCCCGCAGACGTTTTCGAAAGCGACGGTTGCGACCAGCATCGCGTAACTCTTCCCCATCCAGGAAAGGACCATGAACGACAGGTTCGACACCGCCTGGAGGATCCCGAAGATCATCAGGGAGCGGTAGAGGCCAAGCCGCACCATCAGTGTTCCTCCGAACATCGCGCCGAATATGAGGGAGACGAGCCCAAGGCCCTTGTTGATCGTCCCCACCTCCGTCGGGGAGAAGCCGACGCCCCGGATCAGGAAGGCCGTTGTCAGCGTCCCCGCGTAGGCGTCGCCCAGCTTGTAGAGGACGATCAGGAGGAGCAGCGCGCCCGCGGCCCGACGGGAGAAGAAATCCTTCAGGGGGGCTACCACCGCCTCCTGCAGGCTCTTCGGAGGGGTCACGCGGATCTCCGGTTCGGGGCCGAAAACCGTGGTGGCGATCCCGACGGCCATCAGCGAGGCCATCAGAAGGTACGTGTTCCTCCAGCCGATCTGCTCGGAGAAGATGAGGGCAAGCGCGCCCGAGACGAGCATCGCGATCCGGTACCCCGTCACGAAGACGGCTGCTCCCAGGCCCCGCTCCGGTTCGCGCAGGACATCCGTCCGGTATGCGTCGATCACGATGTCCTGGGAGGCGGAGGCGAAGGCGACGAGAAGAGCGGCGGCCCCCAGCGCCCAGGGGGCCGCCTTCGGGTCCCCGAAGGCCATCGCCGTGATGAGGAGAAGCAGGGCTGCCTGGGTGAGGAACATCCACCCCCGTCGCCTGCCCATCCAGGGGGGGACGAAGCGGTCCATCAGGGGGGACCAGAGGAACTTCACCGTGTAGGGGAGCCCCACCAGGGCAAAGACCCCGATGGTCCGCAGGTCCACCCCTGCCACCGTCATCCATGCCTGCAGTGTTCCTCCGGTCAGGGCGAGCGGGAGGCCGGAGGCGAACCCGGCGAACACCATCACGCCGATGCGGCGGCTGCGGAAGACCTGGAGGTAGTCGGAAAGATGGTGTCCCATGGCGTTGTAGGAGATATTCACGGGCACCGCCGGTTTTGTCAAATGGTAAGCCGGGAAGAAGAGCGAATCCGCCCAAGCGGATTGTCATCGGATATACGGGAAACAGGTCGGTCATGGGCTTCGGCCGGCAACGGGTATTTCGAGGGGATGGCTCCCGTCTTTCATCAACCGGAGTCCCCGGATGGGTGGGATCGCACTCTTTTTGGGCATTCAGGGGGATTAAAACAATGCCCGGCAAACGCCCTGAACTTTTTCGATAATCCTAATAGTTATTTTTTTCTCCTTGATTTTTTTAATTGTGTTAAACTCCCGGTTGTTTTAAATATATGAAAACGTTGTTTTCGTATAGAGATGAGCATTGAATCCTGAGACGAAGGTTTAATAATGAGGGGCAATATGCCAGCTTTAAAACCTATAGTCTACAAACAGATGAAAACGCGATTTGATGTCGGGTGTGGTGCACTTTGGTGTTTGATGGACCCGAAACCAAGGTCATGTTTCAACCCGGAATTGCTCGAGGACCTCCATAGATTCGCCCATTCCATTCGGATGATGAATCAAGCGAGCGCGCATTCGAAGAAAGAAAATACGGTTCGATACTCCGTGCTCACCTCCAATAATCCCGACGTGTTCAGTTTCGGCGGAGATCTTGATCTTTTCCTGAGATTATACGAAGAGAAGGACAGAGAAGGACTTCGACGCTACGCCAGAGCCTGCGTCGACATTGTGTACGATGCGTCGGTCGGGTTCGATCTTCCCGTGACCACGATATCCCTCGTACGGGGCGATGCGTTGGGGGGGGGATTCGAGGCGGCGTTGTGCAACAACGTGGTGGTTGCAGAAAAGAGAGCGAAGTTCGGACTACCCGAGGTTCTGTTCAACCTGTTTCCGGGCATGGGCGCTTACAACCTGCTCGCCCAACGCATGGACGTCCGTCGGGCTGAAAAAATGATCCTCAGTGGCCAAGTCTACAGTGCGGAAGAACTCTTCCAGATGGGAGTCGTGGATATCCTCGCTGAAAACGGAGAGGGCGAAAAAGTCGTTTACGAATACATATCGAGGCATTCGCGCCGGTGGAACGCTCACCAGTCGCTGTTCAAGGTACGGAACCGTGTCCGCCCGATTTCCCATGAGGAACTTGTAGACGTGGCCGAGATCTGGGTGGATACGGTATTCAATCTCGAGGCGAAAGATCTCCGGATTATGGAGCGGGTGTTGAAATCCCAGAACGGTCTTGCCAGCGGATCAGCGGTTTCGGAAGGTGTGGGGCAAGGTTTCGGCTGAGTTCCCCTCCCCCCTCCCTTCTCTTCCATAAGACGTGTCCTTCGCTCCGGCCTGGTGGACGTGCTCGTGCAGCGCGGCCCGGACACGTTCAAACTCTTTCCTGAGAACCTTCACGGTTTCGTTTCCTTCTTCCCTCAGACCCGCCGGACCGACATGGGACATTCGGTTGCACAACTCCATCAAGTTGCTTGCGCCGATCTGCCCCGCGCTTCCCTTCAGGGCATGGGATAGCTCTGAAACGAGTACGTATTTCCCGGCCAACTGGGCCTTTTCGATGTCTGCGACCTTCTGCTCCCCGGTTTCCAGGAAGATCCGGATCAGTTTCTCCAGGAAATCTTCCTCGTCTCCGAGCGCGGCCAGTTCGTTGAACGTGGCCGGGTCGATGACCGGCTCGCTCCGGCCCCCTTCCGACGCGTCATTTCCGGCGGGGGGTGCTTGGGCCGTTGCGGTGGCGCCGTGTCCCTTCCTCTCGGTCGAGACCAGAGAGTCGAGGAGCTCGAGGAGCTTCTTCATCTCCACCGGCTTTGTCAGGTAGGCGTCGAAACCTGCTTCCTCGCACGCTTTTTTCGATTCCTGTGTCGTGTCCGCGGTAAGGGCTACCAGGGGGGGGTGGGAAGGCCCATGTTGGGTAAATCGGAAGATCTTGGCGGTTTCCAGCCCTCCCATGACCGGCATGTGCAGGTCGAGCAGCACGAGGTCGAAGTTCTCTTTTTCCATGGCATTGAGGGCCTGCTCGCCGTTTTCCACCAGATGCGGACGGTGTCCGGCCCGCTCGAGGATCTTGCCGATCACCTTTTGGTTCGTCAGGTTGTCTTCCGCAACAAGTACGCGGAGTCCGCGTCGTTCCTCCTCCTTTTTCTGCCGGTACCGGTTGGCCAAACTCGGAATGTTTTCGGCATTTCCGTCGACCGGCCGGACGAAATGAACGGCGTTGAAAAGAAGCGTTTTGTCGAGGGAGGCGCCGACGACCGCGGCGAACCCGTGTTTCGTGATGACGGAAAGGTCCGGCTCGTTCTCCTCCTTGCCAACGAGGATGAGCTGAACGTTCTGGATCATCCGGACGGACTGGAGGGCCTTGCTAAGATCGTTCGGATTCATATCGAGATCTTTCTCGACGATGATCGCGACCTGGAAGGGGACGCCATCGTTTGCGGCCGAGATGAGAGGGGAGAACGCCTGGGCGGCCTTTTCGACGATCACGGCGCTCACGCCCCAGGATGACAGGTGGTTCTGGAGGTGATAAGAGCTGTCTCCGTCTGAGGAAACGACCAGGATGCGACTGCCGCTCAGTGTGCTTATCCCGTTTTCCTGGGAGACCAGCGCGGGCTGTTTATCCAGGTCCAGAGTGAACCAGAAGGTCGATCCCTTCCCCTGTTCGCTTTGCAGCCCGATTTCCCCTCCCATGAGTTCCACGAGCTGTTTTGCGATGGTCGTGCCCAGGCCCGTTCCACCATACCGGCGGGTGATCGAATCGTCCGCCTGGGTGAATCGTTCGAAGATGCGAGTCTGGGCTTCGGGGGGAATGCCTATACCTGTATCCGACACCTCGATCCGGAGCAATACGTTCGTCGTCGTTTCCCGGACCTGATCCACGCGCAGGTGGACCTCCCCGGCCTCGGTGAACTTGATGGCGTTGCTCAACATGTTGAGAAGGATCTGGCGGATCAGAAGAGGGTCCCCCCGCAGCTGGAAAGGAATCCGGGAAGGGATCTGCGTGGAGATGTCCAGCCCTTTTTCCCGGGCCTGCTGGACAACCATGGCCACCGTGCTCTTGAAGAGGGAGTGCAGGTCGAAATCAACCTTTTCCACCGAGATTTTTCCTGCCTCTATCTTGGAGAAGTCCAGGACGTCCTCGATCAGGAACAGAAGGGTCTGGGAGGAGGCGTGGATCGTGTTCGCGAAATCCTCCTGCTCGGCTGTCAGTCGTGTACCACGGAGCAGGTCGGCCATCCCGAGAATACCGCCCAGCGGAGTCCGCATCTCATGGCTCATGTTTGCCAGGAACTGGTTCTTGCCCCTGTTTGCCTCCTCGGCGCGGTAAATAGCGTCCGTCAGTTTTTTCAGGAGGGAAGAGACGTACGCGGGAAGAACGATCAACCCCAGCAGCAAACCGAATCCGAGCGTCGGATGGGATTTCCAGTATTCCGTCGTGGAAATGACCAGGAAAAAAAATGCCGTGCCGAGAAAGGCGGAGGCGAACAAGTATTTCCGCCCGAAGCGGAACCCGTTTCCGAAGGTCACCCAAAGCAGGATGATGTAAAAAGGGGCGCAATACTCCCCGAGAGCATACATCATGTACGCGGCCATCCCGTTGTCGTGTACCATGCCGATGGTTCGTCGCAGAGGCGATGTCGCCGGCCGCACAACAATATGGGTGAACACCGAGGCCGAGAATAGGAGGCAAAAGACAGCGATTGTGACGGTCACGATTTCCTCTGGATCGATGCGGCGGTTCTGCCCTACCGAGAGGAAAATGTAGATTGCCAAAAGGACAACGATCACAAGGCGAATCATCGCCTGTTCGTGCTCGGAATCGGGCCGCCGGGCAAACGTATCCCTGATTCTGCGTGCATGGTTAAATGCTGTTGAATTTAAAAGAGATGTTTTGATCATGCGGCGGCCTCGGCCCCTCCCGTATCCATCCCCCTGTGCCGAAGGGGCTCTTCCCTTATCGGAAAGATCCCGGAAAACTTTACGAAATTTGATGGGCGGAAAGACCGCAAGTAGGAAGCGGGACCGGTTACGGCGGAAACGGAAAAGCCGGCACGAATGCCGGCCTCCATCATGCAGCGCTATAAGGATCGTTTCCCGGGATTTTCGCCCCGGGGCGACCCGGGTCTAAGGGGTGAGCACGGCCCGCAGGCGGATCTTCCCCTGGCGCATCCGGTCCAGGACGTCGTTGACCGTTTTGAGCGGATGCCGCTCCACGATCGGGGCGATCCCGTGGTCGGCCGCGAAGGCAAGCATCGCGTCCATGTCGTCGCGGGTCCCGATGATCGATCCCGCGATCTTTTTCTGCCCAAAGAGAAGGGCGGCGGGGATGACCTTGGCGGGTTCGGCGATGGCCGCCAGTACCACCAGCGTGCCGTTCGGTCCTAGGCCCGGGATGCACTCCTCAAAAAGCCTGGCTGAGATGCCGGTGAGCAGGATCAGGGAAGCCCCCCCCATGCGGGCGAGCTGGTTCCCGGCCTTCTCCTTCTCCGAGTCGATCACTTCGTGGGCGCCGAGTTCGTGCGCCAGGGCCTTTTTGTCCTCTCCGCGGGTGACCGCGACGACATGCGCCCCCATGGCGGCAGCCATCCGGATGCCCAGATGCCCCAGCCCCCCGATCCCGGCTACCGCCACGGTCTTCCCCGCCAGGTTCCCCGCATGACGCAAGGGGGAAAACATCGTGATGCCGGCGCACAGGAGCGGGGCCGCGTCAACCAGGTCCAGACCGTCCGGGATCCTGTGCGTGAACGCGGCGGGTGCCTTGACCAGCTCCGCGTACCCGCCGTTGACGGTCACTCCCGTGCTTTTCTGGGCCGCGCACAGCATCTCCGCCCCGGACCGGCAGGCGGGGCACTGTCCGCAGGCGTACTGCATCCACGGGACCCCCACCGGGTCTCCCGGTTTCAGGGCGGTCACCTGACCCCCCGTTTTTTCGACCACGCCGGTCACCTCGTGCCCGGGAATGATCGGAAGGGGAGTCCCCCAGTCCTTCCAGTCCCCGTCCACCAGGTGCAGGTCGCTGTGGCACACTCCGCACCCTTTCATCCGGATCAGGACCTCATCGGGGCCAACGGTCGGTTCCGGTACCTCCTTGAGAACGAGCGGTTTCCCGAAGGCTTCGCAGACGGCGGCTTTCATCGGCGTCCCACTTTCGTTACGCTTCCAGTTCCGTGATCTCGGCCGAATCGATGAGTTCGATGGCTCCCTTGACGCTCATCGCCGCGGGACATTTCACGAGGTATTCGCCGAGCGACTGCCTGGTCTCCTCCGTTTTCCCGGGGGGAATCTTCAGGGTGTATTTGACCCGGATCCTCGTGATCTTCAGTACCCCCCCGACGTCCTCGACGTCCCCCTCGACATCCGCCCGGAACCTGTCTCCGTACGTGGGGATCTTCTTTCCGGCCAGCACCGTGGCCAGTGTCCCCATCATTCAGCCGCCCACCGCCCCGACGATGTGGTCGAGGGTGGCGGCGTGCTCCTTTTCTGGGTCCACCTTGTAGAAGTTCTTGATCCCCCCGTGGACGCCGTAGTAGACAGGTTCCGCGAACCCCTCGATCATGGCCTTGCGGGTCGGCCCCTTTTCCCTCGTGATGACGATCCGCGACGTGTGCACGACCTCACCCATAGGTTCCCCCTTCTGGCACAAAAGTTGCCAACTGGTCTTTAAGGTGCTCCGGACAGCATAAAGGATTCGCGGGAGGCGGGCAAACGGCCGTCAGCGGCAGGTGGTCCCTCCCCCGGAGGAAGATCCTAAACATTTTCAGCGATTATGCCGATAAATATTCGGGGAGTCGGCCAACTGCAGGGAAAAAGCCGGCCGTCCCGGAGGAAGCGGGTTGATCGCACTGGCTCTATGTTCCGTGGTTTTCCAGTTTCTCGCGGCGTATCTGTCGTTCCGATTCGTGCGTCTGCGTCGTCTGGGAAGGCCATGGATCCTCGTCTCGATAGCGCTTCTCCTCGTGGGGGGGTTGCGAGTTTACTCCATCGCTGCATTTTACGGGGAAGCTGCCCCGGCATCCTCCTACTCCACGATCGATTTGATCGAGTTCGCCGGTTCTTTCCTGCTGGGCGTCGGATTTGTTCTCACGGAGAGATGGTTCCTTCTTAAGGAGAGGCTGGAGGGACGGTTCCGGCTGATCGCGGATGTGGATCGGGCGCTGATCGGTGTTTTAGACGAGGGGGAGATCCTTTCCGCGGTCTGCGACGGGCTTGTGCAGGCGAAGGGGTACCGCCTGGCGTGGATCGGGACCGCGGAACCCGATGGCTCGGTGAGCGTCGGGAAGTGCGCCGGGGAGGGACAGGAGTTTCTCGAGAAAGTCTGGTTACGCTGGGACGATACCGACGAAGGGGGCTGCCCTTCCGGAGTGGCGGTCCGCACCGGAGAGGTTTGCGTGGTGAACCGCGCCCTCGCCGATCCGCGGACCCGATTCTGGAGCAGCGCCGCCTGGAAATACGGTATCCGGAGCTTCGCCTCCGTCCCGATCGATGTAAAGAAATCGTCCCGCATGGTGCTCTCCATCGGCGGCGGGCGGGAGGGCATATTCGACCAGTTGGAGATGGAGGCCATCGGCGCGATGGCTTCCCGGGTGGGGAATGCACTGGTAAGTGCCAGGAAGCATGAACTTTTCGTCAGCGCGAAGAAATCGTACGGCGAACTTTTCCAGTCCCAGCGAGACGGGGTGATCCTCGTACGGGGCGGTGTGGTCGTACGGGTCAATCCCGCCGGGGTCCGCATGCTCGGGTATTCCTCCGCGGAGGAACTGCTGGAGATGGACCCCGTGCAGTTTATCCCCGAATCGGAGGACTCCCGGAGGCTTTCCCATCTTTACCGGCCCGTAACGGAGGAACGGGAATCCGTCGTGATCGCCAAGATGCGGCGAAAGGACGGATCCCTGTTCGAGGGGGAGATCTCGGCGACCTGGGGCGCACGATCGGACCGAAACGAGGATTGGGAGAAGTTGATGACCGGGCCGCTCGGAATGCTCATCTTCCGCGACGTCACCCTCCGGGCGCAGACCCTGGAGGAACTCCGGAAGGAGCGTGACTTTTCCGCGAAGGTCCTGGATGTTGCCGACATGCTGGTGCTCCAGATCCGACCGGAAGGGGAGATCATCCTGTTCAACCGCCAGTGCGAGGAGGTCACAGGCTACACGGCGGCCCAGGCGATCGGTCGACAGATGACCGACATGTTGTTGCCGGAAAGTGTTCGTGATGTCCACCAGCAAAACCTCCGGGAGGTCCTGTCCGGGCAGATCCCTTCGGAGCGGGAATACGCGCTCCTTACGAAGTCGGGAGAAGAGCGGATGGTGGTATGGAACTACGAAGCGATTCCGGGGCCGGATGGCGAATCGAGCTCGATCCTCATGGCGGGGACCGATGTCACCGAGAGGCGCCGTCTCGAACGGACGATCATCGGCATGCAGAAGATGGAGGCAGTGGGGACACTGGCGGGCGGGGTCGCCCACGATTTCAACAATATCCTGACGGGGATCCTGGGAAACCTGGATCTAGCCCGGAAGCGCCTCCCTCCGGGCTCGGAGGTAGTCACGACGATCGAGGAATCGATCCACGCGTCGGAGAGGGCGGCTCGCCTGATACAGCAGTTGCTGGAATTTTCCCGACGCACCCCCCTCGAGATGCGGGCGACGGATATGAGGAAGGTGGCGAGCGAGGCCGTAAACCTCTTATCGCAGACGATCGACAAGCGCATCGGGGTAGTGGTGTCCGCAGAGGACGACCTCTGGCTCGCCAAGGTGGACTCCGGCCAGGTGCACCAGGTGCTGATGAACCTGTGCCTCAATGCACGGGACGCGATCATGGAGACGCTGGAGGGGGGACAAGGGAACTCCGGGGAGGCGAAGATCCGGGTGCACGCCGGGAACGCCACGGTCGGGGAGGAGTATTGCCGGCGTTACCCGTTTGCCCGGCCGGGGGAATACGTCGTCCTGTCGATCGGCGACAACGGGGTAGGAATGGATGAGGCCACGAAGAGACGGGTTTTCGAGCCTTTCTTCACCACGAAGAGCCTCGGACGCGGGACGGGGCTCGGGCTTTCCACCGTGTACGGAATCGTCAAGCAGCACGAGGGGTGGATCACGCTGGACAGCGAGCCGGGAACCGGGACCACCTTCCGGTGCTACTTCCCCCGTTCGACGGATATCGAGGAGGAGATGGTGGCAGTACCGGCGACGAAGCGTCCCCTCAACGGGAAGGAGACGATTCTGCTCGTGGACGACGAGGAGATGATCCTGGATCTCGGGAGGCAGATCCTCACCATGCGGGGATACCATGTGCTCACTGCCAGGGACGGCCGGGAAGCGACCGCCATGTTCCTCGAGAGGAAGGAGGAGATCGACCTTGTCCTCCTCGACCTGACGATGCCCCACATGTCTGGATTGGAGGTCCTGGAGCAGATCCGGAAGATCGACCCCCAGGTAAAAGTCGTGCTGTCAAGCGGGTACCGGGCCGAGGACCCTCACAGCATGGAGCGGTTTTCCGAGGCTTCCGCGTTTCTCTCCAAGCCGTACCGCGCCGACGTGCTGGCCAGCATCGTCCGGGAAGTCCTGGACGGCGTTTCTTCCTGACCGATTTCCACCTGCGGTCCCCCGGCTCTATGTGTCAGGCGTGTTCCCGGTTGAGGTGATCGACGAGCATCCGCAGTCTCCCGAAATTCTTCCGGCTGTTTTCCCTATCCTTATCGATGCCTCCGAATCGGAAACGTTCCCGGGATGCCCGCCGTGCAGGGGGCAACTACTTTTCCTTCCAAGAGGAATCGGGGGAGGGCGACGATCGGGAGAAGTGGTCCGCCGAAACGAGCCGATCTTTTGTAGAAAATACGACAAAAACGTTTGATTTTAGCTAGAAATGTCCTACAGGGTCGCCCCGGGACCACCGCAACTCCCTGAAAACGCAGGCGAGACCGGATTGGCACGGAGATTGCCCTCTTCGCCCCCGTCGGCACCCATCCCTGTATGGAGGTAACCGTAATGAACACGGGTGACACCGCTTTTCTCCTTCTTTCCGCCGCGCTGGTGATGCTCATGACTCCCGGACTTGCGCTGTTCTACGGGGGGATGGTGCGAAGAAAGAATATCCTCGGGACCATCATGCAGTCGTTCATCGTTCTCGGGGTAATAAGCATCGAGTGGGTTCTCGTCGGGTATTCCATGGCCTTCGGCCCCGACGTTGCCGGGATCATCGGGGACCTGTCCTGGGCCGGTTTGCGCGGGGTCGGGATGGAACCGTATCCCGACTACGTCGCCACGGTCCCGCACCAGGCATTCATGATCTACCAGATGATGTTCGCAGTGATAACCCCCGCGCTCATCACGGGAGCGTTTGCTGAGCGCTTCAAATTCTCCACATTCCTGATGTTCACCGTTCTGTGGGCCCTCCTCGTCTACAACCCGGTGGCCCACTGGGTGTGGGGGGTGGGCGGGTGGATCCGCAACCTGGGTGCGCTCGACTTTGCCGGAGGTACGGTCGTCCATATCACGTCGGGAGTCAGCGCTCTGGCCGCGGCCATGGTGGTGGGGAAGCGAAAGGGGTTCGGCACGGAGAACATGGCGCCCCACAACCTGCCGATGACGGTGCTGGGTGCCGCCATCCTCTGGTTCGGGTGGTTCGGCTTCAACGCGGGGAGCGCGCTTGCTGCAGGCCAGGTCTCCACGAGCGCCTTCGTCGCCACGCACATCGCGGCCGCTGCCGCAACCCTGTCCTGGGTCTTCGCCGAGTGGATCCACCGGGGGAAACCGACCGTCCTGGGGGCCGCATCCGGATGCGTGGCGGGGCTTGTGGGCATCACCCCGGCGGCCGGGTTTGTCACCCCCCTTCCGGCGATGGTCCTCGGGCTTGGTGCGGGGGTCATCTGCTACAGCGCCGTGATGCTGAAGGGGAAAATCGGGTACGATGACTCCCTCGACGTGGTCGGGGTGCACTGTGTCGGCGGGACTTTCGGCGCTCTCGTCACGGGTCTTATCGCCACGACGGCGGTCAACGCGGGCGGCGCCAACGGCCTGTTCTACGGGAATCCGAAGCAGCTGGCCGTGCAGGCCATAGCGGTAGGCGTCACCCTCGTATACTCCTTCGTGGTCACATTCCTTCTCCTGAAGATCATGGACATGACCATGGGGCTGCGGGTGACGGGGGAGGACGAGGTGATGGGTCTAGACCTGGCCCAGCACGGGGAGGCCGGGTACAACTGGTAGGGGCATAAGACGACAGGAACAGATGTTCCGGGTCCTCCGGGAAGGTGATGGGGGCCGACCGCACCTGCCGGAGAGAGAAGGGCGCCGCATCCGCGGCGCCCTTCTTCCCTCCCATCCGCCTTTCTGCCGCCCAGTGTGAGCGCCGCCTTGGCCACGAAATCAAGCATAGGGATTCTCCCCGGTGGCTGCAAGGGAGGAATCCTTTGTGCTATGGTGGAAATCCAACGGATCAAGTTTTTCCGGAGAGGTACCCCCCACCATGGAAAAGAGGATCCTGCTCCTGCTCGCCCATCCGGATGACGAGACATTCGGACCGGGAGGGACCATCGCGAGGTACGCGGACGAGGGGGCCGATGTCTATCTCGCAACGGCGACCCGGGGCGAGGCGGGGATGCTCGGAGACCCTCCGTTCACCGACCGCGCACACATAGGAGAGGTAAGGACTGCAGAGCTTTTGTCCGCGGCGGGAATCCTCGGGATCCGGAACGTTTCCTTCCTCGGCTTCCTGGACGGGCAGCTCGCCGGCACCCCGCGCGAGAGGATCGTCGAAAAGGCCGTCCGGCAGATCCGCATGACGCGCCCCCAGGTGCTGATCTCGTTCGGCCCGGAGGGCGTGTCCCGGCACCCCGACCACAAGGTGATGTGCTCCGTCGCCCTCGAGGCGTTCGACGCCGCAGCGGACCCGGGCCGGTTTCCCCGCCAGCTCGGGGACGGCATCCTCCCCTGGGCGCCCGGCAAGCTGTACCAGTTCGAGATCGCCCAGGAGATTTTCGACGAGTGGGAAGTCCCGTTGGCGGGGGTTCCGCGGGAGAAGCTGACCACGGTCGTGGATACCTCCGGGTTTGTGGACAAAAAGATAAAAGCCTTCTATTCCCACAGGACACAGGCAAAAGATTACAACCGGATCCTCTCGCGGGAAGGGTACCGGGAGTTCTGCCGCCGGGAAACGTACGTTCTCGCAAAGTCGTGTTTTCCCCAGACTCCCCTGCCCGAGTCGGACCTGTTCGAGGGAATCCCCCTCAATGATCCAGGGGAGTCATGAAAGTCGGGGTTTTCGGAAACGAGGGAGTCGGGAAAAGCACCCTGTTTCGCGCCCTGGGAGGGGGACAGGGGGAATCATCCGTATCGTCCCTGGGCCAGGGAGTGTGCACGATCAAGGTGCCCGACGACCGCCTGCACCGGCTGGCCGCCATCTTCCGTGCGAAGAAGATCATCCCGATCTCGATCACCTTCATCGAGATCGATCCCGGGGACACCGCGCTCCTTCCTCCTGATACGCTGACCAAGATCAAGGGGGTGGACGTCCTGACCGTCGTCCTCCGCGGGTTTTCCGACGACTTTCATCCCGCCCCCCAGGGAGGGCTGGATCCGGTGAAGGAGTTCCGGCAGATCGAGTCGGAACTGGTCGTCTCCGATTACCTGGTCGCCCAGAAAAGGATCGAGCGGATGACGAAGGAAGCCCGGCGGGATGCCGAGTGGACTGTCCTTTACAAGGCAGTAGACGCCCTGGAGAAGGAGATTCCTCTCCGGCAGCTCCCCTTGTCCGCCGAGGAGAACCGTGTCATTGCGGGTTTCCGGTTTGCAAGCCAGATACCGCTTCTGCTGGTCTTGAACGTGGCGGAGGGGGATCTCTCCGCGGAGGGGTATCCGGAACTTGGGGAGGCGGCCTTTTCGCGGGGCATCCCCCTGATTCGGCTGTCCGCCCGGATCGAGGAGGAGATTTCCCTGCTCTCCCCGGAAGATCAAACTGTGTTTCTTGAGGAAATGGGAATCCATCGCCCGGCCCGGGAACAACTCCTCCGGGGTGCTTTCGAGGCAATGGATTTCATCTGTTTCATGACGATGAACGAGGAGGAGATTCGGGTGTGGACCGTCCGCCGGGGAACCGTCGCACTGCACGCCGCGGGAAAGATTCATTCCGACATGGAGAAGGGGTTCATCCGCGCCGAAGTGATCCCGTGCGAGGATTTCCTCCGCTGCGGTTCGATGGCGAAAGCGAAAACCGAGGGAAAATTGCGGCTCGAGGGGAAGAAGTACGTGGTCCAGGACGGGGACATCATGCAAATCCGCTTCAACCTCTGATCCCCTTTTCCCCGGATGCGGATATTTTTTTATTAAATTATCGGGGGGTTTTGGACGAAAAGTTAAGGTATGCAGTCCCGGAAATCGATCATCGGGGAACCGGAAGCGCCCTGGGGGAAAGACGTGAGGCTTCTCGTCGTCGACGACGAGAAGTTCATCCGATCGATCATCCGCGAACGCATGGAAATCGAAGGCTTTTCGGTGGGCGAGGCGCAAAACGGGCTCCAGGCGCTTTCCATGCTGAGAGACGGGGACTATTCCGTCATGCTCACCGACATCCGGATGCCGGTGATGGACGGCGTCACACTTCTTCGGGAGGCGTCCCGCCTGTTCCCGGACACGGCCCGGATCGTCATGACGGCAAACGCGGAGCTCGAGACGGCCGTCGCTGCGCTGAAAAACGGCGCCTACGACTACATCCTCAAGCCTTTCAGTTTCGATATCCTCTTCGTCACCATCCGGAACGCCATCCGGAAGCAGGCGCTGGAGCGGGAGCTCCACGACTATCAGGTGAACCTGGAAACCAAGGTGAAGGAGCAGACCGATCTGATCAACTCGTTGTACGTCCGTTCGATCCAATCGCTGATCAAGGCGCTCGAGGCCAAGGATCTCTACACGCGGGGCCACTCCCAGAGGGTGACGGTGTACTCGATGGCCATCGCGACGGAAATGGGCTTATCCCCTGCCCCTATCGAGGACCTCCGGCGCGCTTCCATTCTGCATGACCTGGGAAAGATCGGCGTCACGGAAACCATCCTGAACAAGCCGGGCAAACTCACCCGGGAAGAATTCGGCGAGGTCGAGAAGCACCCCGAGGTGGGGACCCAGATCCTTTCCCCCATCCCGTACTTCCAGAAGATACTCCCAGCGATCCTGCACCATCACGAACGCTTCGACGGCTGCGGCTATCCGGGAAAGATCGCGGGGACGGAGATACCTCTCGAGTCGCGCATCATGGCGGTCGCCGACACCTACGACGCGATGACGTCGACCCGCGCCTACCGGCCGGCCCTTCCCGAGGAGGTGGCAACGGCGGAGATCCTGCGCTGCTCGGGAACGCAGTTCGACCCGGAAATCGTTTCTGTTTTCCTTTTAGCAAAGGATAAGATCAAGGGGAACAGTGATCCCTCCCTGTACGAATGGCAGGACGGGGACTTTCCCGACGGAGAGTGCCGGCCGGTCAACCAGGACACGAAGGCTCCCGCGCGGGGAACCGCAGGGTTTCCGGTGGGCGAACCGGGTGGTTAGCCGGGTTGCGTGCCCGGACGACGGGATTTCACAGCAGGC
>Ga0255055_10000420_pt1 | contig 32911 bp, 46 predicted proteins | sample JV7_2_27_MG_FD_188633 | JGI IMG/M metagenome (GOLD analysis project Ga0255055, IMG submission 188633) | Seawater microbial communities from Jervis Inlet, British Columbia, Canada - JV7_2_27 | ecosystem: Environmental > Aquatic > Marine > Inlet | place: Canada: British Columbia | collected...
GGTATAGCGAAGCGCGATCTCTTTTTCTACAAAACCAAATCATTCGGCATAGCCGTTTTTAAGCTAAAAACGCGGTTTTTTATAAGTGAATCTGTTATTTGGCTAACTGGCTAAAAGCTTCTGGCTAACTGGCTAACATTTTTTTATATTAATAAAAACAATCAACATTTCAAAAGGCGGTTACAGTGGCTATTAAATTTCCTGCAGGAATTCCCCTTGTCCCTATCTCAGATTTTGTCGAATATGAATTGAATCCTAAATTGCACCCGCCAGAACAAATAGACCGGCTGGCTTCTGGCATGCTGGAGTATGGTTTTTTAAATCCAGTAATAGCCGACTCAACCGGACAGCTTGTTGCGGGACACGGCAGGTTGTTAGCAGCTCGAATTTTAGGGTTGACAGAACTTCCATGCATAAAAATAGACCATTTATCCGAGAGTCAAAAAAAAGCGTTTGTGATATTTGACAATAAAATATCTGAAACGGGATGGGATGATGAAAAGGTCGCGCAGATAATGAAAGAATTGGATACAGAGAATTACTACTTAGAGCAAACTGGATTTAACGATAAGGAAATAGAAACTCTGATGGATGACTTTGATACAGGCGATCGCCGCGACGGTGAGCGCACAAGCAGGGTGGCTCCACGCGATGGAGTTGACAACGCTCCTGCAAAACCTAAGAATATAATATCAAAAACCGGTGACTTGTGGGCGCTCGGCGGCTTACACCATTTACTGTGCGGAGATTCGACCAATGCTGAAAACGTGGCTGCAGTGTTTGGTGATAAAAAAGCGGATATGATTTTAACAGATCCGCCTTACGGTGTTAATTATTCCGCAAAAAATGAAATGCTTAATGCTATTGACAGGGGAAACCATATACAAAAACCTATCGAGAATGACAAAGGGATAGATTATAAGCAATTTTTTATGGATTTTTTGAAACCTGTGCCACTTAAAGATTACAATACTTGCTATATTTTTATGAGTAATGTTGAATTACATAACTTGAGAACGGCTTTCGACGCAAGCGGCTTTTATTGGAGCAGCTATTTGTGTTGGTGTAAAAATCATTTTGTATTAGGGCGTAAAGATTACAACCACAAGCATGAGTTTGTTTTATACGGCTGGAAGGGAAAGCATAAGTTTTATGGTGAGAGCAATAGTTCTACGGTGTTGAATTATAGTCGCCCAGCTAAAAGTGATTTGCACCCAACAATGAAGCCGGTGGATTTGTTAATGCATTTAATAACTGATGGATCCCCGCGCAAAGGCGTTGTTTATGATCCTTTTGGCGGTTCGGGTTCGACGCTCATTGCTTGTGAAGAAACAGGACGGAACTGTTTGACGATAGAAAAAGATCCAGCATATGTTGACGTAATAGTGCGGCGTTATCGAGAATTAACAGGGAAGACGGCGCGGTTGTTAAACAGAGAAGAGCCGGTTAGTGTCTGAATTCGTAACTCAGCGCGGGCTTGCGCGTCTCATTGGTGTACATCACAGGGCGGTACAGATTGCCGTACAGAATGGACGTATCACGCCAGACAAAACAGAACAGCGCGGACAGCGTACCGCTATATGGTTTGATCCAATAAAGGCCGTTTCTGATTGGGGAAAGAATACCGACCATTCCCTGAATTATCCCGGTGGTGGGGCGACGAAAAAAAACGGCGCAAAAAAACCGGCATTGGGAAAACCGGCATCAGAAAAAAAACAGACCTCAGAAATACCACAAGCCCAAACAGCGTCCGAAGCTCCATCTCAAATGAACAGGGCGCGGACAGTTGAGATAATACACAAAGCAAAATTAAAAGAGTTGGAATACAAGGCGCGGGCGGGTGAGTTGGTAGATTATGAAAAAGCGAAAGAATTGTTTTTTGATGTAGCCAACACGGTTAAACAAAATATATTGAATGTTTCTTCCCGCATTGCATCCCTTGTAGCTCCGGAGAATGACCCGTCACGATGCTATGATATAATTGACCGCGAATTAAAAACCGCGTTGTCTGCTTTAAGCTCCACAAAAATCGAATTAATAAAAGCTGATGAATAGTATTGACAGATTGAAGACGGCTTTTTTTAAAGCACTGAAACCGCCTCCGGAATTCTCTATCACTGAGTGGGCGGACAAATACAGGAAGCTTCCTCAAGTGTCAAGTTCCGAGCCGGGGCAATGGCGCACATCCCGCACGCCATACCTTGCAGAAGTAATGCAAGAGTTGTCACCGCAAAGCCACGCACAGGAAATTGTATTCATGAAAGGCTCGCAGATTGGCGCGACGGAAGCCGGGCTGAACTGGTTAATGTTTGTCATTGACCACGTTCCCGCGCCAACGCTTGCAGTTCAGCCGACTGTTGAAATTGCTAAAAGATATAGCAAACAGCGTTTGACATCATCCATTAATCTATGCCAGAAAATTAGAAAAAAAGTTACAGAAAGTGTAAGTCGCCGGTCCGGTAATAATATTTTGCAGAAAGATTTCCCCGGCGGCACAATAATGATAGGCGGCGCAAATTCTGCGGCGGCATTGCGTGGCATGCCGATAGCCAATCTTAAAGCAGATGAGGTTGACGGCTGGCCCAGTGACGTTGAGGGTGAGGGCGATCCTTTGGCGTTGGCAATCCGCAGGACAACAAATTTTCCACGCCGGAAAATATTTATAATATCCACACCAACAATTGCAGAAGAATCAAGGATTGATAAGCGGTTTGAAGATTCAGACCAACGTTATTATTTTGTGCCGTGTCCTTTTTGCGGCAACATGGAAATTATAAAATGGGAAAACATACGCTTTGAAAATCGGGACCCGGATACAGTTTATTTGCATTGTGTGAAATGCAGCGATAAAATATATGAAAACCATAAAACAGACGTGCTTTCGAAAGGCGAATGGCGGAAAACCAAACCCGAAAACAAAATACCGGGATTTCATTTGTCTGCTTTATATTCACCGTTGGGCTGGTATTCGTGGCGCCAAGCAGTAAAGGAACATCTTGAAAGTTTGACGGATCCGCAGAAGCGGCAGGTATGGGTTAATACCGTCTTAGGTGAAACGTATGAGCTTTCACCGGTTACTATTGATGCGGATTGGATGATGAAGCGTTGCGAGAAATACGCGGCTCCCGTTCCTGCTTGCGCGTTATGTCTTACCGCCGGAGTCGATACACAGGATGACCGATTGGAAATATCGGTTTATGGATGGGGCATTGATAATGAAAGCTGGTTGATTGAGCATAAAATATTATTCGGAGATACATCCCAAGCCGAGGTATGGCGCGACCTGGATAATTATTTATTGACGGAATTTGAACACGAAAGCGGATACAAGATTTATATTGCCTGTGCGTTTGTTGATGCTATGGGACACCGGACGGATGAGGTGTATGCATTTGCAAGGGATAGACAATTCCGTAAGGTGTTTGCAATTCAAGGTCACGCCGGAAGTGGGCGCCCGATTATTGGCCGCGTGACAAAAAACAAAACCAAAAAGATATATTTAATACAGGTGGGTGTTGACCAGGCCAAGGGTACGCTGTATTCACGATATAAAATTCCTGAACCTGGACCGGGATTTGTACACTTTCCGAAGGGATTGGATAAAACATTTTTCAATCAGTTGACAGCAGAAAAAAGAATCTTGCGAAGAGCATCAGGAATGCCTACACATGTTTGGACTCTGGCACCAAACAAGCGAAACGAAACACTTGATTGCGCGGTTTATGCATTGGCCGCTTTCAAGTTGTTATCGCCGAACCTTGAATTATTGGCAAAGGAAAATATAATTTTAACCGGAAAGCCCAAATTAAAATCCTCAAGAGGCAGAAGGATTTTGAGCAAGGGCGCTTCATAGAGGGGATGATATGGCAACAACAGCAGAAACACAATTGGCGCTATGGATTATCGCCGACACTAAAGTAGCTAATAGCCAGAAATATGAAATTGCAGGACGCAGTTTAACGCGGGCCGATGCCGATGTAATAACAAAAAAAATCATATACTGGAAAGGCATTGTTGACGCTGAAGCCAGAGGCGGCGGCCTTAAAACCCGGCGGGTAGTTCCGCATGATTCATAATTTTTTTGTAATTTAAGGCGTTTAAATATATATTAGGATTATGCAAATCGTTAAAAACGACGCTCCCAAGATAAAACTTTCCATATATGACCGCGCAATAAACAGCGTTTTTCCCGCTTACGGGATGAAGCGTGTACGGTCAAAAGTCTTAGTTCAAACTCTCAAAAACACCGGATACATTGGCGCGTCAACCGTTCGCACGGCTGGTCGTGGTTTCGATAGCCGGGGCGCAAGTTCGGACGTTGACGATCTTAAGGACTTGCCTGCATTACGGGCAAGGGCGCGGGACCTTTACAGAAATAATCCACTTGGAAGCGGTGCCTTAAAACGGACGGTGACTAATGCTATCGGCATCGGTTTAGATTTGCAATGCCTGATCAAAGAAAGCATTTTAGGCATAAGCTCGGAAGCCGCAAGGGCATGGGAAACCGATACGGAAAACCGCTTCAAAGCATGGGCTGAATCAAAACATTGTGACCAGACCAAGACACAAAACTTTTATGAGATGCAAGGGCTGGCTTTTCTTTCGACGCTTATGTCCGGTGATTGCTTCACGCTCCTACCGATAGCAAACCCGAAGAAAAAATTTGTTGATAATAATTTACGTCTGTTAGTTGTTGAGGGTGATTTTGTAGAAAACCCAAACATGCAGCCAGATACAAAAAGGTTAAGCGGCGGCGTTCAGGTTGATGCAAACGGAGCGCCGGAAATATATCACTTTGCAAAAACACATCCGGGTGCAAGCATTTTAAATAGCTCATACGGGTGGACTGAGGTCCGTGCGTACGGGCGTAAATCCGGGCGTCGTAATGTTATTCATTTGTTTGACCGCGTGCGCCCAGGGCAAAGGCGGGGCGTGCCTTTGCTTGCTCCCGTGATAGAACAGTTGCATCAACTTGGGCGCTTCACGAATTCGGAATTAATGGCGGCGGTGATTAATAGTTTTTTCACAGCCTTTATAAAGTCTCAAACATCAGAAGGCAACATTTTAGAACAGACCATCCCGGACGCTCAGAAAGTAACAAATCAAGATAATGCAGCAGATGCAAAATTAATGGAAATGGGTTCCGGTAATATGATCCAGTTGGCAGAAGGTGAGGACGTAAGTTTTGCCGATCCAAAAAGACCGAACGCAAATTTTGATATATTTTTCAATTCCATAGTGCGACAAATCGGGGCGGCAGTTGAAATACCTTTCGAACAATTGATATTGCATTTTCAGTCTTCGTATTCGGCAGCACGTGGTGCGATGCTCGAAGCCTGGAAGCATTACAGAAATCGCCGCATGTTTACCGCCCGCAATTGGTGCCAACCCGTTTTTGAGGAATGGCTTTATCAGGAAATAATAAGCGGCAGAATTTCGGCGCCTGGTTTTCTTACTGATAATTATCGGCGTTGGGCTTGGTCTTCCGCAAAATGGGTTGGGTCCGGACCAGGGCAAATTGATCCATTAAAAGAAACAAAGGCGTCGCGTGAAAAAATAGCCGGTAATCTTTCCGACCACTCAACAGAATACACAAATATTAATGGCGGCGATTGGGCTTCGTCTATGGCGCGAAGGTCACAAGAAAATAAATTGCTGGAAAAATTGGGTTTAGATAATAGCAACGAAACAGCGGACGATGAAACAACGGACGATAATACGATCCCCCCTGTAGAACCACCGGAGGAATAATGAAAAATTGGTTTGAAATTCTTAACAAGAAAAGCGACACTGCCGAAATCAATATTTATGATGAAATCGGGCTGTGGGGAATAACGGCTAAACATTTTTCGGACGAATTCAAAGAGATAGAGGCTGAAAATATTGACGTTCATATTAGTTCGCCCGGCGGCTCTGTTGTGGACGGCCAAGCCATACACACTATTTTGCTGAATTCAAAAAAGAATATTACAGTTTATGTTGACGGCATGGCATTGTCGATTGCTTCTGTTATTGCCCTGGCTGGTAAAACTGTAATCATGCCAGAGAATGCATTGTTTATGATGCACAATCCTTCCTTTGTAACATGGGGGGAAAGCAAGGATTTAAGAAGAGATGCGGACTTGCTTGATAAAATCCAGGGACAAATAGCAGGTATATACTCCGCAAAATCCGGCAAAGACCTTGACGAAATAAAAAGCTTAATGGATGCTGAGACATGGTACACCGGCAAAGAAGCATTCGAGGAAGGTTTCGCGGATAAGACCGTTGAGCCATTAAAGGCGGCGGCAAAAGTTGATATATCGAAATTCAATTATAAAAACGCCGGTCGTTATAACGAATTGAAAAATTTATCTAACGTGATCCCGACGAACGCAAAACCAATAGATACAAACCACGCGGTAATAAAACCAACGGATACAAACTCAATAACCCAAAAGGAGGATTCAATTATGAATCTTGTAGAACTAAAGGACAAACATCCAGAAATCTATAACGCTGCAAAGGCAGAAGGCGCAACAGAAGCGGCAACGCCAAACCAAGAAGCTTTGAACGCTGCTACGGCTGCAGGTGCCACGGTTGAGAATAAGCGCGTTGAAGACATTAAAAGTCTTGCCGGTATCAAAGGCACGGAGACGATCATAGAGAATGCGTTGAAAGACCCCAAGGCGACAAAAGAAAGTGTTGCATTGGAACTACATGCGTTCAATAAAGCCGCAGCCGAAAAAGCCAATGGAGACAGTGCAGCGGACGGTCAAGAATTGAATACATCCATAAACGGTCTTGACACCGGTTCACCCGATAATGCCGGAGTTGATGCCGACACCAAAGCCAAAAATGAGAATGTCAAGAACATGGTTGCGGGAATGAATTCAAAAGTCAAATAGCAGCACGGAAAAAGCGGAAAAAATAAAAATAAAAACAATTAAACAAGAGGTATAAAATGTCTGAAACTTTCACACATGACAATCTTCTCGCGGGCGATTATCCTAACATCGCCGATGAGGGAACGTTAATCTCTGGACAAAATTTAGTGCGCGGTACGCTGATTGCAAAAATTACCGCATCGGGAAAATTAACACAGTGCGATGTTGCCGCAGCCGCAGGTGATGGCTCTGAAATCCCTTATGCTATTTTGATAGAGGATACTGACGCAAGTGGTGGAGACGTGACACATACGCCTTATTACTTATCAGGGGAATTCGACGACCAACAGGTAACGCTTGACGCAGGCGACACAGTAGCCGGGGTCAAAGATCTTTGCAGAGATAAGAGTATTTATCTCAAAACTGTTGTTCCGCAGTAGTTCTGTGTGATTTTTTTGAATGCAATTAACGTATTATTTAACTTAAAAAAAAGGACAAAAAATGGCTGTTGATCTTTTCGAAACCAGGGCAATGTTAGAAGCATTGTCACAGTCAATTGCGCCGAAAACGTTTCTGCGTGATTTCATTTTCACAGGACAAAAAACATTCAATACCAAAACGGTTGATATTGATATTCGCAAAGGCAAGCAGAGGATTGCGCCTTATGTCAATCCAAGAATGCCGGGTAAAATGGTAGAGAGAATCGGATACACCACCAACACATACGCGCCGCCTTATGTAAAGCCGAAAATGATAACAACGGCAGAAGATTATTTGACCCGCGATATTGGCCGTAGTATTTATGAAGGTAACTTGACAGCCGGACAGCGTGCTGCCCGCAAGCTTGGTGAAGACCTTGGTGAATTGAATGCAATCATAACGCGCCGCGAAGAGCAGCAATGCTCGGATGTTTTGAATGACGGTATCATAACCGTAGTTGGTGAAGGCGTGAATGATGCTATCGATTTCCAGATGGCGGCAACGCATAAGATCACTCTGACAGGTCTTGCCCTTTGGACAGATACCACTAATTCAACGCCGTTCGTGAATTTGCGCACATGGGACCGTTTGAATGCTCAGGATTCCGGTATATCCTCAGAATTCGCTATCATGGGTTCAAGCGTTTACGATGCTTTTGTCGCACATCCTGAATATGAAAAGCGCGTTAATTTCAGGCGTTCGGATAGCGTGGCATTTGAAACCCGCGATCTTGACAGCGGTGCAAAGTATCGTGGCCGATACGATGAAGCTGGTCTTGATATTTACACATACGACGCGCAGTATATTGACGATGCAGGCGCTACACAGCCCATGATTGCAGTTGATAAAGTCATAATGGGAAGCACGCGTGCAAGGGCTGAAAAACTCTATGGAATGATTCAGGACATAGAGGCTATGGTTGAAGCTCCCAGGTTTGCAAAATCATGGATTGAAAAAGACCCAAGTAGCCGCATACTTCTTTTGCAGTCAGCACCTTTGATGTCTTTGCATCAGGTGGATGCTTTCGTTTCTGCAAAAGCTGTATAACGGTAAAGAAATTTCATTTAATAACCAGACCGGCGGTAATGCGCCGCCGGTCTTTTTTTTAAGGCGGCTATAATGAAAGTTGAAATTTTAAAAGGTGTTATCCCCATAGGAGATAAGCAGCATGTTGTTGGCGATGTTATCGATATAGAGAACAAAGCCGAAGCATTTAGCCTTATTAAACTTGGGATTGTTAAACAAGCTTCAAAAACCGAAAAGAAATTCGACCCTTCCGACTTGACAGTTATTGACGGAGTTGATAAAGGCATCCAAATGTCTTTGAATGGTGAGGACATAAAAACTCTTACAGACTTGGGAAAGACCAAAGTTGCTGATTTTGAAAAAATAACAGGTTTCAGCAAGAGCGTTGCCGGTGCCATCATTAAGAAAGCCAAAGACCTTTCAAGATAATTGGTGTAAATATGGCGGTAAATAATGGCAACATTTAAAGATGATTTGGTTACTGATTTGGAGGAGACTTTTTTTAACGAGGAAGACTTCGCCGAGGAAATAACATACAATCCGGATGGTGGTGCGCCATACGCTATCAGTTCTATTTTTGATAATGAGTATGAAGCGACCGATCCAGATACTCAGCAACCAATATTATCTTTAAATCCTACTGTTTTAATTAACGCGAATGATTTAGCCGCGCCGGTTGCGCGGGCCGATACTGTGACTGTGCGCGGTAAGACTTATAAATTTACATGGAACCAGCCAGACGGGACGGGGCCGATCAGGATATTATTAAATGAAGAGGTTTAAAAATGGCGGATAATTTTGTGATAAAAGATACATGCGAAGCGAAACACCACGGATTAAATATTGAACTTATAGGAATTAACAAGACGATTGACTGTATTAAAATAGCAATAGATGCTTTGAATAAAAGATTTTTCGGAATATTATTGACCTTAATATTATTACTCGGAACCGCTGTTGCGAATTTGGTGATAAAATAACATGTTTGTAGAAATTGTCATAGCCACGGAAACGCGAAGATTTAATGATAAAGATATTCTGAATATAATAACTTCAGATCGAGCAAAAACAATACACGATCAGATGCTTGCCTCTGGAAAGATGAAGCAAGCCGAATATGACAACGCTCAAATATTGCCAGGGGTTTTCAGATACCCAACAGGGGGAGAACAACAATATCAAACATTAATTTTAGTAAGTGACGAAACTTTCACGGAAGAGGAAATCATAGAATTTACAAGACGCGGGGCGGATAAAAGGCCGGTTTATTATTTAGATTATAATTCTGTTTTATCAGAGGGCGAGGTTGTCATTGCAAAAGATTTGAATCAGGTATATGTTTGTGATTATGAAAATCCAATGAAATTAAAAAACTCCATTAAAAAGTGGTTGCCATAAATGCCTACAATAGTGTCAAAATCAGTGGGGACAAAATCCCAGTATAGCACAGGTACAATTGCCATCGATGCCACGGGATTAATCGTTACTCTTTCCGGTGGAACGTTTGACACGGATTGGGGTGAGGGAGACTTTTTTCGAATAGATACCGGCGGAACTCCGGAAACAAGATATGTATTAACAAGAGATTCAGCAACGCAACTAACGCTGCAAACAGCGAGTAGTAAAACCAGTCAATCAGGATTGGCTTATTACATCCAAAGGTGTTATACAGATATTGATGCTTGGGATTCAGGAGAAGATAGGAATATTGTTTCCGCAGATGAAATAGCAAGAGCGGTTTGCCGTTATGACGGACAAACCGATAGCGGCAACATATCTTTTAATTACACTTTTTCCAATTGGACATGTGATTCTACAAGATATATAGATATATGGGTACACCCTGACAGCAGGAAAACTAAAAGAAGTGACTCAGGTTATACGCTATCCACAACTGCGGATAACTGTATGGTCATTAAAGAGGTAGCAATTGTTGTAACTGGTATAGATTTTGTAAATGTTTTCTCTTCTTATAAAAATTATTGTGTTTATGCCACAGATGTATCTATAAGGTTAGAATTTCTTGAATGTTTTTTCAAAGCCACGGGACACGCAGATGCAACAGGTGTGAGATTAACTACTACAAGTGTAACTCCTGTTTTGGTTGCAAATTGCGATGCTTTCGGCTGTAATGTGGCCATGCAATTTGGGAATACTGCAACTGAGCAAGCAAGATTTGAAATATATAATAGTGTAACAAATGGCAATGGTACTGGTGTATATTTTGAGCCTGATGCTGGTGGTGGCGGTACAATGGACATGTATAATCATTACTCTGGGGACAATTCCTCTGATGATTACAACGATGGATCAAGCGGATTAGCCACCTTGGTTAAATGTGCATCAAGTGACGCAACGGGAAGCTCAGGCCTGCAAAATATGGCATACAGTGCAGCAACTGGGGCAAAATTTGTCAATGTTACTGGCGGCAGTGAGGATCACCATATACAGAGCGGTTCGGATTTAGAGGCGGCTGGAAATAATTATGATACTGTATTTACCATTGATATAGATCAAGAAACTCGACCAAGTTCACCTACTGCATGGGATATTGGCATAGATCAGATATCGGGCGCACCGGCAGGCGTGGACGTTCATATGGTTGGCGGCACACAAGAATTAACGGGTGGATTTACTCAAGGATATTAACGGAGGTTTAAAATGAGAGTACCCAAAGGCAGTAAAGACGTAACCACTTATTTCCAATTTGAAACTGGACTTACAATAACGCTTTTTGATTTGCAATACACAAGGACAAGATCGACCCCCGCAACAAAAGTTGATGCAACAGCCCTTGGTGCTGCAAATTCAGCACATGCCGATAACAAAATGATTGAGGTTGACGCAACTACCTCACCTGGCCTTTACAGAGTTGACTGGCCGGATGCTGCATTTGCTAAAGGCGTTGACGAAGTTATGTTAACTGTGAATTTTGTTGATGGTGGCCCGGTTGAAAATTTACGAGTTGAATTAACGAATGATAGGATTGAATCCGTTTATCTTGATTTTACAAGCGGTGCCGGTGATGATGGCAACAGGGGAGGCATTGAAGATCCTTTACGGACTCTTGCAGAAGCAAATAGCCGTCTAAGTAGTGGAACGGCAAAAGGCGGTATTATATATGTAATGTCAGACATTGCAACATATGCAGAAGGCCTGATAACTCTTGGCGAAAACGTTAGCCTTGTAGGATTGGGAAGCTTAAAAAAATTAGAAACTGCTGCGTCTGCTGATGTTTTGCAATTTAATAATTCAACGATTAAAAACATGCATATTAGAAATTATGGTTCCGGAAAAGCTATTGATTTAAGTAATAATGGTATAGTGACTTTTGAAGATTGTGAAATTAGCGGCGGCATTGATTGGGGTACACCACCAACGGTCACCATCGCAAAATTTATTAGAACAAGAATAGAAACGCTGGATACAGTAACCGCGCACGCTGTCAGATTTTATGGTTGTGATATATTAGATACTGGTACAAGTACGTTTGATGATATTGACGAAATGTCACTTTCTAATTGTATGTTTGCGGGTCATATAGATATAACCAATGCAAATCCTCTTGTAGAATTTTTAAATGTTTCCTGTGATAATCTGACTGTAATTGCGTCAACAATTGGCAAATTTTTAGGCAATATTGTTGGCACGATAACGAATAATTCAGGCACTTTTGATATCACCAATTTAAAAGACGTTCCCGGAATTAAAACGGCAACGGATCAATTGTCTTTCACGTCTGGCAATGTTGACAGTAACGCCAAGGCCATATCGGACAGCACGGCGGCGGCGGATAACGTCGAAGCTAATATTGGTAACCTGGATGCAGCCGTTTCAGACGTGAAAACGGCAACCGATCAAATGAATTTTACCGCTGGGAACATCGACGCAAATATGAAAGCTATTTCAGATAGTACATCAGCGGCGGATGATTTGGAAGCAAGTGTGGCGGATATTGAATTGACCGCCAAGCTTTTAAATCTTGATATTGAATATGATTTTGTTTCGACTCCGGCCAAAATGTATCTGAATACGATAGGTACGTCAACGCACGAATATACTTTTGAGGTATACACGGAAGCCGGGACGAAACCGACAACATCCGCAGAAATTGCAATACGAAGGAATTTTGCTTAAACACGCGGGAAGGAATTTTGCTTAAACATAAGGGATTTTAATTAATGGCAAAAGAAAGAAAACAGATAAGGGACAAAATAAAAACCATATTGGATGCGGCTAATATTACGTATGATGCCGCCGTTGTCCCAACTGTTTTAAATAGGGCCGTCCCTTATTGGAAAACAGAGTTGCCGACGATATCAATTTATATGTTAGACGAAACATCCGACCATGAAAAAACAGCGCCAAGAAGATATAAAAGAAAATATCGTTTGGTCTGTGAAATTGTTTGCAAGGAAGATGGGATAGAATCAACGGATGATATCATTGATGAAATAGCGGAGCAAATCGAAAATGTAATTGACTTGAACCCGACGCTTGGCTTTACAACTATTGACGTTGAGGATATTTACCTTTTAAGTACAAATATTGTAATGAGGACGGAAAAAGCGGAAATAAATTTCACGGCTGGCATAATGACTTATGAAGTAGTTTATTATGATTACGCACCTGAAGCGCAACCGCTTGAAGATTTTGAATCACACGATACCGGCATCGGCATTGATGGACATATCGACCCAGATAAACCGGATATTGCAGCCGAATCAACTTTATAAACGGAGGTTTTTAAATGGAAAAAATCACAATAAAGGCAGTGGGTAACACCAAGCTTTATGATCCTGAAAGGAAGCGGTTTATCTCTGAAAATGGTGAGCGTGTACCTAAAAGCCAATACTGGCTAAGACGTGTTGCGGACGGTGGCGCAAAAATTATTACCACAGCGAAAAAGGAACCGCTGAAAACTGGGACGAAAGAGGAAACGAAATCAAGCGGATTCAGTTCAAGCATCCCATCAAAATCAGAAACGTCGAATCAGAAAAAGAAATCTGAAAAATAATAAAATTTTTAATTATAACTTTCAATCGGAGGTATAAAAATCATGGCAACATCTTTCAATGATATACCGGCCACGCGCGTGCAAGGACAGTATGCGGAATTTGCAGAGGGCGCACCGTCCGGGCTTTCTCTGTTAAGGTATAAAGCTTTGAGTATCGGACAAGCAACGGATGCCGGGACCAAGCCCGTTGACGAATTAAACTCGGTCAAGAACGCAGACCAGTCGGCAACCTTTTGGGGTCGTGGCTCAATGTTGCACCGTCAGGCAATAGCTTTCTTTGCCAACAATACCAATAATGAATTCACGCAGATTGCGGTGTCAAAAGACCCTATCGCCGTTGCCACAAGCAAATCAGTTGGTGAGATCCAGTTCACAGCCGCAGCAACCGCCGACGGTGAGCTGGTTGTTTATATTGCCGGTGAGCGCATAGCCGTAACGATTTCAAGCGGTGACAGTGTTTCCGATATGTCCGCAGCATTGGCAGCAGAGATAGCCGCAAGCCATCCAAACCTTCCGGTGAAGTCAACGGATGACACTGTTGATACCGTCGATTTTGAGGCGTTGAATCTTGGCGTGAACGGTGATGATATTGATATCCGTTTGAATTATAATGTCGGTGAAGAATTACCCGCAGGCGTTGCCGTGACTATCGTTGCAATGAATGCCGGAGCCGCTACACCGGCGTTGACTTCATTGATTACCGCCCTTGGTGATACATGGTTTCAGCTCTGGACTTCACCTTATGTTGACGCAACCAATTTGCTTGCAATCGAAACGGAATTGGACAGGCGCTTTCTTCCAGTGCAGCAAATTGACGGCGTGCACTTTTCATTCAAAGCTGATACCGCAAGTAATTTGGTGACATGGGGAAGCTCTGAGAATTCAAAGCAATCATCCGTTGCGGGCATGTACGGATCACCGACTGAACCGGTACAAATCGCCGCCGCTGTTATGGCAAAATGGGCGCAAATGCTATCAACCGGAAACGGTGCGGAATCCAAACCCGCGCAGACTATGGCACTTGTCGGAGTGCTGGCTCCGAAGGATACCGATAAATTCACTTTCACGGAAAGGGATTCACTGCTTAATAATGGCGTTGCAACCATTAAGGCAGACGATGCCGGAACCGTAAGGATAGAAAGATCCATAACCACATATCAAAAGAATGCCGCAAGCGCGGTTGATTTAACGTGGCTGGATGTTAATACACGGTTCACAGCAATGTTTATTCGGTGGGATTGGGTGAATTATATCGGCGCGAAATATCCCCAGGCAAAGCTTGGAGACGATACAAAGCGTGTTGGTGGAGGTCAGAAAATAATGACTCCCGCCGTCGGACGTTCGGAAGCTGTGGCACGTTTTGCATTGTGGGAATCAGTGGCACTTGTTGAGGATGAAGATTTCTTCAAGGCAAATCTGATATCGGAGCGCAATATCAGTGACGTTAATGCAATGGACTGGTTTTTGCCTTGTGACTTCGTGAATCAGTTCAGAGTTGGCAAGACGCAGATTGAAATTAATTTATAATAATAATGGCGTCGGTAAATCCGGCGCCTATTTTATGGAGGGCTAAAATATGCGCAGAGTAGGCGGGATAATATATGTCAAAGTAGACGGCACAGTCTACCAGGCAAAAGGTGATTATACCTATAACTTCGGATCGCCAAAGCGTGAAACGATTTTAGGTGTTGATGGACCACACGGCGTTAAGGAAACACCACAAGCCTCATTCATTGAAGGTGAAATCACCGACGCATCCGATTTGGACGTGAAGGCTTTCACCGAGTTGATAGACAGCACTGTCACGATTGAATTGAACAATGGAAAAACCATTGCTTTGAAAGAAGCCGCATACACGGCAGACGGTGATATCAACACAGGCGAAGGAAACATCCAGGTGCGCTTTGAAGGCTCTGGTATGACAGAGGTTTAATTTTAACGGGGCCGGAAAATCCGGCCCCATTTTGAAAGGCGGATGAAATGTTAGAAGAAGAAAAACAGATAGCGGAATCAGAATCAGAAAAGACCTACCCGATAATTATTAAATTATCCAAACCAATAACAGACGAAGACGGCAACGAATTAAAACAACTTACTATCAAAAAGGAACCGACCGGCGGCGATTTGATAGGCTTTACAATGACTAATCCGAAGGCAGAGGATTATTTCAGATTTGCACAAAATGTATGCGGGGTGTCTGTACCTATTTTGAAAAAAATATCAATTCCCGACTTGGTGAAATTAATTACGGAGTTGTCTGATTTTTTCGAGCAAGCCTGATTCCTGGTGATTGGGATGAGGGCATTGCGTTAATAGGTTATACTTTCAGTTTTACCGAGCAGGAATTATCCACTATGCCTAATGACCGTGTTGAATTCTGGTATAAAAGGGCAGTTTATATTCACAAACTTTTTGGGAACATTAAAAAATAATGGCAGACGAAAAAATTAATGTTGTAATATCCGGCGTTGATAAAGTTTCAAAAGTGTTGCGTCCTATTCAGCGGAAATTGAATAAATTTTCTGCGAACACTAAGAAGATAGGGAAAACTTGGACCCGTAATATCACTTTGCCAATCCTTGCCACGGGTGCGGCATCAATTAAAATGTCCATTGATATGAACAAATCAATGGCGAATGTTGCAACCTTAATTCCGGGTGCAAGTGATAGAGTGAAGGAATTAAAAACGGATGTGCAAAACCTGGCCATCCAAACGGGTAAATCAACGGGCGATATTTCCGACGGATTATTCCAAGTCATTTCCGCTTTTGGTGATACCGCCGACACAACCAAATTATCAAACATCCAGGTTAAGGCGGCAACCGCCGGTCAAGCTACGGTCACGGAAGCCCTGAAACTTACCGCCGCAGTAACAAAAGCGTATGGTGACACGTCCGCCTTGGCAAACGAAAAAGTTGCAGACCTGGCTTTCACAACTAATAAATTAGGGCAAACAACTTTTCCGGAATTGGCACAAAGCATTGGACAAGTCACGCCATTAACAAAAGAATTGGGAATTGCTCAAGAAAGCTTGTTCGGGATTTATGCGACGGCAACTGGCGTGACAGGCGACGCCGCAAAAGTATCAACACAATTCAAAGGTGTCTTGCAATCACTGCTTGCACCAACAAAGGATATGACTGACCTTTTTGGAGAATTAAAAGTTAAAAGCGGCGCTGCATTAATAGAACAAGTCGGTCTTGCGGGTGCAATTAAAACTATTGTTCAAACTGCTAAATTATCAAACATGCCATTGCAGAAATTTATTGGATCAATTGAAGGTCAAACGCTTGCCCTTGCAATGGCCGGTCCGCAATACGATGTATTAAAGGAAAAGACCGAAGCAATGCGCAATTCTACAGGAGCCATGACCGAAGCTTTTAACGAACAGCAAAACGGTATTAATAAGGCGGGTGTTGAATTGGAAAAATTCAAACAGTTTGTTATTGTTGCCGGTCAAAGATTAGGCGACAAGCTTGCACCTGGATTAGTAAGTTTAGGCGAAGCCGTAAAACCTGTTATTAAATGGTTGACTGAATTATCACCAATAACATTAAAAATTGTTGGTGGAATGGTTGCTTTTGCCGCAATAATTGGTCCGGTCATTGCGGGCGTTGGTATTTTGGCCGGTTCGTTATCGGCAATAATCGGAATTGCCGGAACCGTTGCAACCGTTGCCGGTATTATGTGGGCGGCAATAACGGGACCCGTCGGGCTTACCGTTATTGCTATTGCCGCCGTCGTTGGTGCTGGCATTGCATTATATAAAAATTGGGAGTGGGTAACGGAAAAACTTAAAGCGCTTTGGGGCGGTACTGTTGCTATTTTCAAATCTTTATGGGAAGGCATGCCCGGATGGTTAAAACCTATCATTACTACACTTGGACTTATTTTCGCGCCTTTCATTACTATCCCGTTATTGTTTTTGAAAAATTGGGAAAAAGTCACAGGCGTTTTTAATAAAATAAAGGGCTTTCTTGGCTTTGGTGGTAATGGTGAGGTGGATATAAAATCACCGTCTATAAACACCAAGCCCGGCTCGCCGCTTTTGTCCGCCCGCCCTTCCCTTGGCACAAAGGATTTCAGTAAATCTGTAACCGAAACAACCACAAACCGAAACACGACTAAAACATCTAAAATTGAAATTGAATTAACCGGAGAAAAAGGCGATGCTAAAATTAAAAAATTTGAATCAGGCGGAAATGATTTATCTCTCCTGAACGGCGCGGCAATGGCTTTTTAATTTAGGTATAAATTATGGGAATATCAGATTTAATATTCAGTAATTGGCGGAAAGATTACAAGCAAGCTTCCTTCCGTGGCGTGAAGTTTTATGTCCGGAATATAGATACAACACTCGGGCGCAAAACCGCAGTCCATGAATTCCCAGGCCGTGACATTAATTTTGTCGAGGACACAGGACGCGCCGCCCGGACATATCCCATTGAAGCGTATATCATAGGCCCCCGCTATCTCGAAGACAAACGCAAACTTATGAATGCACTTGAAAAAGAGGGTGAAGGCCCGTTAGTACATCCGTATCAAGGCGAAATAACGGTCAAACTACTTGGCATTGTTTCCATTTCTGAAAGCTCCTCAGAAGGCGGCATGGCCCGCATATCAATGGTGTTTTCCGAAAGCAAAGAGCCGGAATTATTAACGACTGCATTAGACCCAATACAATCATTATATGATACGCTGGCGACGGCTTACGATAAAACGCAGGCCGCATTTGAAAAGGCTTTTGACATTTTTCAAACTCCGAAAAATGTGGCCGACGATGTTGCAAGTATTTTGTCAGAACTCAGTGTTGTTGTGAGTGAGATAAGAAGCGTTGGCCGAAGCGCCGAAGATTTTCAAAAATCATTCGATGGCCTACAAAACAGCGGTTTGGATTTAGCGAAAAATGCCAGTAATTTATTTAATGAAATCAAAACGCTCTTAACCTCCAAGGATTCAGAAGCCGAAGACGGAATATCGGTTGAGTTTGCGATAAATGATGCCGCAGAATTCGAGCGTTTAACAGGCATAGATGATACAGATTTAACGCCGGAAGAAAGAAGTGATATCATATCGGACAATGCCAAAACTTCTGTGAGTGAAACATCTAAAATGACAGATTTTACAACCGAAGATTTTGGGACTAAATATTTCGGAGATTCCGCAGCAATCACGAAGTTAATAACGGACCCGAACACGCAGGCATTGACGGACACAATAAAAATAACGTCCGTTATTGCAGCCACTAATGAAATTGTAAACGCTGGATTCAGTAACAAGCAAGAAGCAAGTGCTATGATAGAATTATTGCAGGAAACTTTTGATAAAATTCTAAATGATATTGAAGACGAGTTATATGATCCGTTATATCAGCTATCAACAGTTGTTATCCAAGATATAAATCAACGGTCTTTATTATTGCCGACTGTATTGGATTATAAACTTAATGAGGCATTGCCGTCTTTATTTGTAGCAAATGATCTATATGAAGATATCGACCGCGCCGCCGAAATAGTTAAAACCAATAACGTCATGCATCCGGGTTTTGTTCCCGGCGGTGTTACTCTGGAGGTCTTGAGCCGTGTTTGATTCGGAATCTGACAGTCTATCCCTTATTGTTGACGGCAAAGAATACAGGGCTTGGGAAAGCGTGTCTGTGCAACGCTCTATGGATAATCTATGCGGCAGCTTTTCTTTGAATTTGGCTGTTGCTGAAAAATCCGGCGATAAATTTGTGGACTCCGAAGAATTCAGAGTCAAGGAAGGTGATCCCGTTATCTTGAAAATTAACGGCGCAAAGTATTTAACCGGCTATATAGACGCGTCAACCATAACCGACTCAGGATCGGAAGGCCGCACTATAAGCATTGCAGGCAGAGACAAAACATCAGATATTGTTGATTGCTCTGCCTATGTTCTACCCGGAAGTTGGAAACAAACCACGCTGGAAAATGTAGCAAAAAAATTATTGCAGCCGTTTAAATTAAAATTAAAAATCAGCGATGCCGTTACATTATCGGGCAGTTTAATCAATTTCGATATTGAAACAGGGGAAACCGTTTTCGAAGCATTGGAACGATTGACACGCAACGAAACTATTTTAATGAATTCAACCGCCGACGGCGATATGGTTTTGATTGTTAATAAAAATGATATTCTTTCACCTATCGTTTTAAAATATGGTGTCAATATAAAAGCTTATAATGCGAAGTTTGATTTTTCATCAAGGTATAGCAATTACTTTGTTGTCGGGCAACCGTCCGGAGACGGAACAAAAGAATGGGTTGATATTATTGGAAACATTATGGGAGATGCTTCAGATAATGAAGTTGACAGATATCGCCCTTTGGTTATTGTGGCCGAAACGGATTCCAACAATGAAACCGCCCAAAAGCGTGCGACGTGGGAAAAGGTTATTAGAAAATCCCGATCCGTAAATATAGAAGTCGTGGTCCAGGGATGGAAACAAACACCAACGCAATTATGGAGCATAGGTCAATTAATAAAATTGGACATTCCCGGTATCGGTATAGTGCAAAACATGCTGATAAATGCCGTTAATTTTACAAAATCAGACGAAGGCACGGAAGCAAAATTAATGTTAGTGCCGCCCGATTCATATATGAAAGAGCCGAAAAAAGTTAAGAAAAACAAAGACACCAAGAAAGACAAAAAAGGGAAAATCGTTGCATATAGGATATCAGCATAATGGCGAATATTCGCTTAGATGTTCTTAACAGGTGGATAAGCCCACTTAAGCGCCGTGTTCAATTAATGATTGGCAAGGCGTTAATTAAAGCCGTGGACAATTCCGGGGTTATCCAAGTTGCAGATATTTCATTATTGAAGGGTGAGACAAAGCAAGCCGTTGAACTCATACAACAATACGGTTTCGGTTCGTTGCCCCCGAATGATTCGGAAGCCGTGATCGCGTCCGTAGGCGGCAACCGTGACAATATGATAATAATTGCAACGGAGAATTCAGCAACGCGGCCAACAAAGGATAATGAAAATGCCGATTTGGTCCAGGGCGATGTGATATTGTGGCACAAAGACGGACACGCTATAATATTAAAAGCTGGCAAAAATATTGAAATCAACGGCGAAAAAACTATATTAAATATGAATAAATTTTCTGTTAAAAATAGCTCGGATGAATTAATAGAAGTATTAAGTGATTTAATACAGGCAATTACGGATGCGCGGGTCGCAACGGCGGCTGGACCCGCGCCTTTATTAAATCCAACAAATCCGTTTCCGGCTATTAAATCTCAAATAGATGGGTTTATACCGTAATGGCAACACCAACCGTAAGCACGGTAGCGCAAAATATTGTAGATGCCTTGAAAGGGTTGAATCCTGAGATAACGGGAGATGCTGAGGCCGAGGCGGTCGCTAAATGGGAAGCAATTATTGGCGCCCTTTTTGTATCGGATATGAAATTTAGCAGTGTAGACGGAGGAAGCAAAGTCACGGCTTTAGCTATTGAAACGGGTGTCACACCTGCAACGGTAAATCTAAGCACACATTTACACGCAACAACCGGGGCACCCCCTGCACCTACAGCGCCCCCAACACCGGGAACATAAATGGCAAAATTAGTAATACAAGGCTGGCAATCAAATGCAATGGCAACCGTGGGCTGGCAATCCCAAGGCGGCGGTTTTGGTGCAGGTGTACTGGATCCGACAATCATGGATTTTAAAAATGACGGCATCCAGGTTGCCATGATTGTATCGCTTTTCTGCGATAAACGATTTCCTTTTGAAAACGAAGACGAACACACTCCAAATGACCGGCGTGGCTGGTGGGGTGATGATACTCTTTTTATTGCCGGTGATAGAATAGGTTCGTGGCTATGGCGGTTATTTAAGGAAAAAATGGTTGATGAAAAAATATTCCCGGATACTGAAAAATATATCCGCGATGCCTTGCAGTGGATGCTCGATGATAATGTTGCAGGGAAAATTGAAATAGAAACACGAAAGGAAGATAATGATATAGGGCGCACACGAATTATCGTGTTTTCGCCTGACAATATAGAATTGACGAATTTCTTCTTTACTTGGAATTTATACGCGGAAGAAATAGGAATAACAATTTAAAAGGAGTTTGTTATGGCAGGCGAAAGAACTGTTTTGGCACCAAGCACGCAAAATTATGAAAGCATTATATCATCAGGTGATATAAAAGGACATGGCCAGGTTGATAAATTTGGAAGAAATCCCGACGTTGATGCGGCAGGCATTGACATCTATATGGCGGGGGAATAATGGCATTTTCAAGACCTACATTACAGGAATTAATCGAACGCATAACAAACGATTTGTTGAGCCGCGTAACTTCCGGGACAGGAATGTTGCGCCGATCTTTTCTTCGCGTATACGCGCGAGTGGTTGCGGCCGCAATAAATTTGACATATGGTTTTATAGACTATATGTCGAAAATGTTTTTCATTGAAACCGCAGAAGATGAATTCCTTGAAAGACGCGGGGACAAATGGGGTATAACGAGAGACCAGAAAAAGATTGCATCCGGCCCGTTGATTATGTATGGCGATAATGGCACGGTAATTCCTGTTGGGACCATATGGCTTAATGATGATGGCGGCGAATATAAAACATTAACGGGTGAGACTATCGCGGCAGGACAAGCACAAACAGACGTGCAGGCGCTTAAAGCTGGATTGTCATATAATAGGGAAGAAAATGACACACTAACAATATCAACGCCAATAGCCGGTTTAATTAATGAGGGCGGAGTGGGGACAGGTGGCATCGTTGGAGGTGCGGATAAAGAAACCGATATATCTATGCGGGAACGCATTAAAGCCCGTGTCCAACATGAAGCTATGGGCGGCAATGATAGTGATTACAAGGAATGGATGAAAGACACACCGGGCGTTGCTGTTAATAAATCATGGATATTTGGTAACGTATTAGGTCCGGCAACCGTGGCATGTTATTTCAGGGTTGACCCATGGGATTCTCCGAGCGTTCCACAAATTGCATTAGTGCAAGCAAATATTGACGTGCATAAACCGCTTGGGGCAACACCTACGGCGCTTGCTCCGACTGAAGCAGATATCAGCATTACAGTAACGGCAACTCCCAACACGGCACCCGTAAGAACGGCAATTAAGGATTCACTGGTTGATTTTTTTGAGAAGCGTACAGACGTGGGTGAAACTTTATATTTAAGCAATTTGGATGAAGCTATAAGTCTTGCAACTGGTGAGGTTTCGCATACTATAACAGAGTTAAAAAAGAATGGTGATATTGTGCCTACAGATGATATCACTATGGCAACTGGAGAATTACCAATACTTGATAGCCTTACAGTTAACGGGAGCGTGATGATATAATGGGCTGTTTGAATAAATTCACAGAGGAACAATACACCAAAATGCTGGTTAATCTATTTCCGACCGGCGCGGCGTTCCCGCGTGAAATAGGAAACACTTTTTATAATTTCATGAACGCACACGCTCCGGAATTATTCCGACTTGACGGACGAATATCTAAATTGTTTTGGGAAACGGTATTAAATTCTGAATGTAATGGAGTAACTTTCCCAGATGAATTACTGCCTGAGTGGGAAAAAGATTTCGGCTTTCCTGATAACTGTTTTGATATTCCAGCCGCCGTCAGTGACAGAATAGAACAATTATTGTATCGCGTAATTTTCCCGTTGACGATTGAAACTGGATATGTTAGCACTGGCAATACGACAAAAGACAGTAATATTATCACTGGCGTTGCGGACACTACGGATATATATGTCGGTGATTTAGTGCATTTATCCACAGGCTATTTTGACCAAGGCAAATATGAAGTATTGGAAAAAACAGCCAGTACGTTGACGCTTGAAAGTGAGGCATTCCGGACCAAGACCGGCGCAACGTTAACCGGATATTTTTTAAGGCAGGAACATAGTGAAAGATTTTTCAAGGCTTTGGTGAAATATCTTGATAGTTCGTTGACTGTGACTTCCATAACTTCGGGCGGCGGCGCTTTTCTTTGCGGGGTCAGTGTGTGCGGGGATCCGATAGGAGATGCCTTGGTATATGAATCTGTTTTCAATATTACACCTGTGCCATCAGCCGAAGCACAAGCAAGAATTGAATGTATAATAAATACATTGTTTCATTCACACATGACCGCAACTTTCATTTATAGTTAGGAGATATTATTATGCATAGAGTTGATAACGCAACCGCGACAATTGCCGATTATACCGCAACGGGGGACACTTCTATCGGTTCGCCGATAATTACAAACCTTAGTGTTTTAACTACAAATTTAAACGTGGGTGATTACGTCATTACAACCGCCGGTTTTCCCGGTGATGCAAACACCCGGCATTTAGTTGTTGCCGTTGGCGCTTTTGATTGCACTGTTGATATTGATGCCGATAGTAATGAAACAGGTGCGTCCGTTGCTAACACTGCTAATATGTTCAGAAATGCATTAGTAAGCCCGGCAATATCTGCAACGGTAGTTGATGCCGACGAAAGAAACGTTGTGCAAGAAGAAATTGTCAGCGTTGTATTGGCTTCCGGTCAAGGACTTAACGTTGCCGATAATGAACAACTTAAAAAAGCCGTTGTTTTAAAAATCGGGGATACGATGTCCGGCCCTTTGCGTATACTGGATGGAAGTGTTGGCGCAACAGTTGATCCAGATGCTAATGATTTTATTATTGAAAGCACGACGCCTTGCGGAATGACGTTTTTGACGGATAATAACCAGTCTAATTATATCAATTTCGGAAATGATGTTACGGACGTTTTGGGGTCAATTGAATTCACGCATGGTAGCGGAGGTACAAGCGGTGATTGGTCTTTTTTGTTATCAGGTGTGGAGGTTTTAAATATTGCAACCACTGGAATAAGGCCGAAAGTTGGCAGCTCTATTCTTTTAGGGGCGGCAACTGCAAGATGGAGTAATTTATACACTGATAGCATTAACGCCGATGGCTTTAGTACTTTAGGCGCGGGAGCACTCCCCGTTAAATTCAAATTAGTTTCGGGCGCAACAGGTGCAACGGAAGGCAGCGAAACAACGGTTGATTTAGGTGTGGATGTAATAAAAATATCAAACGCTGCAATTTTTGTTGTTGCAAGTGGTACAGAACTTATGCCACCACATCATACAACTATTCCAGGTTATGAATTTGATTGGAGATTGTCAAAAATTGGGGCGCAACATTTGGCTGTTGTTAATTTACATGCAACCAATAGCGAAAACATACTTTTAAAGCCTTTCCGAGTAGGCTTTTTTTATACAGCATAATTACAAACATTAAAAGAGGAAATTATGAGCGAAGAAAAACAAATCGAAAAACCGGAATCCAAAGAAAAGCGCATCAAGTTACCACAAAAAGATATGGCCGTCATCGGCGATTACGTCAAGCGGATGAAAGCCATTGAATCCGTTATGACTGTTTATTTGCAAGGGCTGGCATCCGGCATGGATTTTCCGGAGGGTTACAAGTTCGATTCTAAAAGCATGGAATTTATAATCCCTGAAACCAGACCGGATGAAAATGAAAAAGCGTAAAAAAACAAACCGCGTAATATTTCATCATAGCTTATCACCGGATGTTGGCGTTGAGGAAATACGCACCTGGCATGTTGACGGTAACGGTTACGATGATATAGGATATCATTTTGTTATCAGGGCAGACGGATTAATCGAAACCGGACGGCATGAAAAATATATCGGAGCACATGCAAAGGGTAAAAACGGCGATAGCATAGGCATCTGTCTTGCCGGTGATTTCCGTAAACATCCGCCGACACAATCACAGATTGATAGTAGCCGCGCACTTTATTACAGCCTGTGCAAGCTCAAATATAAAAAACTGTTAAAAATTGAATTTCACAGGACAAAAGAAAATCCGTGTCCGGGTGTAATGTTGGACAGGACGGCTTTCAAAAAAGCCTTGACCACAAACAGTAAAACAGGGGAGGCGATCATGGGACGATACGAGGTTAGCAAATCATTAAAAAAAGGTTTAGTTGACGGCATTAAAACAGGGCTGGCATCCGAAGCTGTATTAATGGGGATTGTAGATTCAGAACAAATTGAAGCGCATGTCATATCTGTTGTTATCGGCGTTGTTTCTGGATTGGCAAGGACTGCGTGGAATTGGTGGAAAAATAAAAACAAGTAATCCTTAAAATAAAAAAAGCCTGAAATAAAAAAAGCCGGTTATGGGTTGTCATCCGCCTTCCCAATCACCGGCCCCAAGGGGTGTCCGTTATGGATGCCCTTTTTTAATCCGTTACAGTTATTGCGTTGCCGCAAAAATAACAAATAATTGTTACCGCCCAAGATACAATTACAGCCTCATGCGCTGTTGGCGTCCGGTCAATAGCGCTGTAAATTATAGCGATAAGAATCAGCCCGATAAGGGATAATACTACACCCCAAATCGTTCCTGTTAAAAACTTTCTCATATTCATGCTTCGCCCCCTTATTAATATTTTTAGTAATCCGGCTCACCTCTGCATTCAATTGAAAGTTTTAATCCTGTTGCATTTTGTATTATGCCGAGAAAACACCACGCGAATTCTTTCTCAGAACATAAATCAAAAGGCTTTGAATATCCGACTAAGCAATCGGCGCAGCCACATCCTACGGGATCAATCCTTTTTGGCGCGGTTGCGGGAATTTCAATTTTTGCCTGGCTCATTAGCCAACCTCCATTTCCTTACTCTTCTCAAACTCTTCGATATCGTCTTCCTTATAAAGAATCTTGCCGCCCATTTTGACATACTTCGGGCCTTTCCCTTGGTTGCGCCAATTCGCAAGCGTGCCAGGCGTTAATATGCCCTTCCAGCGGGCACACACTTCATCCGGCGTTAAGAATTTAGGCATTCGGTTTCCCCTTTCTCTACCCAATAAGTTGCGCCGCCTATTTTTGAAAGGTCTGGTGCGTCTTCCTTACCTGGTACACTCATGAAAAATATAACATCTATTCCGGAACCATTCAGCAAAGTCAGAAATTGATTTTTTCCGACCTTGCCGACAATGATATCCGCTTCGTCGATGATAGTTAAAACAGCATTTTCAATCTTTGCCATAGTTATTTGCATGATAGCCTTGGCTTTATATTGTTCGGATTTGCTGCAAAGATTTACCAAACGATGGCCGAAAGTAATGTCATAGTTGTTGTCAAGCCTGACTTCCGGCCATCCCGCAAGCTCTGATAATTCGGCAAGCATTTTATTGAATGGCTGCAACGCTTCAAGCAGTTTTGTTTTTCGGATCCCTGCCGGTGCAAGAATGTCTTGTATGGCTTTGTTTGATTGAATGCCCGTATTTAATTCTTGCGCCCGCGTGGTTGCCTTAAATGCATCCCTTTTTAATACGGCGGCATCGCGCTTAGTTTGCCATTCCTCAAGGTTTTTTGTCCATTTTTTGCCGTCCGCTTTGGCGTTGTCTTTTAAACGGGTTTCTGCGTTCGTTGCCTGCAATAATACCGTTTCCTCCGCCCTTAATTCAGCCCGTAATTTATCCGTGCGGTCGAGGCAGGTTTTGATTTTTTCCTGAATTTCCGCATTGCTTTTTATGGCGGCGGCGTTTGCGGCATCGTCTTTTTTTGATTCTTGGATAATGCCGTCAACAACAGTCAAGGCCAAACCGCAGCCGGGGCACCCTTGTTCCTTTCCTTCGTCTATGGGTTTTAATTTGACTTTTAATCCTTCGTATTCTTCCACGGCAAAATTGATCCGCTTCTCATATTCAACAATCATGACTTCGCTTTGTGATTTCGATGCCGCCGATTTTTCAAGCTCCGCCTTTTCCATTTCGGACAATACCTTTGCCGCCGTTCCGGTTGCAACTTCGTTATCGCAAACAGCAACATTGTTTGCGAAGGCGTATATGTCTTGTTTTTCCATGCCGGGTATCCATCCCGCGTGCTGCCAATTCTCTGCTTTACGGCTTCCGTATTCTTCGCCGGTTACTTCCTGCCATTGTCCTTTTAATAGCGTGCCTTTTTCTCCGGTCTTGGCGTGGGAAGTATCGTAACCATTTATTTTGACGGACTCCGCTATTTTGTCGATTAATTCCGCGTTGAAGTTTTCGGCTTTCAACACCTTTTTTAAATCGGCTTCTGTTGGTTTGGAATCAATATAATCGGAAAGCGGCGCCGGTCGGTTTTTCCGGTCCAGGTCAATAATGCTTTCCATGCCCGCCGCGAATGTTGATATGTTTTTCGGCGGGTTGCCTTCGTTTTTGTACAGGCATTCCGGCCATATAACACCGACCTTATATATTGGCGTTCCATCGTCTGCCGGTGGGCCGTCAATTTGAATGCCGCCGGTTTTCGCGCCTTCCCTGACAAGTTGCTTTGTCTGCTTTTTTAATAGTCCCTTGACAGGTGACGTATTGCCGGTGAGGGCGCAGCCCATAGCCTGCGCAATACTTGACTTGCCGTTGCCGTTTTTACCGAATACGCCGGTCAAAGGTTTGGGCTCGATGTCGGCGGAGAATATGCCGCGAAAATTACGTGTTTTTGATATCATTTTTTAATTTCCTTTCTGTAATAGATTTTTCAAGTATTTTTTGGGTGATGGAAAGCTGGCATTATTAATTTAGTACCTTTCCGTAAATTTCATTATAAACTTGCTCTTGCAGGTCTTTTTTGATGACATCTACATTGATGTCCGACAATTCAGAAATCTCTTGGCGTATTTCTATCCTGACTCCAGCTCTTAACAAAACCTTTCCGTTTGGTTTCTTCATTTCTTGCACTGAAATATCATTTATGTCTATCATTTTTTTGGTCTCCTTTTTTTATATAAGATGTCCATTTATGGAATTCAGAACAAATCCAATTTATTTTCATTGGGTGCGGTTGCCGGTTTCAATTCTGTTGCCGGTGCTTCCTTCGCGGTTGCCGGTTTCGATTCTGCCGCCGGTCCAGAAGTCCTTGCCCGGAAGCCAACCTTCGGGTTTTCTTCCGTTTGCAACGGCGGTTCGGTTTTATCTTTTTTTTCTTCCTTCACATTAACATTCTCAACCGCTTTGGATTTCGATTTGCTTTCAGGTTTTGGCGCTTTAGGTTCAGCCAAATCCGGCGACTGTACAGGCGTTTCAAATTCAAAACCCGACGAATCATTATCGTTAGAAAGCGCCGTGTCCAAATCCGGTGACGAAGGTAAATATTTGAACAACCGGCGGATAGGAATTTTTCTATACATTTCAGTTTCAAAAGCAGCCCACGCGCCTTTCCTTGCCATCCTGGAAGTTGCCCGGACTTTGTTCAGATCATCCATATTCATGAATTCATAAACATTCTCACCAGTTTCAAGTATAGCGATAGCATACGCGCCAATCATTGCGCCGCGTGCGCCGGTAATAATTGGCGCGTGTTTCATATATGATTCAGTACCATACGAGATTTCAAATTTATCATTTTCATAAACAATATGACTTTCTATTTTTTTCACTTTTCCGGTTCGCCTGACCAATTCCATCAATCCGCGATAACCGGGCATGAATTTGGCCTCATTCGCAAACTTTACAATATACGCATGACCTTTTGCCGGTGTGAAATCCAGCCCTATTTCAGCCGCTTGGCACAGTGTGGATATTATGCTTTTTTGTGTGCATTCCTTCAAATCTGGATTTGCGTTTAATGCCAGAATTGCAGATTTTAAAAACCTGTCTTTATTAATATGATTTGGCAACAAGCTTTTAAATTGTGTTGCACCTGATTCCACTATCGTTGCCATTTTTTTTGATTCCTGTACTGCTACATCTTTTCCCATTTTTTCCGCCTTTCATTTATTCGCGCCAACTTCACAAAATTCCGTGCCGTATGCGCTGCAATATTTAGGGCTGCAAAGCATACTTTTAGGATTAGCGGCAAAACTCCACGGATCCCCGGATTCCATAAAATCAGCAACATTTTTTTTAATTAATTTAATTACGTTGAATGCGTGTTTTTCTGAATTGTAAACATTGTATTCATGAACAACCGCGCCGGGGTAATTCTTCCGAAGCGGTGTCCGTGGCAGAAATTCACATTTTAATTTTTTTACCACTTCATGGCCTTGACTCCTTTTTAAAAGGGAATATCCACCACATTGCGCGGAATATATGGATACCTTCCCGGTTTTTACATCTGTTATTTCTTCGAGGTTTGAAAAATCACAATGCCCGGTGACTTCATCGGTGCCAAAAACAGCTTTCAAAGATTCCTCTGCCTTGGCGTTATTCAGGTTTTTTTTAGGGAATATTTCATAATAGTATGACCGGGTTAATATCTGGATTTGTTTTTCAGCCTCATTATTGTTTGCCGTTATATCGTCGAATTGTACGCCTTCATAAACTTCTTGCCGGTATTCCTGTATTCCGGTATCCGTGACATTTGCCAGACTTGGGGTAATGCCGATGTTTATAGCTTCATTCAAAAGCATTTCCGCGCCCTTGTGCGTTCCGGTGCCTACACACGCGGCCACACCTTTGCAATCTTCCGGGATATCGAAGCCTGACGCGCTTATATGGCTTTTGAGTAGCTTTGCAGCCGTCCGCCGGGGGCAATCGCAATACATCGGGAGATATGAACAGCGTATTTTCATTATATATGTAGTAATTTAATTTAATTTCACATAATTGTCAATAATTTTTTTTAATACTGCTTAATTGTTTTTCATTTTTCATCTTGACATTTCACGAAAACGATGTTATATTGTTAGAAATGGAGGCAAACATGAAAAAAATCACTGTTGAATTGAATGAAGACCAAGCCCAAAGTGTTTTATTAAGCTTAACCATGAGGGTCTTATCTGTTGATAAAGCTATTCATGATTTCCCTGATATCAATCATTCTGAATTGCTTAACTTGCGCAAAGCAATATCGGATGCCCGCGCGGAAATTTTAAGGAAATACGAAGCCGCATGCGCTGGAAAAAAAATATGATGCAAAAAAAGAAGCTGATTAAAACAACAATTGAATGGTGTGATTATTCATGGTCGCCGGTTATCGGGTGCGTTCGCGGGTGCTCATATTGCTATGCAAAGAAAATGGTTAATAGATTCGGCGAAAAACGGGGAGTGAAATCTTTTAATTCGCGGCATTGGTTTTTTTGGGAATATTCTGTTGAAATTATCGGGCATCCATGCCGCATATTCGTTGGCCCTATGACAGATATTGCTTTCTGGCAATTCGGTTGGATATTGGATGTACTGGAAAAGATAAAGTGCTATCCGCAGCACACTTTTATTTTTCTGACTAAAAGCCCGGAAGTATATAAAAATTATAATTGGCCGAAAAATTGTTGGATAGGTGTCACGGTTACGGGATTTAAGGATTTGGCCCGATGGAATGTGCTTGCTAAAATGAATTTACCAAATCTGAAATTTATATCAATGGAGCCGCTATTGGAAAACCAATATAGCGATAAATATTTAGATGCTGATTGGATAATCTTGGGTTTAGAAACTGGCAGGAAAAAAGCTTTTAATCCGGATTCAAGCATTATTGCGGATTTGATTTGTGATTGCCGCGAGCAGGGAGTACCATTATTTATGAAAGATTCTGTATGCAGGATCTGGAGAAATAAATTAATACAGGAGTGGCCGGTATGAACAGAAAAGCAATGTCGTTATTTTTTAAAGCTTCAGCTTTTATTGCCGGTGTGCTGGTGGGTATTGCTATATATGTAACATTAATACAGGAGTGGCCGGTATGAAACAAAACTTAAACGAATTAGCTTTTGAAATTCACAAAACAGCAATAGAAAAAGGATGGTGGAAAGGCAATCGCAACACGGGCGAGCTGCTATGCTTAATACACAGCGAGGTCAGTGAAGCCTTGGAAGATTACCGAAATGATAAGATGCAACCATACTTGGACGATAAAGGTAAGCCGTGCGGTTTCCCTTCTGAATTGGCCGATATTATCATTAGAGTGCTCGACCTGTCTGCAAGCATGGGGCTTAATATTCAACATCAAGTATTGCAAAAAATGAAATACAACACTACCCGGACACATAGGCATGGCGGCAAAAAATGTTAATCGATGCCGTCAAAGAATTCCTGGAGCACTTCGACTATGCTCCTGTATACACTGGCAAGTATATGATTGATATTGAGGCGGTGAAGAAGTTGAGGGGTGCGGTTAAGAAAAGTGATATTGGATGAGGGTTTACGTATAACACATTGGAGCTAACCTGCAAGCCTTTAGCTGAGGGCTACTGTACACATGCAATTAAGCGGTAGCTGAAAAGGTGGTGGAATTGCAAGTAGGCGGGGCTTGTCAGGTTGAGAAGGAGGACGAATGTATAACTATGAAACGGAAAAGCCGAAACTGTTGACTGATGAAGGACAAAAAATGGTAATAACAGTACTAAAAAATATACAGGAACTGTTGAAGAAATCGGGTGCATTTATGACGTTTGCACCACTGAAAAACGTAAAATATGGTGACACATGGACTGCCCTTGCTATTATAGATAGGCTTGTAGAACTTGGAGAAATACGAGAGGTGACAGATAAAGGTGTAGCAGGACAAGACCGGGTTTTTGTTTCTGCCTAAATTTAAAGCTCACCTGTTTGGCGGGTGAAAGGAGGGAAAGATGGAACATCACGGGAATGAATTGCCCAAAAAAGATTTAACAATATTTGAGAGCGAGAACAGTGATGGGATAGTGAAATTAAAAAAACAGATAAATAGTATGATATGGGAAAATTCACCTGGAAATTTAACGTTAACCGAAGCTGATAATTTGGCGTGCAGCATACTGAACATGATAGAATACGGAAAGGTTTCTACTTAACACATTGGAGCTACCCCATGCCTAAAGACCGTTACGACTTCAAGGCCACAATGAACTACATGCGGGAAACAGGTGCTTGCGTTATCCGGTTCACCAAGATGTACGCAGAAGGGCTACCGGTTGCCGTGTGTGGGCACAAAACAAAGATGTTGATAGAGATGGCCCGGTGGAGGTGGTTGCGGGTTCACGGGGAGCAGTTGGAAATGAAGCTCGGACAATAACTTTTTAAAGGGAGGGAGTGAGTGAAAGCGTTTAAAGGATTTAACCAAGATATGACATGTAGGGGGTTTCAGTATAAGGAAGGAGAGGTATATTCTACAAAAGAAAAGCCTAAATGTTGCACCCAAAACGGCTTCCATTCTTGCGAAAACCCGATAGATATTTTCGGGTATTACCCGCCAGGAAGCAGTGAATTTCACGAAGTAGAAATTGACGGGAATGTTGACCGTACAGGTGAAGATTCAAAGATCGCATCTTCGACGATAAAAATAGGGGCAGAAATTTCTATAAAATCAATTATTGAGGCCGGAATATCTTTTGTTTTTGAAAAATGTAAATGGTCTAAAAAAAATAATACTACAGGGGATCGGTCAGGCTCACAGGCTACAGGGGATCAGTCAGGCTCACAGGCTACAGGGGATCGGTCAGGCTCACAGGCTACAGGGTATCAGTCAGGCTCACAGGCTACAGGGTATCGGTCAGGCTCACAGGCTACAGGGGATCAGT
>Ga0255055_10000421_pt1 | contig 32904 bp, 29 predicted proteins | sample JV7_2_27_MG_FD_188633 | JGI IMG/M metagenome (GOLD analysis project Ga0255055, IMG submission 188633) | Seawater microbial communities from Jervis Inlet, British Columbia, Canada - JV7_2_27 | ecosystem: Environmental > Aquatic > Marine > Inlet | place: Canada: British Columbia | collected...
ATTGCCAATTTAACATGGCAATTGGCAAATTTCAACCCCAAAATTATTTTCTTTCATTATGGTACGTTGATTGACACCGTTTGGTTGGCCATCCCAACTGATTTCCTTTTCAAGGATACCGCCTTCTTTAAGCTCATCCCAGGGGACAGCTCCATAAATGCTCAAAGCCTCATATCCGGCTTTAAAAATAAGGATATTGAATTCCTGGAGAAACGCTATTTTGGCAAGCGCAGGTAACGAAAAAAGGCCGTTTGGGCCGCCGGATTTAGCCGGTGATAATTAACCAATCAACGAATTAACCATTGAACACTTTAATTTACCAATTGATACCTGGAATGTAGGGAATGCAGCATATTAGCGACATGACCGGCCGATTCTGTAATATGGCGGGTTTTTCCGGAGAAGAGCAAAAAAATATTTTAAAATGCTAATTAAATCCTGGTCACAGCAGATTATAAACAGATTCTATATCAGCCTTTCATCAGGTCAAAGATAGCCGGCATAAGCTGGGATAAGGTAGGATCAACATTTTTAAATTCAATACCAACTCCTCGACTTGATGTATGTACAACTTTGCCTTTTATTTTCAGAGGCTTCTTGACCCCTTCTATTTGAAAGTCCATCAAAATTTCTTCACCAACAAATATGGGTCTTCGGGTTTCGATAAAAACACCGCTTTGGCTAATATTCATAATTCGGTCCGAGTACACCCGATCAAAGGTTGCGTATCTTACCGGTATGCGGCATGATTTTCTAGGTGCTCTTTTTTCTTTTGAAAGCAGCTCCTGGCCTTTTTTAAGGAGCGCTTCCTGGTGTTCCTCATTCAAGTCTAAAATAAGTTTAATCAATTTTGAAATTGTGACATTGTATTTCTTTATGTTCTGATCTTTCTTTGAAGCACTCATAACTTAACAAAGCCTCTATGAATTACCAACCGTTTTCCTGGGAAATCCTTGCGCGTCCTGCTCCAGGGTATTTTAATCCGCCCGGCTGAACTTTACATGATCGCAATCTTTTTATATCGAGTAAAAAACCCAGAGCTGCATCCTGTAATAAGAATTCGCATTATAATAATAATCCATAATATTTTCAATGCTAAACCTACAATTCCCAGTTTGCTTTCAATGCTAACGAATCAACCAATTAACTTATTCATGAGATTGGAAACCATGAAAGACAGAAAATACTGGATTCGGCTCAATACCACCATTGAACACTTTAATTTGCCAATCGATACCTGGAGCGCCGGAAATGGCTCGTACTAGAATTTGTCAATCCTAAAAATCCGCCATTTTTCTTTTGCCTCCAACCTCCAATCTCAGACCTAACGCCTTTATCCTTTCTCCTTTGTCCTTTTGATTCCGCAATCCAAAATCGAGGGCCTTTGTCCCTTTTCCTTTGACTGTCTTTCCACTTATTCTAAAAATACCATTAATTTTGTTGTATTTTTGTATAAAATAACTATAATATTTATACAATGGAATTCGAATGGGACTGCAATTTTCACCCGATGAGTGGATGCCATTCGCATAATATCGGTGAGGCGTGCAAGGAAAAAGGAGACTAAATTGTATGAGCACAAATAAATTCACAAAAAGCACTGAGGAATTTGATCGTCGATTTGATGAAGGTGAAGATATTCATGACCTGATTGATGTGACCAAAGCTAAAATTATCCGCCACGGAAAGAAGGTCCGCATCACCCTTGATATCGCAGAGCAGCTAGTTCAGGATATTGACCAAATTCGACAATGTATCGGTGTCGACCGTGCAGCCTTAATAAAGATATGGTTGCATGAAAGAGTCCAGCAGGAAAAAGCAGGTATATCGAAATAATATCGCTATTTTCCCGGGGTTATAATTTTATTTTATGGTTGCCCCGTAGATTATAATTTATTCAAATGTCAATATTTCACCAACGTCCCCTCCTCTCTCACTAAAATGCCATCGCTAAGCCAAAAAATCGACCTCATTTTTAGCTCTTTTTATAAATTATCAGTCCTTTACCGTGGCCCGACCCCATCTCCACCATCTGTCCCCCTTTTTCTCGATGCCTTTATTCTTTTCCCCTTGCAATCCCCACAACACCCATTTATAATGTGAATTATCATAATAATCCACAATGGAGTTGCTATATGGAAATTAAGCGACAATTACAACTGCCCCATTTGTTGGCAATGAAATCGTTTTTTCTTTTTGGGCCACGTGCCACAGGTAAAACCACCCTCATTCGTCAACAACTGGCGAAAACAGCCACCATCATAGACCTTCTTGATTCACGGTATTTTCTGAGGCTGTCCGCTGCTCCCCATGAACTTGAATCTCTGATTGCAGCGGCCCCTGCCGACATCATCGTGATTGACGAAATCCAACGCATCCCGGAACTTCTCAATGAAATCCACCGACTCATCGAATCCCGCAATCTCACTTTTTTACTCACAGGTTCCAGTGCACGAAAACTGCGCCGGGGCAAGGCAAACCTTTTAGCCGGTCGTGTCTGGAATGCCGGGATGTTCCCGCTGATTTACCACGAAATACCTGATTTTGATTTAAACCGCTACCTGCGCTATGGTGGCCTGCCGGCCGTCTATCTAAGCGCGCATCCGGAGGAAGAGCTTGATGCCTATGTAAACACTTACCTGAAGGAAGAAATACTGGCAGAAGGGCTGATAAGGCGTCTTCCGCCATTTTCGCGTTTTTTGAAAACCATTGCACTGGCCAATAGCGAAATGATCAATTTCACCAAGCTTGCAAATGACTGCCAGGTGCCGCCTTCAACGGTTACGGAATATGTCGGCCTGCTGGAAGATACCCTAGTCGGCTTTCTTCTGCCAGCCTGGACCGAATCTAAAAAGCGCAAAGCGATCAAAACCGGAAAATTTTATTTCTTCGACCCCGGCATCACACACATGCTGGCCGGCACGGAGGCACTGGATCGCAACTCCAATCTTTACGGAAAAAGTTTTGAGCAATTTATCTGTATGGAATTGCGGGCATACTTGAGTTACAGGCGCAAAAAACTCCCCCTGACGTATTGGAGATCAAAAAGCGGTCATGAGGTGGATTTTTTGATAGGCACCCGGACAGCCATAGAGGTGAAAGCATCCGGAAAGATCAGCAGAAATGACTTCAAAGGATTAAATTATATAAAGGAAGAAGGTGTATTTCAAAATTTAATCCTGGTCAGCCAGGACCCGGTAAGCACCCTTACCGACAACATCCTGACCGTTCCCTGGCAAAAATTTCTCTCCGATCTGTGGAAAGACAAGTTTGTTTAAAGCCGGCAGATCAGGAGACCAGAAACTTTGGAAGCCGAAATTCCTTTAACCTTTCTCCTTAAAACGCCCATTTTACCCCTGAAATAGCATCGATAAGCTTAAAAATCGGCCTCATTTTTAGCTCTTTTTCTAAATTATCAATCACTTACCGTGGCCCGGCCCCATCTCCCCCTCTTTCATACGGCCGCCTGTTGGACCTCGGCGATAACTTTTGCACCTATGTTTTGCTCAACTACGGCCAAATCATATCTTGATTGAAGGTTAATCCAAAATTGGGCGCTATTGCCAAAATAGCGGCCAAGCCGCAGAGCGGTTTCGGCAGAGATGCCGCGCTTGCCGTTAAGGATTTGAGTTATGCGACCCGAAGGTACACGCAATGCCAATGCAAGCTTGTTGGCCGAAAGACCACGTGCCGACATTTCACGTTTTAAAATACGTCCAGGGTGGATTGGTTTCATAGTGCTTACCCCTTATGATAATCAGTAATTTCAACATCGTATGCGTTTCCATTTTTAAACCGAAAACAGATACGCCATGGGCCATTAACCGTCATCGCCCATTGACCGGCCCTGTCACCGGACAGCTTATGCAAACCGACACTTTTCAAAGGGCTTAAATCGGTTAAAGATGTTGCTGCATCAAGGGCTGCGAGTAACTCGTCGGCCGCATCAATATTAAGGCTTCGAAATTTTGAGATTTTCCCCTCTTCATAAAAACGGCGAGAGCGACTATTAGCCCACGATTTGATCATACGAATAGTATACTACGCGCAACATAGTATGGCAAGCGAAATTTTTTATTAGCCGTTTAATTAATTCTAAATTAATCTGACTCAGATCATATGGTCCGGGCATCTGATGCCAGACGCCTTTAACATGACTTGCCTGTCCGGCGTAGTTCGCCAGAACGAAGACGGATCGTTTTCCGGCCTGAATCGCCTGCCGAGGCGACTTGTCTGGCGTAATCTTGACGAAGACGGAAGCTCGTCAGGGCGAAGACTGGTCCGCCTGGGGCCTTGACATGTCGTTTTCCGGCTTAAGCTGGCAGAGGCTCTTTTATTCAAATATCAATATTTCACCAACGTCCCCTCCTCATTTATCCGTTCCTCCTGCATCGAATAATTTACTTAATCAACTTAATTAACCAATCAACGAATTAACCTTTGCACCGTGCGCCGTTTGAACACCTACATATATAGAATCAAGATGTGAAATCCCGCATATTGCGGGGGAACCGTGCACCGTGGACCCTTCTTTAGCCAAATGTCAATATTTCACCAACATCCCCTCCTTTAAGAGGTTGAAAAAGAGAAACTTATAAACTTGGGAGTGTCCCCAAAATACCTTTCCACCATCGTCCCCAACTTCACTTTTATCCTTTTTGATCCCTTCTTTGATTTTTGTCCTTATTTAAAATATTGCCTTGATCATTCAACAGACTAAATATATATTTATTGGAAAAAGATCGAATATCGTAATTTTAAATAAGAATTAGAGCGCAAAAAGTATTTAATAGGGAAAATAAGGTGACCTTGATGAAAACTAACAGAAATTTTACAGCAATTATTGAGCGTGAAGGTGATGGCTATGTATCCCTTTGCCCCGAGCTTGATATCGCCAGCCAGGGCGAAACGGTTGAGGAAGCACGCCAGAATCTGGCTGAAGCATTGGAATTATTCTTTGAGCATGCATCTGAATCCGAAATGAAAGAAAGGCTTCACAATGAAGTTTTTATAACCCGACTGGAGGTTGCCGTTGGCTAAATTGCGAGTTCTCTCAGGCCGGGAGCTTTGTCGGATATTAACTCAACATGGTTATGAAGAAATCCGGCAACGAGGCAGTCATATAATAATGCAGAAAAAATTGAAGACTCCACAATAACGATTCCAGTCCCTAATCATAAAGAGATCCGCACCGGTACTTTGATGTCGATCATTCGACAGTCGAGATTAGATCGTTCAATTTTTGAAGTCGACTAAAGTTCCGAAATCAACCAATAAAACCAATCCAACAAATAAAACGGTGTGTGTTGCACCTTTGACTTTTTTCCTTTCTCCTTTGACCTTCATCCTTTGTTCGGCATTGATCAAAAACTGAAAAACTAAAGCAGCTGCCGCTATTTCTAAAAAACATCAAACTTTCACCATCGTCCCCAACTTTTCCATTCTGTTACGTATTAAATACGGGAATGCGACGGACGTCCCTATTTTCCCACAAGGCTTGACGAAGACGGAAACCCGCAAGAGCGAAGATGGACCTGTCCTATAGAGCTCGTCAGAGCGACGTAGGATCATTTTCCCTCTCATCTCTCGTTGAGTTATTTATATATTTATGGACGTCCCTATCTCTATCTCCACTTCATGTGCATCGATACTTTCCCCCTTCGTGGATCTCACTTATAGGGTTTTCTCTTAACATCACATGAAGAGTTCCCACGTTCCATGCAAAAGCCTAGACCAAGTTCATGCCACCTTTATGCCGGAGGCCGCTTAGGCAGTAAGCAGGTTTCCCCTAAACTTATCCTGAACCAAACATAGGAGCCCAGTTTTGACCTTGTCTTTACTGTTTCGACACCTCATCAGTGGTTCGCTTGTACTCATCTCCTTGGTCCTCACCTGCCACGATCCTATGCCGTGACTTTTCCTCAACGCTCACCACCATGGATTTTGACCACAGCAGCTTGAGGTGGTTTGGAGCCTGCTCCTGCAAGCCGGCTCCGAGGGGCCCACCCTCATCTTTTACACAGTTGCGTGCTGCCATAGGTGAACTATTATACCTATGTGCACTCGTGGCGCAGTACGTTTACAGTATCTGCACTTTTGAGAGCCTTGGTTTTCTATAGATACTATGCAGATATCAAAGGTTAGCCCAAATTTTGTTTAGGATGGATAAACCCAAGCAAGAAGGGCAGAACCATTGCTGACGCTGCCCTTGTGATAAATTTTATCCTATACAGTATATGAATCAGTCAATTATTCTGTTGGGGTTTCTATAAATTGTTTATCTTTGGCATTAAGGCAACTTATAATTGCCTTTCCACAAGCTCATACTTGTCCACACCCCTTCGGTCGCATTCTGCAAGGCGTGTCGAGTAAATTCACCAGAGCCACTTATTAACTTATTTTATTCGTATCCAACAAGGCGCAAAAAGGGGGACAGCCGTAAAATTAGGAAGAAGGAAGAAGGGACGTCCTTAAAAATGTAAATTTCTTTGAATCCATCAAATCCGTCGACCCCAACCGCTTTAAAGGGCCGGCTAACACGACTTGTCGTTTTCCGGCCTGAGTTGCCTGCCGAGGCGAAGCTCAATGGAGCGAAGACTGGTCCTCCTGGACCTCTGAACTGTCGTTTTCCGGCTTAGGCTGGCAGAGACATTTGCACCTTGTGCTGTGAACCGTGGGTTTCGCTTTAATCAAATGTCAGTATTTCATGAGCGTCTTTTTCCCAACGCAATAAAAACCTATAAATTCAGGAACGTCCCCAACTTGAATTCACCTCTGAAATTAAAGGATGCTTATTTTACTTGCACATTATTAACTGATAATGATATCAAGCGGCTTTTCAATCTGAATGGGTGATCTGGAGTTGAAAGTTGGGAAACGACAATCGGGGTAGCATCATCTGGGGGGGTGTCGCAGCCATCTGCGTGCTCTTTTTCTGGTCGGGTTGGATAGTCATCAGTCGGCTCGGAGTCACCAACAACCTGACCGTTTACGATATCACCGGCTTCAGGCACGGCATCGGGGCGGTAGTGGCCCTGCCCTATATTATCTGGAGCAGGGCCTGGCGGGGTCTCACCCCTTGGCGAACCTTTATCCTGACCCTGACCGCGGGGGTGCCTTACGCCCTGCTGGCCTATTTTGGGTTTGTTTACGCGCCGGCCGCCCATGGCGGGGTGTTCATGAACGGCTGTCTGCCCATATTCACCACCATCTTCACCTGGATCTGGATCGGGCAGAGGAGTCGACTCTCTCAAATTGTCGGGTTGGGCATAATCCTGACCGGTGTCACTCTGGTCGGTTATGAAGGGTTTGAATCTTCCGGCGGCGGGATGACCTGGCTCGGTGATTGTCTATTCCTGGCGGCAATCGCCCTCTTAGCCGTCTTCATGGTTGCCAACCAGGTCTGGTCCGTAAGCCCCGGCCAGGTTATCTTTTCGGCGACCATTGTCAGCGCCGTATTCTATACCCCGATCTGGCTATTCTGGCTGGACAGCAACCTTGCCGCCGCTCCCAGATCCGAAATCCTGCTGCAGGGGGCATACCAGGGTTTGGTCCCCAGTGTGCTGGGCATATCCTGCCTTAATATCGCCATTCGCCATATAGGCCCCCGCGCGACGTCGGTCTTTCTTTCGTCGGTGCCGATCGTGGCAGCCCTGACGGCCATATCGATCCTGAATGAGTTGCCGGGTCTGCCGGCCTGGATCGGCATGATCACAGTCACTCTCGGCATCCTGTTGGCACTGGGTATCGTCGGTTTCCATCAGGAAACCTAGCATTTGAAGCTGAAGGCTGAAAGATTTCACCACAGAGGACACACCGAAAGTTAGTTAAATCGTTAATTCGTTAATTACCTAATTTACCAAAATTACCTTTCGATTCCAGTTCCTTCAGCTTCATCCGTAAACGTTTATTGTCCTCCCACAGCTCGAGATTGCGGGTTCTTTCCGATTTGAGGAGCTGTTTCGCCTTGTCGACAAGCGCCTTTAGGGAAGCGTTGGTTTGCCTTTCCATCCCATAGTTTTGCAACTCCACCTGAAGCTGTAATTCCTGGAGCCCGGTCTCGATTTTTTCCAGCCGCCGCAGGAATCCATTGCCGTCTTCCGTATTTGAAACCGAATATTGTGTATTTTCATAGGCACTTTTGTCATACAGCCCGATAATGCCAAGTTCATCGATGACGGTCTCTATAATCCGGGTGTCGATCTGATCTTTTTCTTCGGCAAAGCCGTAAACCAGCGCCGAGTCGCACAGCAGATTGATTGTCCGGGGGATGCCCCTGGAAGCCCGGAATATTTCATCGATGGCATCCGCAGAGAAGGTGTCGTGCTTTCCGCCGGCCTTTGTGAGCCGGAATTCGATATAATTCCGCGTTTCGTCGCCGGTCAGGGCCTGAAGGTGATAGTTAACGGCGATGCGCTGGGCTAACTGGGTCAGGGAGGGATTTTTGAAACGGGCTTTCAGCTCCGGCTGCCCCACCAGAATGATCTGCAGCAGCAGCCGGTCGTCGCTCTGAAAATTGGAGAGCATCCGGATCTCCTCCAGGGTGGCGTCGCTCAGGTTCTGGGCTTCATCGATGATCAACAGCACCCGGTTGCCCTCGACATACTGTTCGAGCATAAATTTGTACAAAAGCTCCAGGTTTTTGGCTTTGTTTTTCAGCCTGTATTTCAGATCGAAACTTTGCATAACGAAGATAAAAAACTCTTCCGCCGTCACATTGGTGTTGAAAATCACTGCTGGAAGGATGCGGCTGTCCATGTTGTTCAGAAGATACCGGATCAGGGTGGTTTTACCGGAACCAATCTCACCGGTCAGCAATATAAAACCCACGTTGTCGTCGAGTCCGTATTCCAGGCACGACAGCGCATTTTTGTGTTTGGGGGTCAGAAAGAGATAATCCGGATTTGGGACAATCTGAAACGGCTTCTCCTCAAACCCATAAAATTCTTCGTACATGGCTCAAATCCTTCGGATTTAGTTGATTAGTCAAAAGATCAATACAAACCACAGATTACGTTGAACTGGAGATTTAGTTATCCACAGATTACGCAGATTAACACAGATTTTTTAAATAATTTTATTTCTGTATTTTTTAATCTGTGGGAATCTGTGTAATCTGTGGGTGTATTTTTTTTTATATTTTATTAATCTGCGTAATCTGCGTAATCTGCGGATAAATAATTTCTTTTCGCCGAAATCTGTGGATCGGCATTGAGCCTTCAGCCTTCAGCTTTGAGCTTTTCTACTATTTAACGAATCAACCATTTAACTATTTGACTAAAGCTTAGCGATAATAATATTGATACCGCGAACCGCCGGCCTTCTGCCGGTTCATCACAAACCCCAGAAACTTCTCCTGCGGTATGGCCTCCAACGCTTTTTTAACGCTTCGCATCGAAGATTTGCCCTCGTCCACCACCATGACGATGCTGTCCACATAAGGTGTTAAAGCCAGGGCATCGGCGTTTCCCAGGATCGGCGGCACGTCGAATATAATATAGCGGTCATCGTAGCGGGTCTTCAGCTCCTGCACCAGATTTTTCATGCGCGGTGAATCCAACAGTTCGCTGCTGTCTTCAAAGGTCCTGCCGCCCGAAATCAGCGTCAGCTTGTCGATGCCGGGCCAGATGATAAACTCGTTCAGCGGCCGGCCGTCCACCAAATAGTCGATCAACCCGGCATCGCTTTCAAATCCCATCATTTTTTGGACACTCTGGCGCCGGAAGTCGCAATCCACCAGCATAACCGTCTGGTTGTAAGCCCGGGCAAAGGTCAGGGCCAGATTGACCGCCGTAAACGTTTTGCCCTCACCGGCGTCTGCGCTGGTAATCATCAAGGTGTTCCGGCCCTTATCCTTGGTCAGTTGCTGGATCTTTGTTCGTAAAACCTTGTAGCTCTCCATCTCCGGGGCGTCCGGAGAAATGCAGATGCAGCGGTTATCCAGCAGGCATTGGTGATCCAGCTCGATTTTAGCCGATTCCGAGTATTCCGGCGGCTGCCAGTTGTTGTTGGCCACCCGCCGCTCAACCGACATGATTCTCTCCGGTGCAGGCTGTCCTTTTTGTTTGTTTGCCTTCTTAGCCTTCTCCAGTGCTTTGCCGAGTTTCATGATCAACTCCGTTGATGCTTGATTGGTTAATTCGTTAATTGGTTGATTCGTTAAATTGTTAGAATTGGATTGAATCCTTTGACCAATTGACTATTCAACGATTTAACGATTTGACTAATTTTGTCTGTGGTGAATATTTCTCCCTTTCAGCCTTGAGCCTTTTTATCTCTGTGCTCCCACGCCCGCCATGCAAGCAAGGCGAGGCGGGCGGGTCTGTGGTGAAAAAAATCTACAATGCGAACTTCCGCATTAGCTTGGCCCAGAAGATATCCAGGTCCATTACAAAAAAGTGAAATACCGCCAACCCTATAAGGATAGCACCTACAACTCCGCCTGCCCAGGCGATTCTTTTCAAGCGCCGGCGGGTAATATCTTTTTTGGTCATAATCGGCGGTATTCCGGCCAGCACCGGAAATTGGGTTGCAAACGTCAGGCTGTCGCCGTCGTGCACCGCATCGTCGCTGAATTCTCTCAGGGCCCCCATGCCGATGCCGGCGCCGATGCCCAGCACGAGACCGATCAGCATAATGGCCAGACGATTGGGTTTAAATGGCTTTTCCGGCAGCCTGGGCGGTTCGATCAAAGTGAAGCGCTCGCCCTTTTGCTCTTTTTCCAGGCCGTGGGCCACCGTGGCCTCCATGTGTTTGCGCATCAGATCATCGTATTTGGCCTGGGTGTTGTTGCGCGCAATCACCATCGCATTGTATTCTTCTTCAACCTTAGGGGAAGCCGCAACTCGGTGGCGAATCTGTGTGACCGCTAAATTGAGGTCCTCAATCTGGCGTCTGGCCGAATCAATTTCTGCTCTGGTGCCGGCCAGCTGGGCCGACAGGGTAATGTAGGCCGGATTGTCCGGCGGCCCTTTAGCATTAGCCAGGCTTTTATCATCTCCTGTCAGCTGTTTTTCCAGCTCGGCAATCTCCGCCCGGGTCTTTTTTACATCCGGGTACTCATCGCTGAATCGTTTGGTCAAATGCACCAGCTCCACCTTGAGTTCATCCAGTCTCTGCCGGCTGACATGTTCTTCTTCATAAGGCATGATACTCGCCAGCTGGGTCAGGAGGTATTCTTCTTTTTCCTTTAAGGTGCGCAGTTGCTGGGATGACAGCTCGATGTTGCGCTCGATGTTGTTCAAGGTCTGCAGGTTGAGCTGCAGCATTTCGGGCAGCTCGTTGAGGTGCGCTTCCTTGAAGCCGGTGATTTTGGACTCCATATTGACCAGTTCCACTTTAATGCGGTCCATCTCGCCTTCCAGAAAGGCGGATGTGTCCTGTGCCTGCCTGGCACGCACCTGCAGGTTTTCCTCTAAAAACAGCGAGGTCAGCACGTTGGCCACCCGCTGGACTTTCCCTGGATTTTTGCCCTCATAGGAAAGGGTAAAAGCAATTGTGGCCGCGGTGGGCCGGCCCGTGCGTCTGTCGATAATTTCAGTGCTGATCGGCTCAAGAAGGGTTTCCTCGCGCATCTTTTCGACGATTTCCTCGGTGGTCCATTTGTCTTTGAGCTCCGGATAGAGGTCGAGGCGCTGGATGATCTCCAGCAAACGGGAAAAGCTCATGATACGCTGGTTGATCTGCTGGATGCGCTGCTCCGCATAACCCGTTACCGTGGTCACTACAAAGTCGGCCGGGATTTCCTGCTCCTCGATCAAGATCGTTGACTCGGACCGGTAAATCGACGGCAGCGCCAGCGCGATTGCCGCTGCCAGTAAAAAAATGGCCACGGCCGGCAGGGTAAGGCTCCACTTGCGGCGTTTGACAATCTCCAGGTAATCCCTCGGCGTCATTGGCGTTTGTTGCATAAGCTAACTCCGTTAGCTTGAGCTCAAAGCTGAAAGCTCATAGCTCAAAGCTGATCTATAGATCTCATTGACTTTCTGATTTAATAATCCGCAGACTTGTCCGCCAATCTTTGTGGAGGATTACGCAGATTAACACAGATTACAATAGGTTAAAAACGATACTTTAGTATTCAGATATTTGATTATTTGGAACTTTTGGTGCTCCTGTAATAATTTTGATGGTTAGCTCTTTATATTAATTTTTTAAATCTGCGTCAATCTGCGTAATCTGTGGATAGATTTTTAATTTTTTTTATCTAGCAGTTTTCTCTGTGATCTCTGTGCCCTCTGTGGTGAAAAAAATCAATATGTGCCTGTGGTAAATTTATTCGACAACCGGATAAGCAAATTTTACCTGCAAATAAACCTTGTTGCGGTCCGTATTGGCGTTGTCGGTATTGTCGTTCACATAGACGTATTCGTATGCGCCTTCAATATTGACATAGCGGTGAATTTCCCACGAAAATCGCGGGCGCACCCGCACGGTTCTTTCATCGACCTGAAAGGCTGCAAATTCTTTGCTGGAGGATTCATTCATATAGTAGCCCGTCGAAAGCCCCAGCCATAGTTTCTCTAAAAACCGGTGCCGCGCATTCAGCACAAAACTGGTGCGCTCGACGGGTGCCCGGCGCCCGCTGGCGGCTTCAATATCATGGGAAGCACTCAGATCGGCCCGGGTAAACTCCCCGGAGTAGATCAGGCTCAGGGAGCCTCTGCCTCCCCAGCCCCGGTCATTTTGATCGTTTTCTAATTCCAGGTCCGCGTAGCGCGGGCCGGCATCGAGCTGAAGGCTGTAAATTTCGCTGAAATGATGCAGAAAACCCAGGGTCGCGAAATAATAGTCGGTCTTGGAGGTCTCATAGTCGGCTTTGGCATAGCCGAAATTTAGTCGGCCGACGGTAGATTCAAATGTGCTGCTCAGATTGTAGGTAAACATCATATCGGCGCTGTTGAGCGTCAGGTCTTCGTTGCGCGGGTCATTGCTGTCCCAGTTATCATCCTGATAAAGATAGGAAAACGCCGCAGCCGCCTTTTCGCTGATGTTATATTCCAGACCGCCGTCGTAACGTTGCCGCCGCCGGATCCTGGCATTTTGAACCAGACCGGTTTCAACAACATCCCGGTCCGGGCGGCTGTCTTTAATATAAGCGGCGGCTGCAGACCCGCTGAACCTGGGCGTAAATTGATAGCTGATTTTTCCGCGGCCGTCGTAATCCTCGGTGTCCAGATCACCCGTGTCTTTGTAACGAATGATGTGATAGTATCCGTTGAGATTCAAATCCAGCCGTTCGGTGCGATTGATGATCTCCAGGCCGGGAGAAGCGGTGCCGATGTAGTCATTGACCGCGTCATCTCTGTCAAAAAAGATATTGTCATTGTATTCGCCTCTGATAGCAACCGAAGGTATCAGCTTAAACTCATCCGCCCCGGCATTCAGGCCGGATCCAATGATCAACGCGCTCCCCAGTACCGCAACAGCAATCGTCTTCAGCATGTCAATCCCTCTGGGATTAGTTAAATGGTTAATTAGTTGATTTATTTATATTTTATTAATCTGCGTTAATCTGCGAAATCTGCGGATAAATATTTCTCCCTTTCAGCTTTCAGCTTTGAGCCTTGAGCTTCGTGTGCCTCACGGCACAACGATAACATCGCCGCGCTTGAGCATAATATTCTGCCCCAGGTCTTTGCCCTTGGTCACATCCTTGTAATCGTAACCGATAATCTCCGTCCCCGCGGCGGTTTTACGAAATATTTTAATTTTACCCCCTTCGGCAAACGGATTCAAACCACCGGCCAGGGACAGGGCCTGCAGCACGTTGATATCGGAGTTTAACACAAAGCGGCCCGGGTTGTTTACCCGGCCGATCACATACACCATCATGCTGTTGACCTGGTGGACCAGCACGCTCAGGTTGACATCCGGCACGAAACGGGCAAGCTTTTTCTCGAGCTCTTTGCTCAGCCCGCCCACGGTTTTGCCAGCCGCCGCAAACTGCCCCACCAGCGGGAAAGCGATTTTGCCGTCGGGCAACACCGTCACCATTTTGGTCAGCTCCTCGACCTTCCACACCGAGATGTCCAGCACATCACCGGGCCCGATAATGTAGTCCTGTATCGGCACCTCCGCCGTCTGCTCCCCCGCCATCGCCATTCCCACCATCAACACAACCATCAATACAACCATCAATACAACCACCGATACTCGTCTCATAACCGCTCCTGATTTTTATTTTTAAAGTTTTTCACCTAGTTTTTCTCTGTGATCTCTGTGCCCTCTGTGGTTTAAGAACTTAACTCAATTCCTTCAGCGCACGCTCCGCTTCATCGCGGCCGATGAATTTTTCTTCGGACCTCAGCGCCTTTTGCAGCCGCTCGCGCGCCGCATCCTTTTCACCACTTTTATACAATACCATACCCATGTGATAATTTAAAATCGCTATGTCCGGTGCCGTTGTCGTGGCCTTTTCCAGCAGGTCGCGCGCCTGGCTGTAATCTCCCAGCTTAAAATAGGCCCATGCCAGGGTATCCATGATAGACGGATCGCCGGGCCGCTTTTCCAGGGCGTCTTTTGCCAGCGCAACCGCGCGATTGAAGTCCGCCGGCTGCCCGGAATGCTCGCTCAGCAAAAAGGCCAGATTGTTGGAGGCCACCCAGAAGTCGGGGTTTTCTTTTAAAGCGCGTTCGTAAACGGCCATAGCGTTCTGGTAGTCTTTGTCGCGTTCATACAGAAGTGCCAGCGACATAAAGGCCGCCGTATTTTTGGGATTGGCATCCAGGGTGGCTTCAAATTTTTTGACGGCCTCCTGTTTTCTGCCCTGGGCCAGATACAGGTTGGCCAGGTTGGTGTGCGGCGGCGGCCAGGTGGGCCGAATCTCGATGGCCTTTGTCAATGCGGTCTCGGCTTTGGAGTAATTTTTCAGGTGTCCGTGCACCATGCCCAGCAGATTGTAGGCGAACGCGTCCTTCAGGTTTTGCCGGATGTGCTCCTTGCAAAGGGCAACGGCCTTATCTGCCTTGCCCTGACGCACGTACATCTGCACCAGACCGGCCAGCAAAGCGGCTGACCGCGGGTTTTGGCGGTAGCCTTCTTCGAACTCCGCCAGCGCCTTTTCGGGTTGATTCCGGCGGGCGTAAACCTGGCCCATTTTAAGATACCCCAGGGCATTTTTAGGGGCGCTCTTCTTCACCTCCCGGTATTGATCCTCTGCGCTTTGAAAATCTTTTTTGGCCAGCAGAAAATCGCCCAGGTCCGCCCGGGCGGCGGCATCATCCGGATCGAAAGCCACGATTTTGCGCAGCTGCTCTTCCGCCGCCGGAAAATCTTTTTGCATGACATACAGACGCCCAAGCGCCTTTCTGACCGCGCGGGAGTTGGGATCAACCTTCAACGCGTTTTGCAGCGTATCTTCGGCCAGCTGCGGCTCTTTATTCAGGACGTGGGCACCGGCCAGGCGCAGGTAGCCTTCGATAAACTCGGGCTGCTCGTTAACCACGGTGCGAAATTCGGAAATTGCATTGAGCCCGTCGCCCCGGCTCAGATAGATACTGCCCTTGTAGAAATGACCATCCACGCTTTTGGGATTGGCGTCAATAACCTCATCCACATATTTTTCGGCATCATCGATTTTGCGCATGGCCAGATAGAGCTTGGCCAGGACGTTTTTGGCCTGGATGATGCCCGGATTGGCCGGGTCTTTGTCGAGCGCCAGGCAGGCCTGAAGCGTTTCGATGGCCTGATCGGGTTTGCGCCAGTTTACGTACAGTTCGGCCAGCATCAGGCGCAGCTTGAAACTTTTTTCATTTTCCAGGATGCCCGCCGACAGGATTTTTTCAGCCTCCTCGAACTGAGATTTGGACTGATAAAATTTGGCGGCCAGCAGCCGCTGATCCTCATTGCCCGGGTCTTTTGCCAGAATTTCAGCAATCAGATCATCGGCCGCTGCCTTGCGGCCGTCTTCCCAGTAAAGATTGGCCAGGTTGAAGCGGTGGGAAACATTGTCAGGCTGTAGCTCGGCGACTTTTTGAATGACATCCGTCGCTTTCTGGATCTGACCGTTGTCGCTGTAAAATTTGGCCAGCGCCAGGTGCAGAATGGTCGAATCCGGGTTGGCGGCGATGCCGTCGCGGTATTGTTTCTCCGCCTGCCGGCTGTCATTTTTCTGGAGAAAGGCCGACCCTAAAATCAGATAGACCTCGGGTTTGGTCACGTCGCGCGCCTGCAGTTCCTGCATCAGTTTGATGGCGCCGTCAGTATCTTTGCGGGACAGCAGCATCGATCCCTTTAAAATCCGCGCATCCGAGCTGTCCGGCTCTTTGACCAGTACAATTTCAACTTTTTCCATGGCCTCGTCTGCCGCCCCGGACATAAACAGCAGTTTACCCATCTGCAGCTGGGCTTTTAGGTGATCCGGATCCAACTCAGCCGCTTTTTTGAAACCGCCGAAAGCATTTCTCAGATTGCCGGAGCGCTGTTCGACCATTCCCAACATGTAGTAGCCGTCGGCGAACTTGGGGTCCAACTGCAGGGCGTTTTTAAACTCCAGCCGGGCCTTGACCAGGTCGCCTTCCTCATAGAGCGCCCGGCCCCTGTTAAAAAACTTCATCTTCTTCTCGTCCACATCCCCGCAGCCGCCTGTCAAAGCGGCCACAATCAGTGCAGCGAGAATCAGTACCAAACTTTTGTACAAAGTCTGCATTTTATTGCCTCTTATTTTTATTTATTAACCGCAGATCAAATTGAACTTGAGATTTAATTATCCGCAGATTACGCACCCGCCCGCCTCGCCTTGCGATCTCGCATGGCGGGCGTGGGATTACGCAGATTAACTCAGATTTATTTTATTTTATTTTAATATTTAATCCGTGTAATCTGTTCAATCTGTGGATTGTTTATTTTATTAAGTCTGCGAATTTCTGTGTGGATCCGTGATTAAATAATTCTTACCCGGTTCAGACCCTATTTAACTAATCAACTATTTAACGATTTGACCAAAAATTTATTTTAGCGCTTGACATGGCCAAGTTTTTAGCCTATATTTTAGCCATGAAATCGGCTAACATCGGCGAACTAAAAGATAATCTCAGCAAATTCATCCGCTTCATAGAGCAGGGTGAAGTGGTTGAAATATGCAAGCGCAACATCCCAATTGCCTTGCTGGTTCCCCACGGTTCCGGGAAAACCGGAAACCGCACACAACTTGGATGCGGCCAGGGAACCGTTCAGATAAAAGGTGACCTGACGGAGCCGCTGATTCCCGAAGATAGCTGGGATATGTTGAAGTCATGAAGCTGCTGCTGGACACCTGCTGTATTATCTGGGCAGTATCGGAACCATCCTCCATTTCGAAAAATGCAAGAGCCCTTCTGACTGCCGATGAGTCTGAAGTTTACGTTTCGGTGATCAGTGTAGCGGAGCTTGCCTGTACGGTTGAGCGGAAACGTATCCTCATTGATCGTCATTGGAAAAAGTGGTTCAGATATTATATTGATCTGAATAGCTGGCAGGTTGAAAACATCAGTCTTGAAATCATGGAAGAGGCCTACTCATTGCCGGATAATTTTCATGCCGACCCGGCCGACCGCATCATTACCGCCACTGCACGTTTGAATAATTTCACCATCCTCACTGCCGATAAGAAAATCCTTTCCTATCCCCACGTCAATTCTGCCTGGTAGTCTGTCTGTTAGTTAAATAGTTAAACTGTAGTTAATTCGTTAAATCGTTGATTGGTTAATTAGGGGATAAGGATTTTAACCTTTAATCCTAATTGACTACTTGACTATTTCACGATTTCAATAACTTAATCCGTGGTTGCCCCGTTAAATCTCGCCTTAGGGTTCGGTTAGATCGTTAGGATCGTTAAGTTGGTTTAGATCGTTTAGATGGTTAAAAACGTTAGGATCGTTGATATCGTTGGGTTCGTTTAGAGCGTTTTAATCGTGTGCATCTGCGGTTAGTTAATCCTTCCCCGGCTCAAAACCTATTTAATTTACCCCGTTAAATGTTTCGCAGAAACGAGCGAAGCGGATTTAACCGGGGCCAATCAACCATTTAACGATTCAACTAATTTTGTCTGTGGTGAATATTTCTCCCTTTCAGCTTTCCAGCCTTCTGGCCTCCCGGCCTCCAAGCTATTAGCTGTGAGCTATGAGCTTATTGCGGGCAATCGATCCTGCCGAAATCTTCTGCAAATACATCAATTTCGATTCCACCCGAATCGATTACCAGCGCCAGGTCAGCGCCGTCCACGTCGCCGTCGGCAGGTGCAAAATCCCCTTCGCATAAATATGCGGTTGCAAGCCATGAAGTCCTGACACCATAAGACACGGGCGTCGCGGCGCTGAAAGTGACCCAGCCGATGTTCTCCCCCCAGGCCCGTCCGCCAAACTCACCGGTCAAGGGATCAATCGTGACCCTGTAGTCCACCGACGCACAGTCGGCAGTGTTCTCGCAGGAAAAGCTGATCCAGCCTGTGTTCTCACTCCAGGCATACCCGGACAGGTTGCCATAACCATCATTAATGACGCCGCCATTTAGCGGGTCAAGGTTTATCCACCCCACATTTTCGCCCCAGGCAAAGCCCGTCAGCCCGTCATCGCTCACCATAACGCCCGCACCGGTTGAAGGCCTGAAATTGACCCACCCCACATTCTCGCTGTATGCATAACGGGAGCCATCATCATCCGGATCGATGTTTTGGGCGCCTGCCATGCCGCCAATAATGAGCATGATTCCGCAGAAATACATGCTTAACCGGATTACTGAAATTATATATTTCATTGCATTTTGCTCCTGTGATCGAATCAAAAACGCCTGTTTGCAGGCAGACATAATTCAGAAGTTATAGCCTCAATTGAGTCAAACTCTGCTAATGCCCGATGGCACCTGCTTCGCCACCGCTCCGTTGAGGTGTAACGATGTCTGCACCGTACAAATTTAGAATATCTTGGCCGAATTTATTGCGGCCAGGAATCTTCTGATTCCGTGCCACTCGGCTCATGTGTCAGTTTAATCCTTTCGTACACAAAAGATAAACTTTCAAAATTGGGAAAAGAAGGCTGCATCGCCATGATTTTTGCATTATCCAGTTCAATTGTGTAGTAGTGTTCAATTGCACCGGCAAGGTCGGTTCGATAAAACCTGATTGTCACCCTTATCAGATTTTCACCCGTACATAGAGCTCTAAATAAAAGCGGTGATGACCTATCAATATATTTACTAACAAAGAGATCATTATGCCTTCTGGTCCCCGTGGTCTGACCACTCTGCGGATCACGAGGGACATACACATGGTGGGCATATCCTACCAGAGCAATCGTCCCCTCTCTTCCTTCGGCCGTACAACTTCCCTGAAATTCTCCCTGATTAGCACCCTCGACGATCATGTGAATTGCCGTTGCGCCGGTTGGATCGGATGCCGACGGCACCGAATTGCCGCTGGCCGGAGAAAGTGAATCTACTTTGTTGTAAATTTCCTCCAGCGTTCGCATGGTGGGTGCGGGGGCAGCGGAGGGATTTAAATCCCCGGCAACCGCCGGAACCGGCCAAAAAGCTGCCATCACAGCCCAGGCCAAAATAAATGCCGCCGTCAATGCCAAACTTTTTCTTTTTTTCATCTTTTCTTCCTCCTTTCATTAATCGGGTGCTCAATGGCACTCAATTTATTAAGATTGGAAACAGAGGAACTCAGTATGTTGATTATTCGAAGGAACGCGAAAATCAGATGAGATAAAAGATGTGATTCTGGAAAAGGAGAACTGCCTCAGGCCAATTGGATTAGGAAGTTCAGAAATAATTTATGTGCCTCTATACATAAAAGGTGAAATTCCACCGGGGTGGCTAATAAAAATTTCAGCGGATCGGCTTTGAGCTTTTAGCCTTAATTAATCTGCGAAATCTGCGAATAGTTATATTTTTCTTAATCAGTGGATCCCGCTTTTAACTTTGCCTGCCCCGTTAAATATATCGGGGATATGGAGCGCAGCGAATTTAACTGGGGAGCTTTGAGCTATATGCTGGCACCTCTGGAGCCTGCTTTCAGCTTTGCCTGCCCTGCCTGCCCGTAGCTCCGGAAGATGGTACCGGGTTTAAATGTTTAGCAGAAAACGAGCTTGTCCAGTTAAAATCTGCGTAGCAGACACCGCAAGGTGTTCAACGGGAACGCAGCGAATTTAACCGGGGTAATCTGCGGATAAATTTAGCTTTTGGATTTCTCTGTGATCTCTGTGTTCCCACGCCCGCCATGCAAGCAAGGCGAGGCGGGCGGGTCTGTGATGAATTTTCTTTGAGCTATGAGCTGACACCTATGGTGCCTTGCTATCAGCTAATGTATTATGTTGACATTATGGACAACTTGTTGTACTTTATGTACAAAAAATACAATATTAACAAATAGTACAAAAGGTGACCACTATGTTAAACAAAATATCAGCTGCTGATGCGAGAAAGAAATTTGCGAATATTATTAACAGGGTCGCATATGGCAGAGAATCATTCGTATTGACGAGGAGGGGTGAACCGCTGGCTGCCATTGTATCAATTGATGATTTAAAGCTCCTGCAGGAAATTGAAGAACAAATGGATATCGATGATGCGTGGAAGGCTCGAAATGAACCGGGCGAAAATATATCCTGGGAAAAGCTTCGAGAGGAGCTTGAGCTTTGAAATATAGAATCGAATTTAAAAGATCTGCAGCGAAGGTTCTCATGAAGCTTCCAAAACCAGATCGTAGACGAATTCGAGATAAAATCGATAGCTTTGCAGATAATTTGCCTGCTCCTGCGACAACGAAAATGAAGGGCGATAACCCATTTCACAGGGTTCGAGTAGGGGATAATCGAATAATTTATGAGATACACGAAGATACCCTAATAATTCTGGTCCTAAAAATAGGCCACCGCAAAGAAGTATATAGAAGACTCATCTAAATTATTACCATTTGACCTCAATGAGCTCAACGTCAAAGATCAAATCCGCATTCGGCGGGACCACCTCACCGGCACCTTTGGAACCGTAACCCAGTGCCGCGGGGATCATCAGCCTTCGCTTGCCGCCGACTTTCATGCCGGCCACGCCGATATTCCAGCCCGGTATAACGATGTCGGCACCTATCTTAAATGCGACCGGCTTTTCTTCAACGCGTGAGTTAAAAAACTGCTTTCCTTTTTTGCCGTTATCATCCAGCCAGGCTACAAAATGAATCACCGCGATCTTGCCGGTTTCCGCCGTTTCACCGGTGCCGGTTTCAAGATCTTTATACTTCAGCCCGCTGGCTGTGACGACAACCCCCTTTTGCGCTGATGAAGCGGCTGCGAAAACAAATACAATAAGAAGGATGCCTATAGATTTCGCCAGTTCCCTCATTGCTTTTTTTCTTTCCTCATTACTTCATTATTATGGCGTGCAAACCGGATCATCTATGCTCCAGGGTGACCGACACCACTGTTCCTCGGCCAACATCTCATGACCCGCAATGCTCGGGTGAAAACAGTCACCGCTGTTGACATGATCAGAGTCAAAATGGATGTCGAAGATATCAATATAATAGGCATTGGGAAGCTGCCCGGCGGCTTTGTATTCCGTCAATACATCCCTGATAATCCGATTATAGTCATCCCGAATGACGGCATGAAACTGCTTTCTGCGTATACAATTAGGGCCGTCATCGGGATAGATTGTATCGGGATCCAGCTCGGAGTTCCCGCTTCCACAGTCATTGGACGGGTTGGCCAGGAGTTCTTGACAGGGCACATTAGGCCAGACCAACACCCGACACCAGAAGCTGCCCCGCTTGGCAATCCAGAGCCAATATATCGCCGGAATCCCCGAAACATGGATATACGCATTTTTGGTGACATCGGATGCTGCCAGGACATCCAGACCAGCCCGGTATCGTATCTCGAATGAATACAGGTCCGTCATTGTACCGATTTCATCCGTACACACATCATTGTTGCCAAGAAAAACGGTTACCATGCCGACTGTCCCGGAAGGGGTTGCGCCGGCTGCGGTCACCATGGCATTTGCCTGGATTGCAAAGTCTAGCATTTCATCGCCTTCTACGGCGTGGTTAAAAGTGGGGTCTCTGGTGGAATTGTTTTCAAAAAAGCCCGATGGGTTCGTATCATCGAAACGCTCGTTAAGGCTGTAAACAGTATCATCCGGATCGTGACCGGTCGACCAGACGGTCTCATGATTCAATGATCCAATTGTGCCATCGGCTGCTATCCCTTCGCCGATGGAGTTGCCGATGTTGAACAGGTTTAAGGGGGCGTGATAGGCGCAATCCGTCCGGCCGAAATCGTCTGCAAACTCAGCCAGGTCGGACGCGTCCACAACATCATCCGGACTGCCGATCGGAGAAATATCTCCCCTGCAGGGCGGGCCGGTTGCGCAGTTCGCGCGCCCAAAGTCGGCAATCAATTTTGCCACATCGGATCCGTCGGCATCCCTGTCATTATCCAGATCCCCCCAGCACACCGCCAGGCCCGGAACAACGACCGCAACCAGGAGCAAAATCGACATTGCTACAGAAAGAAATATCTTTTTCATTACTATCCGCAGATTACACAGATTAACGCAGATTATATTTTTAAGTTAAAAGATAGGGATAAATTAGATCCGCAGATTAGGTTGAAACGGAGATTTAGTCATTCGGAGATTACCCAAATTAATGCATATTTTATTTTTGTTTTTTAATCTGTGAAAATCTGTGGAATCTGTGGATATTTAGTTAATTCGTTAATTCGTTTACTCGTTAAATCGTCTAAAAAGGAACACATCCATCGACTAATTGACCGTTGAACTATTTCGTAACACAGGCAAAAAATGTTGCAAATCTAATACATTGAGATTACAGTTGAACAAATGATAACAGGTTTAACGATCTGTAATCCGGAGGGTTTAAAATGGGAACTCAAAAAGAATTGATTGTATCAAACCCGAAAATTATGATGGGCAAGCCCGTGATAGCGGGTACCCGTATAACTGTCGAATTAATATTGGAAAAGTTGGCAGCCGGTGAAACGATTGAACAAATCTTAGAGGCTCATCCACGTTTAACCGCAGAAGCGCTTAGAGAAGCACTGCTTTTTGCCGCCAAGGTTCTGAAAACCGATGTTGTCTACCCTATTTCAGGGGCCAATCCATGAATTTTGTGGCCGACGAGAGCATAGATCGTCAAATCGTAAATCGGCTCAAGCAAGATGGTCATCGAATTTTTGACGTAACCGAAATGGATCCCGGTATTTCCGACGATGAAGTCCTCTCGAAGGCCAATAAGGAATCTGGCCATTTTGCTGACCGCAGATCGTGATTTTGGAGATTTGGTATTTCGTCAGGGCCGTCTCACAGAGGGCATTGTACTTATCCGGTTGGCTGGATTGCCCTCTAAAAGTAAAGCTGACCAAGTAGCAACAGCCATTAATCAACACGGAAAGGAATTTCAGCTGGCATTTTCTGTTATTACCCCCGGATCAATTCGCATCCGCAAATTCGCTTCCAGTTAACCTGTTGAGAACTATTCTGTGTGCGGCCATGTGGATCTGCTTGCCCAACAGAATTTTTATCCTGTGGAATTGCGCAGCACCCATTCCACCGGGGTGGTTAATTAAAAAGTCTGCGTAAATCTGCGTAATCTGCGGATAATTAAAACTCCTGTTCAATGAAGTCTGAGGTTCGACTTTCAGCTTCCCAGCCTCCCAGCCTGCAAGCTTTGAGCTTTCAGCTTTGAGCTTATTTACTATTTAACCAATCAACCAATTAACTATTCAACTTTTTTTACACCAGACCCCTAACAGCCAACACCAGCAAGGCAGCCACTGTTGCCACGCCGAGTCGGGGCAGCATCCCGCGAAGCTCGCCGACCAGAACCTCGAAGCTGAAAAACAGAACAATGATCCTTACTGCCAGGAATCCCATGTTAAAGCTCTGAATTGCGGGGTCCGGCAGATTGGGCACCACCAGCGCGATCACCAGAATCAATAAATCCATGGGGGTGGCCTTGAACCCCTTTTGACGCCGGGTAAATTTCAGGGTTAAAACCACAAACATGGCCAGAGCCACAAACGCAAGATGGTAAACCTGCATGGCCCCGGGTTCGATCCACGAAGCCACGTGTGTTTTTCCCAGCCACAGCACCGTCGGCACAAGCAGGTAAAATGAAATTCGCAGCAATCCTGTCAACCAGTCTCTGAAAAATATCCAGGTGAATGCCAGCGCCGCCGTCAGGGCAAGGGAAACCCAGCTAAAATAGACTGGTATGTCGGCCGGGATCAGGCAGGAGACAATGACTAGAAGCGGCAGGACAAACTCCACGAAATGAAACGACACCTTTATTAAGATGAACCGTTCCTTAACGATTTTCAGCCGCCCCTTGATGGCCCGGTCGATCAGATCAAAACGCCCCAGTTTCCAGCCGGTGCGGTCCGTGATGACAAATCCGCAGACGATGATTCCTGCAAACACCAGATAAAATCCCAGTAGGAACCACTCCGAATAAAAACGGAAAACAAAGGCGGATAACACCAGAAAGGCCGTCAGGATATAAATTGTCACCACCGCCTCGGTGTGAAACAGACCAAGGCGCATAAGTTTGTGGTGGAAGTGATTTTGGTCGGCCTTAAACGGCGAGCGGCCGTTCGAGATCCGTTCGGTCATCACCGTCAATGTATCCAGCACCGGGAAGCCCAGCAGCAGCAGAGGGATAAACGCGCTCAAGGGTGTGCTGCACTGGGTGAGCCCCAGCGAGAGGGTAATGGCCAGAAACCCGAGGAGCTGGCTGCCGGCATCCCCCATGAACACGGTGGCCGGGTAAGTGTTAAAACGCAAGAAGCCGAATGTGGCGCCGATAACGGCCGCCGAAATAATCATGATGAAATGATTTGCCGGCTGATACAGGCCGGTGTACGCCAGGTAGCCGATGCAAATAAATATCAAAAGCGAGCTTCCGCCGGCCAGGCCGTCCAGGCCGTCGGACAGGTTGATGGCATTGGTCACTCCCACAATGGCCAGCAGCGTCAAAGGTATTGCCACAAGATCCGGAATTAAAATTCCGTCCGGGAGATAATCCCCTAAAAGCGATATCTTCAAGCCGCCGTAAAAAATTACGACCAGAGCGGCCAACACCTGTCCCACAAACTTGGCCTTGTACCCTAAACCCTTGAAGTCGTCCACCACCCCAAATATGACAATTATCCAGGCCCCGATCAATATAGAATTGGTCAACGGATCGCCATTGACATAAAGCACCACCGGCACCAGGGTCCCCAAGGCCATGGCAATCCCGCCGATCTTGGGCATGGGCGCAAGATGCACCTTGCGCGGGTTCGGAAAATCCATGGCGTTCATCTTCACGGCAATGGTCTTAAAGATAGGAATCAGGGCCATGGTGATGAACAGGGAGATCAATAATGTGGACAAAAAAATCATTATTGCTTAATTAGCCACAGACACGTACGGATTTCACTGAATAGGGGAATAATTTATCCACAGATTACTCAGATTATCGCAGATTATATTTCAAGTTAAAAAATAGGGAAGAATTAGATCCACAGATTAAATTGAATTTGAGATTTATCTATCCACAGATTACGCAGATTAACGCAGATTTTATTTTTAAGTTAAAAGACAGGGAAAAATTAGATCCGCAGATTAGGTTGAACTGGAGATTTAGTTATCCGCAGATTACGCAGATTAAGGCAGATTTTATTTTAATAATTTTATTTTTTTGTTTTTTAATTTGCGATTATCGGCGAAATCGGTGGATGAATTGTTTTTTTAAAAATTTAAATCTGTGGATTGTTTGTTTTTATTTATATTTTATCTTTTAATCTGTGAAAATCTGTGGAATCTGTGGATTGGTTTATTTTGTTTATAGTTTATTTTTTAATCTGCGTAATCTGTGGATATATGTTTTGTGTTTTTTGAGCTTGTTTTAATTTGTGTAATTTACGTAATCTGTGGATTAATTATTCTTTTAAATATTTTTGAACCTGTGTGGGTCTGTGGCCAATAAAATCAATCCGGTAGGAACTCATCGAGGACTGGAACGATTGCCTGAGTGAACGACTGGAGGCGCTTTTCCGCATCGGCGAGTTGTTCAGATGGATAAACCGGCGTGATGAGCCGCACCAGGGCTCCGTCGGTTCGCTGCCGCGTCAGTGCATCCCAGAAATTATAAAGCTTCAACTGATAAGCATTGGTTAAAACCCGATCCCGCTGCGGAAACCAGTAATACGTAAGCTGACGATAGTCGCTCTTTTCTATGAAAGCCCTGTTCACCGGCATGCTGTTCTGACCTTTAAAAGCCACCGGTATCTTGGCGCTGCCAGCCTCTCTAAAAATCCACCCGCCGCCGGGCAGACAACTAGCGGGGGAGTGGATGGATTCGCCTTTGCGCTGGCTTTCATAATAGGCCGTATAAAAATTCACTAATTTACCGGATTTATCTTTGTAATCGACAGTCACGTAATCGCTAAAATCAAGCTCATCAATGATGATTCTCTCCATGAATTGCCGGCTGCCGCTCCACCCACCAACATCCAAGGGAAATTGTTTAAAAGATTTGCTGATCGGAACCTTCTCCCGAAACTCCACCCCCTGCGACAGCACCAGCGTCAACCCAAGCAATATCACCGCAACAACAAACTGGGGCGGAGAAAAAAAAGATCTCCATCCTTTTTTTCCCAGAGGCTCAGAGCTCACGGCTATATGCCCAAAGTCTTCGGTATGCTCAGAGGTTCTTTGTTCTTGATCCTCAGTCCTCAGTCCTCGGCCCTCAGTCCTCTTTTGTTCGTCCTGCTCTTTTGACGATCCTAACGATATTAACGACCTAAACGAACTAAACCCACTTAGCATCCACATTTCCAATAACATGATGCTAAGCGCAAACATAAATATGAACCACCCCGAAAATCCATGAAAAAAGCCCTGCGCTACTTTAGGCCCCCAGAGTTCATACAAAATGCCTGTCAAGGCTATTCGAAGACTGTTCGTAATGATTGTAATAGGAATTGTTGAAATAACCAAAACTGCTTTTTTCCAAAGGGATGTCTTAAAGAAATAGGCAAGCAATAGCCCCAGTACAAAAAGAGGAAATAAGTACCTGAGTCCGCTGCATGCATCCACAACCTGGAGCTGAGTGAAACCCAGGTCAATGACGTTGCCTTCGCGGTAGGCTGACATGCCATAGATCTGTAACATGGTAACGCCGATTTTTGACGAAAGAAGTTTCAATCTGAGCGTCAAACCGAAATAAAGAAAATCCGGTGGAGTAAAGGACGCAAAAACCAGAAGCATGGGGAACCAGATTATCTTTAACTTCCGCCACCCGATGTGACTCCACACCAGTCCGACAAGCACGAACCAAAATGACAGAAATAGAATAGTATACTCTCCACCTAATTCGCCGATCCAGAAAAATCCAAACCCGACCACGATAAACACAAAACCGGCCCAGGAGGCTTCTGAGGGCAGAGCGGCAAGTCCTTTTCTCTTCTCCCAGATGAGATAAAGGACAATCGGCGGAATCAGGTAGCAATAAGTAAAATCCTCGTTTCCCCATTCCTGCTTCAGGAATAAAAAGCTGGCATAGTACAGTACTGCCAATATCAGGCCATATATACCAATTTTAATCCAGATATCCGATTTAATTTCATTTAAATCATTCAAGTTCCAGCTCTCCGTTAATTAACGTCAGGTCAAGTTTGCCATGAACCAGCAGGTCTAAATAATCCGCTGCCAATTGATCACGGTTGTATTGCGTTTCGACCAGCCGTCGTCCACTGGCACCGTACATTTCGCACAAATCTTTATCGCCGGATAATTCCTCCACTTTTTGAGCAAGCATCGCGGCGTTTTCCGGCTCAACATATACTCCGCATCGACCATTTTCTACAATTTCTCGACTCTCACCATCGACACCCAGAATAATGGGCCGGCACATGGCAAAGGCCTCAAACATTTTTGAAGGTATCACTGTCTTGAATAGATCCGACTTTCGCAGAAGGACCAAGCAGGCATCCGAAGCCGCTATTATTTCTGGTATTTTTTGTTTTTCCAGCTGCGGCAGCATCAGCAGATTATCCAACCCCATCTGTTCTTTCTGCGCCAACAGGTTTTCACGTTCGGCCCCGTCACCGACAAGCACGAATTGAATCTCTTTTTGACTTTTCAAGATGTCGGCTGCATGTAGAGCAGTGCCCAGGGAATGGGCCATACCGTGGGTCCCGATATATGAAACTACAAATTTACCATCGAGCTGATACTGCTCTCGAAATGAATTGTTTTTCGGCAGGGGATTGAATTGTTGAAGATCGGCACCATTCGTTATGACACTGATTTTATTGGGTTCAACGTCCCTTGCAGTGATATGGCGTTTAAAAGCCCGGGTGAGGCAGACTATCCGGTCTGCTTTTTGATATAAGAAGGTTTCGACATTCTCCAGAAGATGGATCACCCGGCGTTTTTTGATGGCACCGACAGCGATAATGGACTCCGGCCACAGATCACGGATCTCGAGTATCCAGGGTGTGCCCTTCAATCGTGAAATAAAATAGCCGGCCATGCCACAAAAGAACTGCGGTGATGTGGATACCACGATGTCTGCATTCTTGACTTTGTAACACTGCAGTGTCGCTGAAATCATAAAGGAGATGTAATTCAAAGTCCGCTTAAAAAAGCCCTTGTTTGCGCTTAAATAAGTTTTGACTCTGAAGATATCGACCCCGTCTTTTTCATCCCATTGGCACAGCAAATTTTTGTAACCGGGGTAAAGAATCCCGTTCGGGTGGTTGGGGGCACAGGTGATGGCAGTAACCTTATGCCCGGCCTTTACCCAGCGTTTTGTGTTCTCGTAAGTGCGCGAGGCAGGGGCGTTAACTTCGGGGGGGAAGTAGTGCGTTAGAAAAAGGATGTGCATGATTTAGGTTGTGTTCGTTACGAGCGTTTGGATCGTTAGTATCGTTCTGGTGGTTGGGTCGTTCAGATGGTTGGTTGGCTCGCAATTTTGATAATAATAGCCCTATTTAATTACGAACTTCCATCCGGTTTTGAAAGGCAGGGTCTCCCTTTTAAATCTGGATACAATAACAGGGCATTTGTATTTGAGGCCAAATTCAGGGCAATACCAGCCGGCCTCGACCGTAATCTTGCCTTCGCCGGCAACCGAAATGCTCAAATACTGATTCTTATTATCTTTTAACACTACTGAGTTTTGATTGGTTTCTACAGCAAGATCAGGATGAATGTGCAGGCGGGATTCGATGTCATGATTTCCTCTGCCTTCAATGCAGTCGTCGATCAGTATGAAATCACCTTTCCATCTCACACTTCTGTGGTGAATCGGGCGTCCTTTGAGTCGTTTGTAGCCGTCATGGGCACCGTCGAAATGGAGCCAACCATCTTCGCGTTCACCCAGATTTGCATAGACCGGCCGCGCCCGCCTGGCACAGCGATGGGCACCCCAGACCTCGGATTGGTTCTCACCGTCGATTGTCACGGTGTTGTGCCCGGCGTTGCCGCGGTTGTACTGCCGGATCGGCCCGTCTTCATATTCAAAGCAGCCGGAGTCGACAATTACACGCCTGCCGTTCAATGACAATTCGAAGCTAAGCGTGTCGCAATGGCAGTGGCCCGGCTGGTAGTCCGGTCCGACAAGTCCGCAGTCAATTATCATCCGGTCACCCGTTTTTGGGGTCATGACGTAATAGCCGGTCTCAGAGAAGCTCCAGAGCTTGCCATCCGGGCGACTTACCTCATTACCCGTTACTCTTTCATAATACTGAATAAGGTCTTCAGGTGAATGTTCGATGCCGAATGCGGCGTCGTTGAAAAGAGCGATTTCGCCGTCCGGATGGCTCATGCCGACAAGGTAGCTGATCATCCGGTCTGCCGCTGCCTCAAGCTTTTGCCTGGAGGCAGTCATTGCCGGCTGATGGCAGTTGTGCGTGATATTGAGCAGATCCAGGCAGTCCTCGAGGATCATGGTGTGGTACATAGGGCTTCGCTCAAAGTGACCCCCATCTTGTAGGATCTGATCCCCAATCTCCTGGTTCAACACACGGAGGCCATTTGTTAGCCACCTGTCCGCATCTGAGCCCTTAAAGAAGAGTCCGGAAAAAGCGAGCGCTTTAGCATTCTTGAACAAGTGATTACCTAATAGATGATATTCAAGAAGGTGTTCGAGCCAAAAAGCCTGATGATATGTTGATTTTAGGATAGGTTGAAGTTCTTTGTCCGATACAGAAACAGTGCTTAGGTATTTAAACCAGTTTACGAGACGCAGGGAGATTGGATAAGGATCCCAGGCATTTTCCGCGCCCGGTGGGTTCTGATTAATCCAATTATTGATAATCCCAAGTGCTACTGTGGAATTAAGCTTTTCGCTTGGAAACAGATATTGGAAATATTGCAAATTATAAAGCCACAGGCGACTTTTTTCAGATAGTTGCCATTGAATACTGTTTCCAAAATCGGTTATATCGTTCAAAAATTGAAAACGTCCTTGTGTTATTTCATCTTTGTCCCACCAATCGTAGTCAAGAAAGTTCGTGAAAGACTTGATCGGTGACCAATCAATATGGTCAGGAATTTTATTTAAACTTGTACGTATCAAAACTGAGTTTATTGGAAACACTGCATACCAGATACGGTATAGGATCTGTTTGAAACGCAAATATTTTATGGTGTGGGTGAAAAGCGCGATTTTTCCTAAAATCATTTATATTTGTTTAGGAGATTTGTATTGGAAGTTCAACTTCGGCTAAGAATTCTTCGAGAAATACGGTTTGTCCTGTTTCTATAGCTCGATGAATTGCAAAGGTTACAGCTGTTGTTTCTATTAGTTCGGAAAAGGGTATCGGTGCAGGACCACCACTTTTACTAGCTCTGATAAATTCAGAAATTTGAAGTAATTATCAGGTTGAATGATTTGGCATCTGCGAAATACTTGTAAGCTATTCTGGGCTGCTATAAAAATTAAGAATATCTATCTTATATATTGACTCAATAAATCTTGGTAGAAACTCTCAGCAGCTCTCTTACTCAGGTTTTCTTTAAAAAAGTTTTGGTTATTTCTTCCTATCCTATTTCTTAGTTTAGAATCATTAATAAGTTTTTTAATTATCTCTACGAGTCCATCAACATAACCTGGAGCTACTTTGAATCCTGTTATGCCATCTTTAATTATTTCACTTAATATACCTTTAGGACTTGCAACTATAGCGAGACCACTCCTCATTGCCTCTATAATTGTATAAGGGAACCCCTCGGGATGATATGAAGGAAGAACAAATATGTCAGAATTCCTATATATTTCATCAAGTTTTTTACCATGCAGGTAGCCTGTCAAATTAACTGAGGAAAGTGATCTGCCTTTTACTATTTTTTGAATTTTTGTAAACTCTTTACCATCACCGACCAATGTTAGTTTGACATTTTTAGATTTTTTCTCACTTACTATTTTAGAAAATGCTTCAATTATGTCGAATACACCTTTTGCTGCAACGATTCTTCCAACATAAATAATCCTGACTGTTTTGGAGGTTGTTTCACACCTATCAATTATCTCATTCGAATCTGAGAAGTTCCTAAAAAAATTAATTGGAGATGATGGAAATAGCCTTTCGAATCCTACGCTTTGTGCCTTAGAAAGGAAATAGAAATGGCAGCCGCCATAGACTATTCTTTTTAAAGATGCTCTTATTAAATTGCATTTCAAAAACCCGGCTTTATCAAATCGTCCGCCGTGGAAAAATATAAGAGTGTTTTTTTTAAGCTTTTTTGGAATGGCATAGAAAATGAGCATCAGCTTAGCTAAAGATGAACTTTGAATTGAGGTGTTTATTAATATTACTTTACACTTACAGATTCTTATAGTTTTTCGAAGTAAAAAGATTCTTACAAAAATCGCGAAAATTCGAGGACTTAGCTTACCATAGATAGATTCTGGATCAAAAATCTGGGCATTTTTAAAAACGCTGAGAGACATAAGAGTTCTTATATGGGTGACAATTCCACCAGCTTTTTTTATTTCTGGCGATGGACCAATGATCATTATCTCAGAAGGCATGCCTCTCATATCCTAAATTGCTAAAAGCTATTGAAATGATTGAATAGAAGGTCCTAAACTGCAACTTGAGATTTATAAAATCGCTTTAGAGTTGAATCATAATAATCAAAAAAATATTAAAATTTTAATAAGCCATTTCTATCTCAGGCTATCAATTGCATGGCAAAGCTCAAAACACGCTAGAACAAATAAATCAATTCCCAAATAATAGTTCATGTCTCAATTTGTTAATCTCTGCTAATTGCGTCAAATCATCTCTAAGCATCTTATTTATACGGCTTTTAATATCGCCCTTACTAACCCGAGCAATGGGCAAATCGCCACTGACTGCAGCTTCAAGTAGTTGAAAATCTTCAATACCTTCTCGGAAGGCCTCCCACCTGCGGCTGCTAACCGGTGAATGAGCACCTTTTTTCCCTTCGTAAACTACAGCGAAGTCAGGGCCACGACCGTCCAAGTCATCCCACGCACTTGTCTTTGATGTATCGCTATATGACCAAAAACCAACTCCTTCTGCTCCAATTGCCCAGGCTTTCCAACTCATCAGCCTGTAGTGACTCCAAGGCGACGCCGACTTAGCAGGCATTGGCGCACCATCATAGATCCACCAAGGTCTCTTCAATCCAGTAAAAAATGATACCCCACTAGTCGTTGCGAAACCAAGACTCGGTTGCCAGATGTCGACCAAATCTTTAAGGGCCGTAAGATCCTCGGGCCTTGTAGTATCCGATGATGTGCTTATCGGGTTCGCATAGATCTGAATGGATGGGCTCACTTCCTTAATAAAAGCTGAAATCCTTCGGAGATATTGAAGATCCTTTCCTCGAGGTTCGTCGATCGGGTAAAACGCCCACTCAGAAACTCCAACGCCTAAAGACTCAAAA
>Ga0255055_10000422_pt1 | contig 32900 bp, 44 predicted proteins | sample JV7_2_27_MG_FD_188633 | JGI IMG/M metagenome (GOLD analysis project Ga0255055, IMG submission 188633) | Seawater microbial communities from Jervis Inlet, British Columbia, Canada - JV7_2_27 | ecosystem: Environmental > Aquatic > Marine > Inlet | place: Canada: British Columbia | collected...
CCTGATCGCAGATGGAGCGAATCATCTTCGAGTCCATCCTCGAGCCCTCAGACACGCTGATCATCCCGCCCTCGAAGGTCGAAAAGTTCTTCGTCTTGTAGAATGAAAAGCACCCGACGTCACCAATGGTCCCGGCCATACGCGCATCCGGATGGTCGGACTTACAGGGGCACTGTGAAACCTCGTGATCGAAGTTGCATCTTGATCCGAAGGCCTGCGCCGCATCCTCGATCACCATAATCTCATCCTTCATAGCGATCGACACGATGCTGGGCATGTCGCACATCCGACCGTACAGGTGTACCGGGATGATCGCTCTCGTCCGACTCGTGATCGCGGCCTCAATTAGCGAAGCATCCATCAGCTTCGACACCGGGTCGATGTCCACGAACACCGGGGTTCCACCCGCGATCAGGATCGCGTTTGTCGTCGCAATGAAAGTGAACGGCGTCGTGATGACCTCGTCCCCTGGCTTCAGGCCCAGGGACCACAGAGCAGCTATTAGCGCGCTCGTGCCACTGTTCACGGCGATTGCATCTGCTACTCCGAATCGTTTGCGGAATTCTTGCTCAAAAATATCACGTACCACTGCAGGCATAGCGTTCCCCTGGTCTTGGGATTGATGATTACTACTTAGTAATCCCAGTCTGTTTTGTAACCGAAAGGGCTTCTGATTTCAGCGCCCTTCGAATCTTCATCGGGATTCGTGGTCGAAACTTCAACTTCGGGTTCGGGCGGGTCAGGCTCCATATCCGAGATCTCCTCTACTTTGGATGGATCGAAATCCCAGTAGCCAAAGAAGTAGTTCCCAAAGTCGATGCGCGTCCAACCCTTGAAATCACCTGGGGACCACGAGCTTCGGTTCGCGTCCATCTCATTCCGTAGCGGAACCAGGACATATATGCGCCCTGACGTTACCGCCTTGGCCTGTCTCAATATCTCCCGAGCACGATTTCGTGAAAGGTGCTGCAGCGCGTCCAGAATCAAGATGCACTCGAACTCGTCGTCCTTGAACGGAAGGGCCGATGTCCTGAGATCTAGCGCCACGTCGGGCTTGAATTTCTCATCCCTGTCGAGCCGGACGGTGTCTTCACTCAGCGATGAATAGGCCCCGTCACCACATCCGATGTCCAAGGTCTTCTTACCTTGAGCATATGGACGTATCGCGTCGTATAGGAAACGATTCGTGTTGATCTGTCTCATAGGATTCAGCGATCGGGTGTACTAATACGCGCAGAATGCGTCTTGGCAAAACTAAGCCTACAGATTCCAGGAACCTCGGCACAAACCAAAACTTCATGTCCTGTCGACAATGGTAGATATCCCATAGCTTTTACCTCTCTCGCGCGATTTACGCTTCTCCACGCGGATGGTACAGCCGTAGATCTACGAATACAAATCCTTCTCACGAAAAAGAAGCGGCGCATAAGGCTTCTTCCAGCCGTCCATACGCCGCTCGAGATCGTCCAACTTAGTGACTTGACAACGACTATTCCTGATCTGCGCAGCCTCCTCCATTTGATATCGAGCTGAAGCAGGCTATTTGGCGTCGTTGCGGCGACCGTCAGCTCGCTGGCATTTCCACGGCCCAAGATTGTACTTGCAGTGCGCGATGTATGAGATGGCAACGAAGCTTAATCCGCCAAGAATGAAGCCCTGTTTTTTTGCTTTCTTGCATGACTTCTTTGCCATCTACGAATTATACCATGCAAGGCTATCGGTTCGAGAATTCCTTAGCCAATGCATCGAGTCTTATTGGCGGAGGGGCGCCGTTCAGTTTGCGATGAGGGTGCCCGTCGACGAACATAATGAATGTTGGCGCCGTTTTTATATTGTAAAACGAGACGACTTCGCTCGATCCCTCATCATCGCTCCTAATTTTCACGATCTTCAATTTGCCCGCGTATTTTTGCGCGAGGGAATGAAGATGTGGCTCGAGCTGACGGCAGGGCCCGCAGCTATCCGTGAAGAACTCGACAAGCACAGGTGTGCTGTGCTGGATGACCCCGCGCTGGAAGGAGGAGTCGTCTGCGTGATGAAGCATCCAGGGAGGATGCTTCAAGTTGACCCAGATGTCACATTTGGATGGGGCGGTGGGATTCGAACCCACGAATAGCAGCACCAAAAACTGCTGGCTTAAACCACTTGCCGACGCCCCAATGGCTGGCGAGGTAGGGCTCGAACCTACGACCTCCTGAACCAGAATCAGACGTCTTACCGACTCGACCACTCGCCAATGCGCACGAAAAGCCACCTAGCTCCTCAGGGGAGCCCGGCGGCTAAGCTTGCTGCTGGCGCGAGAGTCTCACGAGGTTGGTGGTATCATGGTTGTGACAGGGGCGCAAGCGGGCGATGCGTGCAAAAGAGGCATTCAACCTGTGCCCTGAAGGGGATTCGAACCCCTATGCCGAAGCAGCTGATTTTAAGTCAGCTGTGTATACCAGATTCCACCATCAGGGCCAAAGAAGGATCGAAGCGTGACCATTCATCGAATCATCGGTAACTATCTGCCAAGCACGATAGTCGGAGCCGTTATATTCTGGGGAGTCATGCTCTTTGTGTGGCCAGCCCAAGACTTCGTGGCCAAGTTCAAGTAGTACCGCGAGAGGGACTCGAACCCTCAAAACCTCGGGTCTGAGCCGAGTACGTATGCCAGATTCCGTCACCGCGGCATAATGGCTACTTACGGCAGCCAATCGACACCATTGAACCGGTTGTGCACGCCGAGGCTGAGCGTGTCAGCCAGCAATGGTACTCGAGGAGGGACTCGAACCCTCAGGAACGCGATCCTTAGTCGCGCGCGTATACCAGATTCCGCCACTCGAGCATTTATTCGTTTCGATAATCAGACACATCTATCCTGAACGACTTCATCCATCTGTAGATGAATACGTTCGAAACGCCGAAATCCGAAGCTGTTGCAGAAACGTTGCCCTTGTTTCGGGACAATGACTCTTCTAACTTATGTCGCTTCGGGCGTCGGTATCTATGACGCCTCGATCTCATGGTCCGTGGGACTGGAATCGAACCAATCTGCGCAGCAATAGCGCGGCGGGGCTACAACCCGCTGTACACACCAGCGTACATCCCACGGTCAGATAGTCGTTCCGTGGGATAATAATATTCGTCAGTCATCATTCACCTTCTTCTTCTGAAATAGCCTTCAGCAATAGCTGCCTTCTGACCTCTTCTCGACGAGCCATGTAATTGGTCCCGTTGTATCCAATGGTAGTGACACCCAACATGACTAGCGCGAATCTTGCCCAACCGGGAAGATCTTCCTTCGACTTCACGCCCGCATAAATCATTAGCGGTCCGATCCCGATAACATCGAGAATCCGAAGTTTCTGCGTGAAGTCCTCGTCGCGCAGGTCCATTGTGTCAGTTTACCATAGGTCTCCTCGTGACTAAAAATTGGTCGGGGTAGCAGGATTCGAACCTGCGATCTTCTCATCCCAAATGAGACGTCATAAACCAGACTAGACTACACCCCGATAGCACCCATGGAGGGATTCGAACCCCCGACAACCCGGCTCCGTAGACCAGTGCTCTTCCGCTGAGCTACACAGGCATATCCTCGCTTGGCTGCTAACTAGCCAGGCGATTCACATGTTCTCCGAACTGGAGAACTAGCGGATGGGGCGGCGGCGCCGCGGCAAATAGAGATCCAGGCACAAAAGCAGCGGGCGGCTCGACAGCGATAGCTGGAGCTGCAAGGCCGATGCTTGATGTAACTGAGTCTTCATGACCATCAAGTCGTAGCCTAGTCCCAAAGGACCGTCAAGTTAAAAAATCACCTCAACATCGATTTTGTTGAGGTGATTTTTTAACCTCGAGTCTGCTGGAGCGCCTAACGGGACTCGAACCCGTACCCCCAGATTGGAAATCTAGCGTGCATCCAGGTAACACTTCAGGCGCTTAGATATTTGAGCCCGAAGGGGGAATCGAACCCCCGCTTTCTCATAGGCAATGAGGCGTGCGGCCACAACACTTCTCGGGCATTAGCCCGGGTGTCGGACCAATCTATTTCTTTTTCTTTCGAAATTTTTTCCGTGCAGCGTAATAAGCTGCGAGGAAAACGATGGAGTCCCCGATTTTGTTTTGGGGCGTATCGATCGTCGACTGGGGAAACACTTTTGGCGCTCGGGCTTTTAGCTGAGGCTCAATGATCTCCCATGTGATGGTGGCCAAAAAGGCTGCGGCTGGAGGTGCATCTACCAGCGCCATTCCAGCGCCTGCAGCCGCATGGACGCCAGAATACTTGTCGATGACCGGGTAGTTGTCCTCACCCTTCCTTGCACGTCGAGGCATCTTCATCGACGTGATTTTACCATAGCGGAGGGCGAAGGAATCGAACCCTTAGCTGTCGCTACCCCGGGTTTCGAATCCGGTTGCCATCCATTTAGCGGCGCCCTCCATAGTGGAGAGGGCGGGGGTCGAACCCGCAAGGTTTTCGCTCGTCCGCTTTCCAGGCGGATGCCGTCGCCAGCTATCGGCTAGCCTCTCCAAGAGAGAAATTGAAACTCTCGGCGGAGGGAGGGAGAATCGAACTCCCGCCAGCATTACCGGACGACGGCTTAGCAAGCCGCTGCCTTACCACTCGGCCACCCCTCCATATTCACTTGTGGAGCGGCAGCCTATTTCTGCACGCTCAGTAGCACTCCGAGCAGGGATCGAACCTGCAACCTTCCATTTAGAAGACGGACGCTCTTCCAATTGAGCTACCGGAGCATAAGCCCCAGGGATAGCCTAGCCCTGAGGACTAGGCTATCCTAGAAGATGACGAGGTACTACTGAGCGATGAACCTCGTCCCCCCATACCCAGCCCATCAAGCGCGATGGCGAGAGCAGGTGCAGGAAGGACGATGTAGTTCAGGTCGTTCATGAGTTTTCCTCAGCCCTCGAGATAGCACGCAGTCTCAAGGGTGTGCAAGGACTTATTTTCAGACCAAGTGTCAGGATCGGTATACCCGATCTGATAGGGTCGAAATATGGACAGAAAAAAGCATCCCGACTACCAGCGAGACGAGAGCTGGCGCTACCTGATGCCCAGCGAGGATGAGAACAGGGCTTTCTTGAATGAGCTAGCCAGAGGGCCGCAATCTGGTGAACAGACTGTGGCCAAGTCGATAGGTCTGAGCAAGTACCCGCTCAAGGGGCGCTAGCGCTTCGACTTGAACACGGCGAACGCGAGGGCTGCGCCCATAAGCACGAGCGGGGCCTTCTTTTTTAGACTTCGCCCGCTCTTCACCTTGAGAAGCAGTTTTCGAATCTCCGCCTGAGACTTGTCGACATCGGCGATCGTCTCTTCGTCTGGGGGCTCCCAAAGCATCAGGGTTTCACGCAGACCCTGGAGCGTCAAATTGGTGTCTCGAAGTTCAGTCTCGAGCGCAGCAAGGGATTCCTCTGTTTCGAGAACCTCGATGTTGCCGATCAACTTCTGGAGGAAGTGCTCTGTATCCTCGAGTACTTCGAGCTTCTCCTCTGGAAGCCCTAATGTCTTTGCGAACTCAATGACCGTCTCGAGCTGTTCGAGCAAGGCATTGATTTTAGCTTTGACCTGCTCGAGATCCATCACGCCATCGGTTGGCTAAGTCTGGAATTCAGCTCGCCCGAATCAGCCATCTGCATCAACTCATTGTAGCCGCCAATGAATTGACCCTGAACGAAGATTTTCGGAACGGTTTTCCACCCAGTTGAATTAGCCAGGTTGACCATCATTTTTGCATTGTTTCCAATGTTGATGGCCTTATGAGGGATTTGATTCTGCCTCAAAAACTTGACGGAATTTTGGCAATACGGACATCCATAAACCGTGAATAGTACAACGGGTGCTTCCCTGTGCCGCATGCGCAGATTGTACCACGCCATCTGCGCACAGCCGCAAAAAGTAGTGGACGGGCAGTGTTTTTCCCCCTAAACCCACCCTGGGTGATCTTCTAATCTGTGTCATGATGGGGCATGGCGGCGAGTTCCGAAGCGATTCAGCGAATGCTGATTTCGAGACTTGAAAGGCAAATCGAGGATCTGAAAAAAGCAAATGAGGCTTTGGCAAAAAAGCTTCAGGAAAGCAAAATGGAATCAGCAGCGCGAATTCATCTTCTTGAAGTGGAAAGAGACGTGTCAGATAAATCCATTGAGTCACTCGAGGGTAATCTCGAAGATGCAAAGTTTCTTCTGAATCGTTTTGAGCGGCTGGGAGTGCGCAAGAAGATGGATCGCTAGCCCTTGCTTTGGCGGTAGATCAACTCTTGACCTCCTAGCTGTGCAGGCTTACGGTCCATCCGATGAAAAACCATTATGTGATTCTAGGGGTTGAGAGGGACGCCTCCCCCGAAGAGATCAAGCGGGCATACAGAAAGCTGGCCCTAAAATGGCATCCAGACAGGAATCCAGACAACGAGGCCGCGGAAGAGAAATTTAAATACATCGCCCTGGCCTACGATGTTCTGTCCGATCCAGACAAGAAATCCGAGTACGACCTAGGCTTCAATGTTCGTGGAATATTCGACCCCACGAACATTGACCCACGACTGCTAGATCCTAATGAATTTATTAAGATGTTCACTGGGATGTTCGGAGAGTATCTGGATGAGAAAATACCAGGCGGATTCAGAGATCGAATAAACAATCTCAGCCAGCGCTATCAGGATGAAGAGAAAGCGCCAAAAAAGAAGGCTAAGAAAAAATCGAAGACCAGCGCTCTTTGCAAGGTATGCAAAGACTCCGGACGGATGATCCTGAAACAAGGCGGATTCGGAGTCTCCGTTGCGTGTCGCGCCTGCCCGCAGAAGAGGGCTGTCTAAGCTGCTTCCATGCTCCCAGTCTGGTACAATGAGTGCCGGGCCGAGATGACAGAAGTGAGAATTGTTCCTCGGGTGCGAACCGAGACCGAATCCATCAAGACGCCAGTCTCGAAGTGCGGAGAAAACTGGTTCCAACCAGTCAGAATTCGATCCCCATACAAAGGGACCGATCTAGCATTTCGAACACTCCCCTCCCTCGGAGATCCTGAGCAGATTGAATCATACGATCCACTCCTACTCGAGGAGATTGCAGGCGACTGCAAGAGGATTGCTGAATTCACTCGAGTGCATGATGTGTACCTATCCTCGAAGCAAAGGGCGAACATCTGGAATATGATCAGTCGTGCGACGAAATACGTTTCGGACGCTGCGAAGATAGCTACTGCCTGGGCCCAGGGATTTGCGACAACCAGAGTCGGCACAATACCTGCGTGGCCATTGGGTCGACAGCCCACATCTGCGGTCAACAACGTGATGGAAGAGGGACATCGCAGGGACTCTGAAAAGTACAAGAGTCTCCTTCGTGCGTCCCTTCGAAATCTTCGATGCGCAGAAGAGGTTGCTAAAAAAGAAACGATCCGCCGACGCAATAAAGAGCGAAGGCAGCAGGCTACGGGATAGGTAAGCTATGGCGTCAAGAATCCATCGAGGAATAGGAATGAAGTCCGCGGGCAGCATGGAAGCGGTGGGCGGCGAGGCTCAGGAGACTCAAGAGGCTGAAGTAAATACTGAGGCGTCACCTAGTCGGCCGAAGAAAAAAAAAAGATAATACTCTACTAATTGTAGGGGTGGCGGCATTTGCAATAATGGCGCTAAAGGGGAGATGAAATCATGACGATGCAATACGAGCAGAGAAATATCAATCTACAGGGCGTCCAGGCGGTCTCGACATTGATTTTTAACTCGAACCTGACAGAGCAGACGGACATCGCGTTCAACGATTGGGACGCGCTCCTTGCCAAGGCTCAGGAGATTCCGGGGATCGTAAGGATTCTTATTACCGGCACCGCGAGTAACACCATTCCTGCCGGTACTTATGACATGACCGACATCGTTCTTGCTGGATCTACACCGTTTGCCACGGTCGAGGTCAACGATGCCATATTCGAGAACCTTGAGAGTATCGATTCACTCACGATGGCGGTCGGCTCCACTGCTGCGAATACCGTGGCGACATTCCAGTACAATTCTGGAACCGGAGAATCGCTAAGCATAACCCGATCTACATTTGTTACGGGTGTATTGGCTGTAGCGCCAATGTTCGAGATAACTGCAGGTACAAGCCTGGCCCTGCGTGCGTATGAATCTGCTTTCCTGTCTGCGAATGCAGGCGTCCCATTGATCACGGTCGATGCGACATCCGTTCTTGTCGCTGGCACGGTTTCAGGTGTTGCAGGAAACACCTGGGGTGGAGCAACTGGGTCTCCCGCATTCGTCTCTGTCACGGCCGGCGGAACCTTCTCGCTTAGCCTCACTACTGGCGATATTTTCTGGGCATCCAATCAGGTGCTTGGCCCAACCTCTGTCCCGCGCGGTGACGACTACGAGTCTGCAGTGGTCGGAGACTGGTCCGGCGTTGAGCCGTTGAATGTAAAAACGGCGCTCGACAGAATCGCAGCGGCGACTGGGCCCATCGCCTAGACTACTTTTTTACGAGCCATCCGCATGAATGCGTTCACGCCTGGCGCCATATTCGGATTGCTCTCAGCGACCACTCTTTGCTGCTCTTCGAGCTGCTTGAAGATCTTGTCCCGGATCGATTTTTCGCTGGGGGCACTAGCGGCCGGCGCGACACGCTTTCCAGCTTCGTAGCCTCGCGCTCGAGCGGCTTCGACATCTGAGTAGGTGTAGGTGCCGGTGCTGTTTTTCGGCTCCGGCCTCGCCTGTGCGGCCGCCGCAAGTCCAGCACTGTATCCGCTATCGTAGCCCTGACTGCGAGCGGACAACATCCGCCGCTCACTCCTGGCCCCGATTGCCAGGGCCTGCTCATGCAGAAGTTGGCGCTGCTGCATGGTCGCCATTTTCATTCCATGGCTGAAGCCGCTCTCGAAGACGTGTCGGTAGTCCTCGACATTCGACTCGTCTTCCTGCTGCTCTTGAACCGGCGCACGACGCGCGGTGAAGTGGCGAAACAGTCGTCTTCTACCCATCGTTCGCCTCGGCTTTTTTAGCTCTTATGTGACGGGCCACAGCGCCGTAGATTCGAGGCGCTGAATTTATGCCGCCCCTAACCATCAATCTTACGTCTTCTGGATGAACCCTTTTGTCGCGTATGCGACCAACGATCCCCTCTGCGTCCATGAGGACATCGGTCTGAGCTGCATGGTCGTCGAGCATATCTCGAGTCTTTCGGAACCCGCTAAGCCCGCTCTTGGCAGTTTTGAATCCCCGGTAGATCCGGAAAATCTTCCTCGCCTGTTCAGGGTCCAGCGGCATGCTGCATTGTACCACGTCGCTTGACATCGGCTACGAGCTGTTCCTGAGCGTTTTTAGCAAATCTTGTAGGCCACCCTCCCAGGTGCTAGCTTCCCAGACCAGGATGGAAAACGCATCTAAGAACACTCGTCACAACTTGGAGCCTGAGACCCTTCAGGATCTTCAGGTCTGCCTATATGACTGGCAGTGCTACAACTTTGGAGAAGATCAGGATAATGATCTGACAATGCTCGGAATCTACGAGGAGGCGGGCGAGCTATGCCACGCGCAGCTCAAGCTCGAGCAAAATATTCGAGGAAATACCAAGGAGCATGAAGGGGAGATGATCGATGCCATCGGCGACATGGCGATCTACTCCATGAATTACCTTAGCGGAATGGGTGCCAAGTTCCCCGCATTCGCAAGTCGCAAGGACGTCACTGTTGCCGGCGAGGATGATCAGAAAATCGTTCGAGCATCTGTGAAATCCGCCTTCCGTTTGGCTGCGAAGTTAGATGGAAAGGACGGGGATGAGCGGAAGGTTCGAGACGTCCTGCATCAGCTCGATTACCTTTGCGCGCTCAAGGGATGGGATCTGGAAAAGGTCGTTCGAGGCACATGGAAACTTGTCTCCCAGCGTGACTGGAAAATGTTCCCCGATACCGGTCGGCCTCCCGCCGAAGGTACGGATTCCGTGTCGGCAGCCCAGTAAACATCAACCACGAAAAGGCGCGCGCCATATATACGGCCGCGCCTTTTTTGCGAACGGAGTAATATGGAAGATAGAAAAATAGAATTCGCTGAATCAGAGTCAACGCGCACCATCGAGATGGGCAGGGAGACGCTAAATGATGGTCGCTACGTTACCATCAAGTCGAAGGGGCCAATCGATATCAAGATCGATCTCGAGCAGGCTGTCAGGGAGTACTGGAAAGGTGTTGGCCGAACCGATATCGACACCGTTTCTGGTGGAGAGCTGGACTTCCTAAACCTGTCGGCAAAAGACATCAATCTAGACGACATTGCATGCGGATTGTCGAATACGTGTAGGTTCGCTGGGCAAATCGACGAATTCTATTCAGTTGCTGAACATTCTGTTTTAGTATCGAGGTATGTTGAGGCGACGATGAGTATAGCTGTCCCTGGACTCGTGCAATCAGCTTTTGCTCACGATTTTCCTGAGGCGTACGCGCATGACATTGTTTCGCCGTTGAAAAAGCTTTGCCCAGGATACAAGCTGATTGAGCGAGATCTCGAGCGAGTGATCATGGAAGCCTTTGGGCTCGGGATATCGTTTTCGCATCCAGTGATCAAGGAATCTGATTTGATTGTGTTCTTTGCGGAAAAAATGCTTTTTAGAGATCCTCAAAAGATCGATGGGGGGCCCTTACTCCCAGACGGTCTATGCATCCGCAATCTAAGCCCTAAAGAAGCGCGAAAAGAGTTCTACGAACGAGCGGAAGAACTGGGCGTAAGAATCAGGCATCAATAGTGCTAGATATTTTTACGTATAGATCTCCATAGATGTAGGTTTCGTGGTAGAATCTCCGCAATGAAGCGGGGCATGATATACCTCGATTACGCTGCGACCACGCCTGCATACGACGAAGTCGTAAAGGCGATGATCCCGTATTTCTGCGAGGTTTTCTCAAATCCCTCGAGTAAGCATGCATGTGGAAGGAAAGCAGCCAAGGCTGTATCCGACTCCAGAAAGACGATGGCCGATCTCCTCGGGGCAAGAGACCCGTCGGAGATCGTTTTTACGTCTGGTGCTTCCGAGGCCAACAATCTAGCCATCAAAGGTTTTGCGGAGCGTTTTGAAGACTTGCGTCACTTCATTACGACATCCATCGAACATAAGGCCACCTTGCAAGCGATGGCTGACCTCGAGGAGTGGGGGCATCGGGTAACGATTGTCCCTCCCGGCAGAGACGGCATTATTGATCCTCAGGATATCGTCGACGCGATTGAAGACGATACAGTCCTGATTTCGTGCATGCTCGTGAACAACGAGATTGGCACCATTCAGCCCATCGACGATATCGGCGACATTTGTCACGAGCGTGGCATCGCATTTCACTGCGATGCGACACAAGGGTTTGGAAAGATCCCCTTACGCGTCGGCTCGAACATCGACATGCTGTCCATTTCGGCTCACAAGTTTTATGGGCCGAAGGGTATAGGTGCCTTGTACGTCGCTGACGAGCTGGACATCAAATGCCAGATTGCCGGCGGCTCTCAGGAGAACGGCCTGCGCTCAGGCACTCTGAACGTCCCTGGGATCGTTGGAATGGCAGAGGCCGCCCGAGTCTCCTGCGGGAAGATGCGCGCTGAGTGGGAGCGTCTGAAGGGGCTCGAGGAGCTGTTCCTTGGCCTCGTCCACAAGACGATTCCGATGGCATACCTTCAGGGAAACCCGGATGCCAAGGTTCCGTGGATCAACAACATTTGTTTTTACGGTGCGGATTCTGGACGAATCCGCGACGAACTTGGTAAGCGGGAAATCTGCGTATCGAGAACGTCGGCCTGTGCCAAGTCGGGAGCTAAGAGCCATGTGCTCGAGGCAATCGGAACCAACGAAGCCATCGTTTCTGGAGCTGTTCGATTCTCGTTAGGTTCACGTACAACTGAAGAGAAAATCAGAACAGCAGCAGCGGCACTCAAAGAAGTAGTCGCAATGCTGCGGGACAAGGAGATTTGAGCTATGCCGATGCCGCAATTTAGTCCTCCCGTACTGCCTACTCGAAGCTCCCCGTCGTCTACGGCTAGCAGTAAGACGTGTGGCGACTCGTGGAGCAGAGAATATGAGGCACGATCGCCGTATAAGAGCGTCGATAAATATGTGGACATTCTTCCACCCATCTTTCTGGACCCTGACTTAGAATTTGGCTCTGGCTCCGTCGAGGATTCGTTCCCGATAGCTTCAAGCTACGAGCTTCGCAAGGCTGTCGAGGGGGCCATCAAGGGTGCCAAGGAAATCTTGGACGACTACAAAGACAATGGCTATATCGATCCGGCGAACAATACGGCAATCAAAAAGATTATCGCACAAGCCGAAACGTATAGAGCCCAGGCTTATGAGATGTGGAACTGGTGGAAAGATGACTTTCAGCCAGACACAGAAAAGCCGGTATATGGTTGGCCGTTAGTCGATAACCGGATGGCGCCGTGCACCGATTGGGCACCAGCGGTGGCCGGCATCACGGTCGATCTACCAGGGCAGGGTCCTACCCTCGTCGAATTCAGATGCCCGACCATTACGCATCGAGACGATCACAAAGATGGTCGGGACGTGTTCGCAACCATGATGCGAGCGACCGTGATAACGATTCGTTGTGCGCAAGAGGCTGCGGCCACAGTCGGCATCTACAATCGCAACAAGAAGCTTTACGAGGCTTCAGTTAGTGGCGGCATGCAGCTCGGCAAAGCGAAGCCTGCAGGCAGGACTGGTTCGATCGTTTCGGTCAGCGTTGATACTGGCGAACCGGATCCCGGCGAGCCCGAGGGTGAGATGGATGAGCCCGGCGAAGAGGCGACGACGACCACGACCACGAAGAAGAAAAAGAGCGGAGGAGTTTTACTTCTCGCCGCCGCTGGACTCGGACTTCTCATGATGGGTAAAAAGTAATGCTACCGATACTAATCGCAGCAGCCGCCTTGCTTGTCCTTTCTGGAGGAAAGAAAAAGAAGAGTTCGCCGTCGAATGGTGGTGATGCGCCCATCGATATTGGGTTGATCAAGGGGTCGGCTATCGATCAAGATGTCGGCACGCCGTGGGACCAATGCGAGCCTCCAGGCGGAAGCGAACTGTTCACCTTTGCAGCCTACGGCGCTGACGGAAAATGCATGATCTTTTGGGATGCGAGCACCCGAGATGTAGCCAGGGCTCATATCGAAGCTGAGATGGCGAAGCTGTCCGAGGCTGAACGAATAGAAGCGTGCGGACCAGGAGCATGCAACCCAGATCCCTACGCCTCCGACCCAGAGCTTTTTTGCGAGTGGGCGGATAATCCCAAAAGTATCGAGGTAATCATCAGGGTCATTACTAAAATGTACCCTCAGTTGGAGGGTCAGCAGTTTCCGATGCCCTACAATGTAGGCGTCTCGTTCTTTCCGGCGACAGTCTGGACCTTTGTCAGCCAGACATTCCTTACCGACATCTGCGGGTTCAATAAGGTTACCTAGTCATGATTATCCCTCTCGATAAAATCGGAGACATGGATTACGATTTCGGGCTGCGAGTATTTCAAGGAAAGGTGCTGGCCAATCCTGAGACTTACTGGCAGTCGCAAGTTCCTGATATTTCAAAACTGGTTTCGGCATCTCAAATAGACAAAAAATTTGCAGATGACCTAGATGGTCTAGCGAAAGAGATAATAGAAGGAACTGGAAATGCTCGTGAGAAGATCTCTCAGTATATTTCTGAGCTAGCTATGATGGATTGGATCGATGGCACCAGGCAGACCCTTGGAGCCGTTGTTCAAACTACCGGTATAATCGGCAAGGATATACTGGCAGTTAAAGAGATATTTACAGGTGACGAAAAGGATGCCGAATGGGCTTTCGATGTAGCGGACGCTGTCATCGGAACATCTGCGTTTGAGGCAGCCATAAATGCGATCGGAATCATCCCTGTTGTTGGGTGGGTCATCAAGGCTGCGTACGAGATAGCCAAAGCGATAACTGATATCATCATTGCTGTTCAAGATAAAAAAACAGCTGAGGCAAGGGATGAGCTAGCCAAGGAGCTAACGATTCCTTTCGGTAGTATGAGCTACAGCTCAGAAGCTAATACCGAGGTAACTAGAGACTTTTTCGCTTACATAAAGAGCAACAATTCAGATGAGATTATCCGGCCAGCCTTTGGATTCGGTGGCCCTGATGGAGCTTTTGTAGCTGAAAAGGTTGCAGGCGGCCCTAATGTGGGCTCCGGAATGTCTTCCGGGTACATTGTTGACGGTAGTACTGTTGAGGATGGCTACGGGTATGTCCCGGGCACCTCGAGTATGACACGCTCTATATATTTTCCGGCCAGTCTAAATAGTGGTGGTGGGTGCAAGGCGGTGTCTTCAAGGGATATCGCGTCTTTATATCCGTCAGCACAAAGCATCTGTGCTGGATGGTGGTCGCAGGTCAATACGCCTGGGGCCTCCATGTTCTCGGTCCAGCCTAGAGCGTCTAAGGTTCTTTGGGAGAATTACATCGAAAGGATGTTCGCGTTAGCCGAAGATCTGCTGAAGGGCTGGTCTTGCGCGCCAACTGGGAAAGCGTTTACGAATAAATTCAGGTGCCTAAAAGATGAGCCTGACCTTTGGGACCATACATCTACGGGTGGAATGGGAGGGTGTGGTGAAAGGACAAAGACAACGTCGGGCGATTGGATGACCATCCCCTCTGACTTCGGAAGGGGGGCCCACACGGGGTTCTATTCATATCTTTGCCAGCTATACTTCGGACTCGAAAGGCCTCTCGATACCAAGAAGGGTGGGCTGAGTCGTCTGCCTCGAGTGCATGAGTTCACGTATCAAAACGATTTAGGAAACGATTTTTATCGCGCTAATGCGCTAGATCTATCCAAATCTGTCCCCGTATCTGCGTTGGAAACCCTGTACATTAACCAAAGGGCTACGCTGAAATCCATTCAGTGCATGTATGTTTCTGGAGAAGATGATAATCACGGTAACCGTGAACGCTTCCCAGCCTTCAAGGATCACACGCTGAGAAACCTATGGCGGGATTCCGTAACTGACGTTTTCGCCAGTGGGTCATGGAGGCGGGTCTCATACCAGGATATGCCTGAAGGCGAGGCGAAGTCTCAGTTCAAGCAGCTTGCGCTCAGTAAGGGTATCCAGGATGTCGAAAACTACAATCGACCCTGCGCCCCTGGTGAGAATCCACGCACCTCGGACTGCGGCTTTCAGATGAGCACGCAGCTCTCGTCGGGTTATCAGATGCCTGATAACCCGACCTTGCCCACTGCCCCCACCATGAATGGCGCCGTCCTTCAGGCTACGATTGCGCGGCCCCTTCGTAAACCCGGGGGCAGCAGTAAAAAGAAGTCGAGCAACCTTCCATTGATTCTTGGTGCGGGAGCTATCGCCTTACTGATGATGCGAGGAAGGAAATGAATCCAGTACTCCTCATCGGAGGAGCTGCGGTTCTTCTTCTCGCATCAGGCAAGAAAAAATCGAAGTCCGTAAAGTCCACGAAGCCGTGCCCTCCGCTGCAGCCTGGCAGTGGCCACATAGCTGGCTTTGATTACGTCGAAACCGCCACGGGCGGAGCAGATCTACGCGAGCGCCTCCCTATTATCTTCTTCTTCCATGGTCTCGGCTCGCAGCCGACAGGGTTTTTCAAGTACTTCTATGGCATGTCGGAGAAGGCTCGAGTCATCCTGCCTTACGGGCACGAGAAATATGGTTCAAATCCCGCATGGTGGACCCTGCGCTCGAAGACAGAAGACCAGGCCGGGCTCGCGCAACAAATGGGTGAGCAGGGTCGGGCCGTGGCCGAATTCGTCACCGAAGCCAACCGCTGCCTGGGCGGCGTCGGTAAGCCCATCATCACCGGCCATTCCCAAGGCGGCATGATGACCTACGCCGTGGCTGCAGCGGCTCCACACGCCGTGAGAGCAGCCGTCCCGGTCGCAGGTTGGCTGCCGGTCTCGATGTGGCCGTCGAAGCTGCCACCGACGTACGCGATCCACGGAACATCCGACAGGACCGTGAACTACGCGCGCACCGAAGACTTTATCTCGAGGGCGACTGCAGCTGGCCTACCAATTGAGTGGCACCCAATCGAGGGGCAGAGTCACGGCTTTAGTGGTGGATCGAAGGATACCTGGTTCAACATTATCCGAATGCTGCTCGAGGCATCTGCGGAATAGAAGAAAGATCTGATCATGGCAAGTTTCCTACCACTACTCCTCGCTGGAGGAGCAATCCTCGCCCTTTCTGGAAAGAAGAAGTCAAAGGGCTCTGGCGGAATCCCCCTCGACAAGCCGGTCCAGGTCAAAAAGGATGGCCTTGTCGTAAATAGCGGTAGGAGTCCTGTGCCGCCGGCCGTCTACGAGTCCCCACTCGAGCCATTCGAAGACGTGCAGCAAATTCAAGAGGCGCTCATTGCTGCTGGCAAGCCGCCGAAGGGTGGCGCTGACGGTAAGTGGGGAGGGAATAGTCAAGGAGCCCTTGACTCCTATAATCACGAGCGTGGATTCAAGGCTGAGGCTCGAGACCATCTTGCGACCCCCGATTCGCTTCGCGCACTCCATGCGGATGCGGGGCAAGGGGCGGCGGAAGGCGTGCTCGCCAATCCTCAGACGGGAGCGGGTGCGAATCTGTATTGCGACATCTCAAAGCTCGATTGCCCCCCAGGCTACGAATGTGTCCCTATTTTCGGTACGCCAATTCCAGGATTCGAGGACGTTGGAATCTGCATACCCATCGCAATGCTCAACGCAGGCCATATGCCTGCCCCGGAAGACTACGCCCCCGGCGGATTCAATGAGGTTGTTTTCTCTCCTGACTTTGAGTCAGTGTCGATAGGCGGCGGCTGGAGGTTTCAGACCTTAGAGCCATGGCTCTACACGCGCATGAAGGCTGGAAAACTTCTCACGTACGCACTCGAGGGCGGGTTGTTCTGGGAGGATCTGATTTCCACGAGTCCCAAGAGTTTTTGGAACTCCACCCTTGCAAGCGCAGGTCTTGCCGTTCCCGCCGGAGCGGCAATTGGCACGAAGGGGTGGCTGAGCTATCGCAGCGCCTTCCGAAGGGAAAAGACTCTCATAAAGATGGTCACTAAAACGGATAGCAGATATGTCAGCCCATGGAAAGGTCCCGAACATTTTGTCCCGGGTGGCTACGAGCTGATCTCCGATACCAAATGGTCACATCCAGGCATCAACTGGCCACCGCCACCTAAGGTCGTTGAGGAATATGCAGGATGGGTATCCCGCACGCCTTCCCCCAGCGAGATTCAAAAGATGTACGGTAAGCCAATACATCCAGATGACATTCGCATATTCATCGAGCCCGGAGTTATCCATAAAGGAAAGAGTATGCCGTATGGGCTGATCGGGGAGATGCACCCCGGAAGGCCAGATACGCTTTCGGTCGAAAGATTGAAGATAAAAGGTCAGTACCCACCGGCACCCAAAGGTCAGTACCTATTCCAGGTGCGCGGTCATACCTACATGGGGAATAATAGAATTTATGCTTCATCTATGGAAGAGGCTGCCAAAATGGCAAAGGATGGCACGCCAAGCCGCGTCTCCAGAATGATTGAGCTGTATGGCGATGACGCAGTCCAGGTTACGGACACATGGAAAGAGGCAGTCAGAACAGGAACCAAAATCGAATGGGCTAAACCTGCCCTCAAACAGGCAGCCAAGGGGCTCGGCATCCCAATCATTGTCGCGGGCGTCATCGGTGGAACCGTCTACGGCGCTGACTACCTCGCCAAGAAGTTGGGCGATAAACAGCGTGATTTGATCGCGGAATCCGCAGTTCTCGCCTGGAAAAAATTCGCAAGCACCCACTACGTCAGAGTCGGAAACGGGAAAAAACGCATCGATAAGCTACCAGAAGTCATCGCCGTACAGTTCTTCCAGGCCTTCGTCGCCCAGAGCATCCTTCGTTTCCAAAAGAGCACATACGAGTAAATCATGGCAAGCTTTCTACCACTACTACTCGCTGGAGGAGCCGTCCTCGCCCTTTCTGGAAAGAAGAAGTCGAAGGGGGCGCCTCATATTCCACTCGATAAGCCGGTCCAAGTCAAAAAGGACGGGCTTGTCGTAAATAGTGGTAGAAGCCCGGTTCCGCCTGCCGTTTACGAATCTCCACTCGAGCCGTTCGAGGATGTCCAGCAGGTTCAAGAGGCGCTCATTGCCGCTGGCAAGCCGCCGAAGGGCGGAGCTGACGGCAAGTGGGGCGGACAAAGTCAAGGCGCCCTTGATGCGTACAATCATGAGCGCGGATTCAAGGCTGAGGCGCGAGACCACCTTGCGACTCCTGACTCTCTGCGCTCCCTTCATGCTGACGCCGGGCAAGGAACGGCAGATGGCCGACTCGCAAACCCCGGTACAGGTGCGGGTACAACTCTGTTTTGCTCGCTGTCCAGGGGTAAGTGCCCACCAGGGCATACGTGTATACCCGTCTTCAATACTCCGATACCGGGGTACGAGGACGTCGGTTATTGTGTGCCTACATCCATGCTTGAGGCGGGGCGTGAGCCAACCCCAGAAGACTATGCTCCCGGAGGCTACAATGAGGTGGTCCTTTCATCTGATTATGAGTCTGTTTCAATCGGTAAAGGATGGAGGTTTCAAACCTTAGAGCCCTGGCTCTACACTCGCATGAAGAAGGGCAAGCTGCTCACCTTCGCGCTCAAGGGTGGACTGTTTTGGGAGGATCTAATCTCCACGGAGCCGAAGTCGTTTTGGAACTCCACGCTTGCGAGCGCTGGTCTAGCCGTTCCGGCAGGAGCTGCTATTGGAACTAAGGGGTGGTTGGGCTATCGACATGCATTTCGAAGCGAAATCCCCGTCACGAAGATGGTGGCCGGAACAACGTCACGCCAGGTCCGCTTCTGGAATGGGCCCGAAGGATTTGTTCCTGGCGGATATGAGACAAAGGGCGCAAGGGGAGCACCCTCGGCGCTCAAATGGCCTCCGCCGGCTAATATTGTTGAGAAGTATGCCGGATGGAAACCCGGCGGCCTGAAGGTTTACAGCGAGTACACCCCATACAATGAGCTAACCCTCAAGGAGCCCAAGGGGAAAAATCCTTACGCTAAACGAAGGACTGCAACGATCCGGCAATTTCCAGACCCACTGAATCCGCAAGGAGGGGTCGGTGGAATCTTCAAGGCTTACACTCCAGAGGGCCTCAATGTTGAGCTGAATGCGAATACGTTAGAAGAGGCCGTAGAGGCTTTCAAGAAACTTGATGGCGGCACCAAGGCTCGAGCAAACAGGATGGTCGATCTGTATGGTGACGAACTTACTACGACCGTCAGGGAAGCATCGAAAGAGCTAGTGGAGGATGGGACCCGTATCGCATGGGCGAAGCCAAAGCTGGCGTCGGCCGCCAAGGCAATCGGCGCCCCCTTGGCCATCGGCGCAGTTGTCTATGCAACGGTATACGGAGGTGACTATCTGGCCAAGAAAATGGGCGATAGACAGCGAGACCTGATTGCCGAGTCCGCAGTTCTTGCCTGGAAAAAATTCGCAGCCTCCCATTACGTCAGAGTCGGAAACAAGAAGAAGCGGATCGACAAGCTCCCAGACGTGATCGCCGTACAGTTCTTCCAGGCTTTTGTAGCCCAGAGTATCCTTCGATTCCAAAAGAACACGTACGAGTAGGTCATGCCGAACTTTCTACCAATACTACTCGCCGGAGGGGCCATCCTCGCCATCTCCGGGAAGAAGAAGCCCAAAGGCTCGGGTGGAATTCCCCTCGACAAGCCGGTCCAAGTCAAAAAAGACGGGCTTGTCGTAAATAGTGGTAGAAGCCCAGTGCCTCCGGCGGTCCACGAGGCTCCGCTCGAGCCCTTCGAAGACGTGCAGCAGGTTCAAGAGGCACTCATTGCCGTTGGCAAGCCGCCGAAGGGTGGCGCTGATGGCGACTGGGGCGGTCAAAGCCAGGCTGCTCTCGATTCGTACAATGACGATCGAGGATTCAAGGCCGAGGCCCGCGACCATTTGGCCACGCCTGATTCGCTTCGCGCGCTCCATGCTGACGCGAGCCAGGGTACTGCACAAGGCGTGCTCGCCAATCCTCAAACTGGTGCAGGCACGACTCTATTTTGCTCACTGTCGAATCCGAAGTGCCCACCGGGCCAGCATTGCCTTCCGTTATTCAACACGCCGATTCCGGGATTCGAAGACATCGGTTACTGCGCACCGATTGCCATGCTCGAAGCGGGGCATAAGCCAACTCCGGAAGAGTACGCTCCAGGCGGGTTCAACGAGGTAGTCTTTTCGCCTGACTTTGAGTCGGTGGCGATTGGCGGAGGTTGGAGATTCCAGACCCTGGAGCCGTGGCTTTACACGCGCATGAAGGCCGGAAAGCTACTCACTTTTGCGATCGAGGGCAGGCTCTTTTGGGAAGATCTCATTTCCAAGACTCCAAAGTCGTTTTGGAACTCGACGCTTGCGAGCGTGGGCCTGGCCGTTCCCGCTGGTGCCGCTATTGGGACCAAGGGGTGGCTGAGCTACCGCAAAGAATTCAGGCGAGAGATTCCCATCTGGAAAGATACGACAATACAGCGAAAAAAATGGGTAAGGATTTGGGATGGACCGCGAGGGTATATACCCGGAGGGGATCGCCTCTCCGAGTTTGTTCTTTCGGGTAAAGACCCCCACAAAGCTATGGGAGCAAAGGGCGGTGGAGCGGCAGGGCTGAATTGGCCCCCTCCTGCCCATATAGTAGAGACGAACGCAGGATGGAGCACGATCGAGAAGACAGGGTCCCGCGCGCGCCTCTTTGAGCCACGGTCCGGCCTGCACCCGCCGCGAACCGAAATTCATCCAAACGCACCGAAGGGTATACCCGATCCAAATTTAGAAAAGTACGGTCCGCCCACAAATGGAAGCTCTCAGAGCTTATTTATCGATAGACTGGACAGTGTCGATGCACCTCCAGGCAAGCAGATGTACGAGATTTGGGGATCTGGGATTGATACATATAAGACAGGCGGTGAAAAATATATTTGGGTGGCCGCTTCATCTATGGATAAGGCGATTGATATTGCAAAATCCAAAAGCGAATCCCGTGTATCGAGAATGCTTCAGTTGTGGGCTGGCGACAGCTTCGAAGTTAAAGCCCCTTTCCCCGGCAAAGAGATCTCAGGGCATACTATCGGATGGGCAAAGCCTCACCTCAAGCAGGTCGCAAAAGGGATAGGCGTTCAGATGGCCTTCGCCGCCGTCGTCGCCGGAACCATTTATGGTTCAGATTACCTCGCCAAAAAGCTCGGTGATAAACAGCGTGACCTCATAGCCGAATCCGCAATTCTCGCCTGGAAGGATTTTTCGGCTTCCAACTACGTCCGAGTCGGCAACGAGCAGGTGAGAATCGACCAGCTCCCAGAGGTTATCGCCGTACAGTTCTTCCAGGCTTTTGTAGCCCAGAGTATCCTTCGATTCCAAAAGAACACGTACGAGTAAATCATGGCACTTCCAATTATTCTACTTGGCGCGGCCGCCCTTCTACTCACAAGTGGCGGCAAGAAAAAGAGAAGCTCGAGCGGGACAGGTGCTTCATATAAGACGCCGCCGAATTCTCCGCCTGCACTCGCCAAAAAGACGAAGAAGTCTGGATCTGGGTACTCGAATGTCACTCGAGAAAGGATGCAGTGGATTCAGACTTCGCTGGCAGCTCTCGGCTACGATGTTGGTCCAAAGGGAATGGATGGGAAGTACGGCCCTGACACGAAGGCGGCGGTTTGGGCATTCCAAGTAGACCATAAGGATGCCCTCGGAAACCCGGACGGTAAGCCCGGCAAGAACACGCAGGCGATGCTCGAGCAGGCGCTCGCCAACCGCGATGCAGCCCAGTCTCAAGGTCAGGCCCCGCAGGACGAATGTGACCCTCTAGACCCAGGCACCTGGGGCCAGGGGCGCGTCTGCGTGCTCGAAGGTGGTCGCTGGATGTCTGTAGCCGAAGGTCAAGAAGCCGTAGAAGACCTGTCCGCACTACCCTCGGTATCGGACAGAATCTACGGCAACAGCATCATCTTTTCTCCGGACCTTTCCAATATTCATATTGGCAGGAATTGGAGGTACAAAACCCTTGAGCACTGGCTCATGTACAAGAAGAATGAGGGGGATGTTGGATTATCCGATGCCAAGAAGACGCTGGAGTGGATCTCCGAACACCTCGTCGCAGATCCATCCAAGTTTTTGGGCGCCGGAAACGAGACTGTTGGAGGGATAATCTACGCCGTCCTGGTTACAATCGCAACTGTAGGAGCAGGTAGTAGCTATTTCGTGTCGATGTTCGGAGCTAGTCGCGGCGCAGTTATCGCCGCAGCCTCAATTAAATGGCTAGGCGTAGCCGACTTATTCGCTGGCATGGCCGGTCTTTTCAACGTATTCACGTCGACGCCCAAGGAGCTTCTCCAGGCTCAGATGATGCTGCTCATCAATGAGTTTGCTGAAGACCATAACGCCCTCGTTGGCGACCAATGGATGCCCATCAAGGATATCCCACTCGATAATGCCGGAACGGATAAACTGCTCAAATATATGATGGAGTGGGTCGCAAAGTTCCAAAAATACCAGTTTGACGACTAGTTCTCGTGCTGAATGATTTCGTAAGGCTGATATGATACAAGGTGAAAACTCATGAGAACCCGACGCCGCCGCAAGACCCGCCGTAAAGCTCGCCGCACCCGCTCGACTGTGCGGGTCACACGCCGCCGCAAGACCCGCCGTAAAACTCGGCGTAAATCCCGACGTAGATCTCGAGGTGTCCGCGCGACTGTGAGAACCCCGGCGCGACGGGGATCGTCCGGACTCGGCCTCCAAAATGCGCCCCCTCCATCCGAGAGGGCTGCCGCAAAGAGTGTCGTCGAGAAACAGCCCGTCACCTCGCTCAACAATATACCGCTCAACAAGATGACGACGGCGGCCTACATCCTCGCCTATCCAAACGCGCCCCACGGTCCCAACGATCCAAACTTTTACGACTCCAGCCAGAAGGATCTCATTGAGGCTTGGGTCCGCATTCGCAACTGGGTAGATTATTTCATTGCGTGGCCGATGACCCACGTAATGAGCACATCGCTTCCAGAGATTGCCGGGAAACCCTGGTCGTGGAACGGCGGGTCGATCCAGGCTCCGCTAGCATCACTGGCCGTCCCATTCGCCATCGGGGACCCAAATCCCGTGTGGCCCGTAAGGCCGTCCGACCCTCGAGGCTGCACGCTCAGCTACCTGGATACTAATGGCGTCTCCCACGGCACTCTCTACCAGAGATTTCTCGCGCCTCGCGGAACGCAGCGCTATCACATCGGTCACGACTGCATTGCTAACCACCGGGACATTGTGGTGGCCCCGGAGGCCGGGCGCATAATAAAGATCAACCAATTCCTCGATGATACGGACGCGGTGTGGATTGAAACCAACACTGGGCTCACTATCTTGCTGGGTGAGACGGAGCGTGGATCTCCTGCAGAGTTCGGTGTGGGTGTTGGTTCGGAAGTAGCCAAGGGGCAAGCCGTCGCCAGGGTCGGTACAACCGAATTTGCCCAGACAGTCAACATGCACATGGTCCACGTTGAGATATACGCGGGTTCGAACACGACCTACAAGTCCTGGTCAGATGGAGCGACTCCCCCGCCGGCACTGCGCAACCCGACCTATTATCTAATGAAGGCTGCCCAGAACTGCAATGTCTCGATGAATCTCAGTGCGGGTCCGCCTATGTCCGACTCGCAAATCAAGACCTTCGGGCGCCTCGTCATGGGCACCTCGATGCGCCACTAGGTCTCTGGATGAACTCTATGAAGAAATCAGCACAGATAATCCTGGCCGCTGGTGCGGCATTCTACTTTTTGTCTGGCAAGAAGAAGGACAAGAAGAGGCCACCTGTGGACGATGAATTGACGCGGCCAGATCCCGATCCTGCGCCTGATGAGCCTACGCCTGATGAGGATGAGGACCCCCTCAAGGACTACGTCGAGGACCTCTTCAAGTTCAAGTGCAAGCGGATGCTATACAATGGCTATTGCATCGAGACCCTAGAAGGCGCTCCGTCTGCCTGGTACGCCGCTTGGTCTCTTAAGATCAGAGACGCCGACGGGGTCAAGGTCTATTCCATTCCTGCGAGTTTTGACTCGGAGGCGGAGGCCCTCGACCATGCCTACTCAAAAATTAATGGGTGGGCTTAGTCCTAATCCTCATCAGGCTCATCTAGCATGAGTTGAGTCTCGGCCAGCATTTTGGCTATCTCGTCCTCTTCATCCTCGGGCTCTGCTTCCACCACTTCCGCTTCCGCTTCCGGCAGCGCGACTGCATCGCCAGCCTCTTCGCGGATGGCCTTTTTCTTGGTGGAGACACGGCGCTCGGTGAGCTTTCTGGCAGCGCGCTTCGAGGCCTTTTCCAATAGCATCTTGGCGGCCATGGAACGGTCGACACCGAGGGTTGTTGGCTTGCCGTCGGCGTCGGCGAGCTTCATGTCGTAGATCATAACGAGTCGCTCGAGCTTTCCGAGTCGCACCCAATGGTCGGCGGCTAGTTCGCGTGCTTCTTTGCGCTGGGCGGCATTCATCTTCCTGTTCCGATACCCGTCATATACGGCGCTCAGATAGATGGCAATCCGCTCCGAGAACATTTTCTTCTTACGAAGAATTGCCTTCTTCTTTCGGTATTTGTCTACCAGAATCAGGCCTGAATCGACGGCTGCTTCCCATCGCTTCTCAATCTTCTTTGGCCACAAACTTTTGTAGAAGGCTTGTGGCTGGTCGCCATTTCGCTCGACACGCATCGGAAAGCGCTTTGAGTTCATGTAGTCGGCAAACAGTTTTAGCTCGTCTGGCTTGGCCTTCTTGAGGTCGGTCCAGTCTTTGGATACGACAAAGTATCTGCCATTGTCGGCGTACTCTTCGATGCTTTTCTTGGATGGTGGACGGCCAAGTCTTTTAGGCTCGACGAGACTGCCTACGGTAAGGCCTAAAACCTCTGCTTCGTAGCTGTCTTTCAGGACGCGTTTGGGCTTCGACTTTGCCGGCTTGAGACCCTTTCGTTTTCTAACGGCGGCCAAGGCGGATTCTGTGATAGCTAATTGTTCACGTGCGGCTCTGGATAGTTTCTTTTGGGCTGCCGAGAGGTCTTTGATGTGTTTTTCCTCGATCTGCTTGAGCTTCTCGAGTTCGGCAATCCTCTTCTTGCGCTCGAGCGCCTCGGCTTCGAGTAGGGCGATCTGCTCCTTACCGGCCGCGGCGAGTTCGCGGGCGCGCTCCTGGGCCTTTGTGGGTGTCACGGAAGGCGCTGGTGCTCCGGGCTCGCCCGGGACGATGAAGGGGCCCTTTGGGGGCGGAAAGTTGGGGGGATCACCCTTGCCGCCGGATTCTGCCCAGATTCTGCGCTGGCGCTTCTTGGATGCGCGCATGCGTTTGTAGATGGCGATTGGAGCGACCTTTTTGGTGATGAGCTGCAGGACGTAGGCCTTTTCGTTTTCGGTCCAGTGCTTGCTGCATTTGTGCTTATCTGGGGGCCACTTATCGCCCTCTTCGAGCTTCGGCTTCTTTGCCTTCTTGCCCTTCTTCTTCTTTTTCTTTTGGCCTTTTACCTTGAGCGGATCCTTGCCACTCAATATGGGATTTTGCTTGGGCTTGGAAAGCTCTTTGACCTGGTCCATCCCAAGAACTAGGAGTGTCGATATATCTTCGTCTTCCCAGCCGCTCTTATGAAGCTCTCGGACTCGAGCCTTCATGGCTAGCGGGATACGGCCTGACTTTTTATGCTTATATCCTTCTTGCTTGAGCCATTTGGCAATCGTCGGAGGTGAAACTCCGGTCATCTCAGCAATTTCATTCATCGGGATGCGGCGCTCGTACGCGCGGACAACCTTTTTGATTTTGCTGAGGTGTAGATCTTGAACGCGATCACTCATGGCAACGTCCTGAATTCATTTTCGAGTACGTCGAAGGTTTCGTACCACGCATCCCCCTCGAACTGACTGCTGGGCACACGTATCTCGACGACGAATGCGCCAGTGCCGATCTCCTTGACCAATGCCCCCGTAGATCCAACAGCATGAATAAATCCGACCCTTCTTCTGCTGATTAGTTCAACGAGTAGTTCGATTTTTTGGCTCATGGGATCACTGAGGTAGGGGTGGGGCCCCGCCATCAGAGCAGATTTTGAGCATGTACTCAAGGACTGCTTTTTGTCTCTCGCTCGATTTCAGTTCCCAGACTTGTTTGACGCCTAGATACTCCTCAATGTACTGGCATCGAAAGTCTGGATTTGGCGGCAGCCATTCGTCTGGGCCTCGAGACCCCTTCGAGCGATTGGCGCCAAGGTAGACGGCACGAAGTGATTGGCTGTTCGTCAGGTCGTTGGCGAACAGCTCTCGGCTAAATGCTCCCCACAAATAGCCTCCAGAAAGGTATGCGTCTTTGAGGGCGACGACGTGGTCAACATCGAGTAGGCCAGGGTCTGTAAATGTATCGCCTGTGTATGGATCGACCCAGGTGCCTGATTCCACACGGCATCGCTTTTCATCCTCGAACACAACAGCAGTCGACGACTCTTCAATAAGGACTTCTTGCCGAGCATCCTGACAGTCCTTATCCTCGTCTGTCCAATGCTTCCAGTCCTTACGGCTGTAATCTGCAGGTGCAATCGTATCTTCGAGTGCGATGCCGCAAGAAAAAGCCGAAGCAAGCGCGAGGAGTAAGACGGAGTTTCTCATGCTGATTCTCTTTACGGGCAGGCCGGCGGCATGCCCATTTTATCGCATAGCTTTGACAATGAGGAGCCCTGTTTCTTCAGCCACACGTCGTCCTTTCGATTGTCCTTCTTTGTTGGGCGCCGCTTGTGCTCAGCAAAGAATTTTCGAATCTTATTCTCCACGCTCTCCATTGTCCGCGTGTAATCTCGGCCGCCAGGCATTCCTAATTCCTGGCACAGTCTACTTACGCTCGAGTTATGGTGTTGCGCCAGCCAGTAGTTGAGGCCTGGTAGGTCGCATGCGGTTGGTCGGAATTCCTTTTCGTCATAGAAGGATTGGACTTCATTGATTGCGTCTTCAATTCCTTCCCTAATTTTATGCCTGCCTGGTATCTCGAGTTCCTCGGCTATGATTCGGATGCTTGTACCATGGTGATACCGTAGCCAGCCGTCGAGTTCGGTCAGGTCTGCGCCGGTGGGGCGATATCCCTTCTCTTCGTAAAACGTCTGTATTTGCTGGGCTGCATCGTCCAAAGTCCAGTCGTACTTAGTACGTTTGGGTCGCTCTGGGAGCCCCATACTTTCACACATCGCTTTGAGCGTCGTTCCATGCTTGCGCTGCAGGTACGCATTTATCGTCCCCATTTGCCTGACAGTTGGTCTTTTGCCATGCTTGTCGAAGAATGCTTGGATCTCCACACGTACGCTGTATAGGTCTCGTTGAATTCTCACTTCTTTTTTCTTGGCGTGCGGAACACGTATCGGAAAGCGTATTCATCCGAAGTTAGATAGTGGGGAGCATCGGCACTTTCACTCTTCCCGAGAAATTGAGATGACACGAGTTCCCATCCGGAATCACTCATCTCGTCAAGCCATACGCACTCTTCATCGCATAGCATTTTGGCCCATTCCTTAATTACTGATATGTGCCTGTATTTCATGTCTCAAGCCTCAGGCCTGATAGGTCGTGAACAGGATTACGTAATGGGATGCCATTGATTCGAAGATCCTCTTCGATCTCGTGATTTATAAGGTGCTTTATGACGAGGAACGATATCATTTGCTCGTCAGTCAACGGTACACCTGCGACTGCCATATCAGATGAATCGTCAATGGTTAGAGGGCCATCGAATACAACCTCCCGGTTGGCAATGCCTGTCCTCACGCATGTTGCACGTATTACACATGTAACGTGGTAATTAGATCCACCCTTTTTGGTTATCTCGATACTCTTGACAACGTCGCCGAGCAGGCCGCGAAACTCTAACCCATAGAAAGATGGGCAATCGAATTCAATATCACCCATGGCCCTGACCTGTTCGGCTGTCATGCGGTCGTTGAGAATGGTGTCGAGCTTACTGACCTGCTCGTAGGATAGGTCTGGCACCATGGATTTAAGTGCGTCGCGTAATTCTTCGTACGTCATGCTATTCTGGCTCATTATCTTGAGTATTTACTAAGCACGGACTCGAGGTTTTTCATCAGGTCGAGTATAGGGCCAGCCTTGCACCCTTTGTATTCGATGCGCGGGTGGACGTTGTGGTGGAACCAGGCGCCAGCATTGAATGCCGGCTCATTCTCGTCCTTGCAGTATTCGCATATGGCGTCCTTGGCATCTCTCAATCCATGCATCTGTCCGAGCAAGGAGGTTTTGGATATCCACGAGTCATCCCTGGGTGGTGGATTGTTTTCGTCAGTCATCATACTTGAGCCCTCTCGGGAGCACTGCTGTCCTACTTTGAATTCGAAATCATCTGTGCTCATTTGAGTTCTTCCAGTCAATCACCTTTTCGGCGTATGCGGTCCTAGCTAGATGTCGATTGCCGTGCTCGATTAGGAGTCCGCGATCGACGAGGGACCGGGCTGTTCGAAGTTCGCTGCTTTCGAAGTGCGTGCCGTTTCCGTCTTGGTTATACGGCTCGGCAGCCTCGAGTACTGACCGTTGCGTTTCGGATAGCTTTGCCCATGTCCGCTTTGCGGTTCTGGGTATACCCCCGCCCAAGGTCATGCAAATTTCTTCATATACCGAATCTGCCTATCGATGTCGGTGTTTGTCTTCTTGATTGCCGCCTTAATTTCCTTCATTTCTTTGGCTGGAATCTCCCTCTGGTTTCCGTAGGTCCATAGATGCGGGTCTGCTATGCGTTTTTTGGTCTCCTTCAGCTTCTCTATGGCGAGAGGTGCAAGCTCCTTTATTTCATGATCGTACAAGATATCTGCTTTATTTGCCCTGATGATCCATTCGATCGCGGCTCTCCTGTCTTCCTTGCTCTTGATATCTTTTTTCAGTCTCGGAACGAGGCGTAATTTACGGTGGAAGTCACCCTTCCAGTCCAGTGCTCCGTCGTTCTCCCATGCTTTGAATCCCCAGGCTCCCATTATCTTGTCTCCTTTGCGTGTTGCTCGAGTTCGTGAGCGTCTCTATATCTCTCCACGATAACCTCGATGGCGAGGTTATCTTCGGCCTTATCGGATTGCTGGCCAAACTGGCCTGAGCCTAGCCACCATTGCATAGCTTTGGCTATTTCGCTCGCTTTAGCCCGCTCCGCCGGCTTGGAGTCGGGGTCCTGTGCGATGCTTCGCATCTTCTGCAGTAGCGCCTCGTCGGGCTCGACCTGGGCGGGGTCCCGGGCCCGAAGTAGCTCATCGATCTTGTTGAGCTTGTTTTCGATTCGACGGGCGGCTGAATCAGGCTGCGTGGGCAGCTGGACGACATTCCCGCTCTCGATCTCGGGCTCGTCGGCACAGGGCTCGGGAGCCAGGCGAATGTCGGCCTTGTCGGTCTGCGGTCTGCGTTCCGGGTAGGCCGGCGGTGCGGGCAGTTTTGGAGTTATGGGGCGAGTTTGTGAGTAGCCCCTGATTGTGTCCGCTGGACGACTTACCTTGTTGGTGCTTTTCTTACGTCTTCTAAGCCTTTTGTGCATGGCGTATCCTACCTTATTTATCTTTCCACATGATGCCGGGATCTTCGATGTGGTCTTCGAGATACTTAATCGACGACTTGGCCTGACTGATGGCGTCATGCATTTCATCGGCATCAGTATCTCCTTCGCATTCGAGCGTCTCGATCAGTTTTTTTACGCCTCGAATGTCCATCCTTCTCATGTGACGCTCTTTCATGAGAATCCGAAAGCCTTGCTCAATTCCAAGATGAATGGCGCAGGTTAAAATTCTGTTCATCGCGTCCGCCTGCTTGTTCGAGTATTCAAGCTCTTCTGGGTCCTGCTCAGCGAGTCTCTCCTTGATATTGTCGCAACCTGATATGAGTCGACAGGTCGTTAGGATTGGGCCGTCCCACGGTATGTCTTGGCCGTCGTTTTTGCGCTCGAGGGCGTAGGAGAAATCTACAGATCTACGCAGCGAATCTACTAGCTCTGAAAGAATCCAGGTATCTTCTTTATTCATTACCTTAGTTCTCGACCTTGGTACAGACCCCATATATCGAGCCGCGCCGGGTCCAGCCGTTTGTTCCACCCCGATTGTTGCCTATTAGGAAGCTCATCGGGGATGACTCGCCCTCCGGAGGTCCGGACATCCCATCGAACCGGGTCGCCTTAATCAGGTGCAAGAAGTGTCGCCCCTTTACCTTGCACAATACGATGGTTCCTTTGCGTAAAGGATGATTGCCGACCGGCTCAACCGTCACGAGCTGACCGGACTCAATCCTTCCTTTCATGGAATTACCTCGAGGCCGCAGCTTTACCGTCTTGCCTTCTTGAAGGCCCTCAATTGCTCGTGTTGCCCATGACATGAAGTATCACCCTGGCATGCATCCGTTACCGGGTCAATATCCGGGCCTTTTGGCAGCCACTACTCCTCGAGCTTGAGCGAGTGGATGAGGGCCGCGAAGAACGACTCTTTATCCATCTCGTTGCCGCTCTCTTTTCCCATTGATATTACCCATTTCCCATCTGAGAAATTGAACATCGAGATATCGATAGCCCGGATCACGATAGCCTTCTTTGCCGCAAGGTCAGAGTATTTGGGCTTGATACTGACCTTATTCCCAGAAGCAGTGAAGATGATTTCCGGGGCCATATGCTTTCCTAGCTCTCCATCCCTTTGGGAGCTTTTGGTTCTAGCGTAGATGATGTCCTCGCCTTTGAGCCATTCTTCGATTTGGTCGAATACGGGATTGATTAGCTCGAGCCATTCACCGATCTTCTTTTCCCTGATTTCCTGGGGGATGAACTTTCTTTGAGTAGTTTCTTGAATTTCTTTGCGTTTGACATCATGGTTGTTTATCCTCTTAATCGTTCCACTCCCGAAGACTTCGAAGCGGAACGATCATATATGCATGCTCCCAGGGGTTTGACAGGCGCACCCCATCGCAATGCGTGAGTGCGATGACTGCCCGAGTTCGATGCTGTGCCAATCCTACAACGCGGCCACGGAATCGCGTTCCGCAGTCCTCGAATTGTATGGTTGAATCTGCTGTTATGTCACCCACCTGTCACCTCAGGGAAGTACGTCTCGAGCCACAGCTCAGCGGTATATAGCTCACATTTTGGGAAGGCAACAGGCTCGTCGTGCACTTCGTCGTATACCTCGCCGCATACGGGGCAGCTAGCCCCCTTGGTGCAGGCAGCGGTGAGATCCCGCAGAAGGATGAATGCCTCTTGTAGCTTCTCAGCCTCACTCATGTAGCCTCCGCGCTCAGCATCTTCCGTATGGCTATTACCGCATTTTCCATTTGCCCATGGTCTGTAAAGTAGTCGGGATCGTCGCCGATAAGCAGCTCCCTTTTCACCTCGCTGAGCATGCGCTCGAGATTCTCAAGGCGACCATTTGGCCCCCTTTCGATGCTCATGCATTTCACCCCGCCGATCTCCTCCTCAATGGCACAGAATTCGGCGGCACCTTCAAGCGTATCTGCATCCTTTACTAGCATCGAATAGCCCTGGCCATTTTCGTGGAGGAACGATGCTCGGAATTTTGGTGTGCTCTCTTTTTCATTCATAATTAGAGACCTCGACGGCATTGGGGTCGGGGCGGGCTGGGTCTTCGATCCTCACGGTGATTCCTTAGCCGTGCCTGACATTGACCAGCCACGTTTCGTCGGGACGCCTAATTCCCGATATGTCGGCGCCGTACACGTTTTCATCTGCGAGATACCAGTACCTATTATCTTTACTCATTTTTAGCCTTCATGCTTTGTAGTGTTACTTCGTGGACCGAGCGTCTGAACGAATTGCGGACGTAGTCTGGTATGGACTCTGGGCCTGTCGATCCATCAGAGAAATCGTAGTAAACGAAATGGGCAAACAGGAGCGAATTCTCCTGAACCAAAACGCGGCCACGGAACATGCCATTGCCATGGGTGTCATGGCGAGTCAGAACCGTGACACGCTTTGCAGTTCTCCTCATATAATTCTGGAGGGCTAGCTCCAGCTCCTCATAGACCTGATCTTTATCGATACCGAACTCGAGGTTAGATTTCTTCAGGAATTCGTCCGAAGCCTCAGCAGTCGCCACCTTGATCCCTCCAACCGTGACCTTCAGCAGCAATCCAACTCCGTCTAAATTATCTACGTTAACTGGCTCGATTCTTACGATCATTTCAGGCCTCCGTTTACGAGTAGAATCGTCGCTCGATGAGAGCATCTCAATGATAGATTCGTACTGTTCATGGCTCTCACACATGAAAGTAGACCTTATTTCAATAGGCTCATCTGGGCCTATTGTTTTAATGGATAATGACAGTGGGTTAGGCTCTTCAGCCGGCGTCCACACCGAAGCTCCTACCGTTGCGTCCACGCACCTGTAGTTCTTCCGCACATCCTTAGAGGTATCCCTTGGAATGAATCCCTTGACAAGCTCCGTAAGCCTTTCCATGCTGCTCATTCCAGGCTTAAAATCAGAGGCTGAAATAAGGATGTTTTTGACAGCCATTATTGCCTCGCGCGCATCAGCATTCCCGCCTTGCTGTGGCTGAAGCATTCGACTCAGGATGTTGTCGCAGGCTTGGACCAGCCGCGCGGGGATCGAGGCGCTGCCACGATCAGCTCGTCGAGAGAACGTGCAGGTCCAGTCCCATTGCTCGAGCGGCACTAGGGGCTCGAGACCCGAGACGCTGTAGAGGGCCTCGCCGAGAGCTGCAGCCTGGGCCCTGGCTAGCTCCCAGGACTCGAGATACTGGCCATGTTGCTCAGCCATCTCAAGTGCGCTATTCCTTAGTCCCTGAATCCTCGTTTTGGGGTCCACATAGCTCTACATAAGGCATAAACAAGCGAATGAAAAGCTTGTTTATCGTGCCGGTCGCCTAGGGCTCCTCAGGACGA
>Ga0255055_10000423_pt1 | contig 32826 bp, 33 predicted proteins | sample JV7_2_27_MG_FD_188633 | JGI IMG/M metagenome (GOLD analysis project Ga0255055, IMG submission 188633) | Seawater microbial communities from Jervis Inlet, British Columbia, Canada - JV7_2_27 | ecosystem: Environmental > Aquatic > Marine > Inlet | place: Canada: British Columbia | collected...
TCGGAAACGTTCACGCCGATCATGAGGGACTTGGCATTGGAAGCTATCTGCTCTCGTGGGCCGAGCGGCGCGCAACCCAGGTTATTCCCCGGGTTCCGGATAACGCACGCGTCGCCATGAGCGTCGGTACCCACCATGGTCACGAGCCATCGGTTCGGTTGCTCGAGGATCATGGCTACATAGCCGACCGCTATTTTTGGCGCATGAAAATTGAACTTCAGGAGGCACCCGTACCACCCCATTGGCCAGATGGCATCGTGCTGAAACCTTTTGATCGCGATCGGGATTCTGAGGCGGTATACGGTGCCGAGGACGAAGCGTTCTCAGACCACTGGGGGCATGTGCCAGAGTCCTTCGAAGCGGGGTACAAGCGCTGGTCACAGTCGAGCTTCCACGAATCCTCATACGATCCCGGCTTGTGGTTCATCGCCTGGGAAGGAGATCAGATTGCAGGCCTGGCACGCGGGCGGCCGCAAGCAGATCATGATCCAAAGATGGGTTGGATCCGCACTCTCAGTGTTCGTCGTCCGTGGCGGCGGAAGGGACTTGCCCTCGCGCTGCTGATCCATTCATTTGGAGTTTATTGGGATCTCGGCACACACAAGGTCGGGCTTGGCGTTGATGGTCTGAATCCCACAGGTGCCACCGGACTCTATGAGAAGGCCGGCATGAAAGCCGATCTTCAGTGGGACACCTACTCGAAAGAGCTCCGACCAGGCAAGGAATTGATGAGCCTGGGCTTGCCCGACTGAATGTCTAAGATTACGGTTGTCTTCTGGGATCTAGGCGGCGTCCTCGTCCGAACGGAGGATCGCAGCAAGCGCGAGCGTTGGGAACATCGCTTAGGAATGGAACCGCGCCAGCTCGACCGTTTGATCTTCGGCGGCGATGCCGGCCGCAAGGCTTCGGTGGGCGAATACAGCGTGGACGAGGTTTGGGAGTGGGTCCGCCAGGAATTGGACCTGAGCCAGGAGGAAGGGCAGCAATTGGCTCGAGATTTCTGGCAGGGTGATGACCTCGACTCAGAGTTGGTGGCCTACATCCGAGGATTGAGGGTGAAATTCCAGACCGGGCTCATTTCCAACGCCTGGCTCGAGCTGCGGGGGATGCTTGAAAATCACTGGAATATCGACGATGCTTTTGATGATCTGGTAATTTCGGCCGAGGTCGGCTTGGCAAAACCAGATCCGGCTATCTACCGGCTTGCGCTCGAACGGCTGAATGTCGAAGCAGATCGCGCGGTATTCGTCGACGACTTCATTCAGAACATCGCCGCAGCAGCCGAAATCGGGATGCATGCGGTCCATTTTACAAACCCCGACCAGGCCATGGCGGATGTCAATCAGCTTATCGGCGGCTGAGCGACTTGCAGGCGAATGGAATGATCGCGATCATCCAGGCGCCTGAGACCTTCCCCCGTTGAGTCAAGGGGTGGAGTCATATCTGACAAGCTTGTAATCAATCGACGCACCCTCATTTTTCTCATCGGCATGGCGCTGACGAATTTCGCCGTCACCATGCCGATGGTGCTGATTCCGGTCTACATCCGGGAATTGGGCGCCACCATTACCCAGCTGGGGCTGTTCTTCACCATCTCCATGATCTTTCCGATCCTGGTTAAGCTCCTGGGTGGCTGGCTGTCGGACGTGATAGGACGCCTGCAGGTGATCCTTATCGGGAGCGTGACCGGTGTGCTGACCTTCACTGTCTACGCGCTCGCCCCAACCTGGGAAGCCGCTCTACTAGCCCCAGCATTGATGGCAATCACTTCCTCGCTCACGATCCCGGCTTATTTTGCCTACATCGCCGATATCACACCAGAGCCCTCCCGCGGCCGGATGTTTGGCGTGTCACAGACCGTATACCGAGCCTCCGGGGTGATCGCGCCGGTGATCGGCGGACTGTTGGCTGCCTTCATTGGCTTCCGATTCATGTTTGGCGTCGCAGCCATCGCGTTCGCAATGGCGGCCCTCATTTTCTTCTTTCTATTGCGCACCGCCCCATCGCTGAAGCTTTCAGCCCAACAGGTTTCCTGGGATTCGCTCAAGAGCTCATTTGCTCAAATGTGGGCGATTTTTATTGCGGGCGGCGTTATTGCCTGGATCTTGATCATCGATGGAGTACGCGATATTGCGATGAGACTTTCATTTGATCTCATCCCTGTGTTCCTGACAGATATTCACGGGGTCAGTCTCGAGCGCATCGGGTTTATGGATGGCGTTTATGGGCTCGCTCTGTTGCTCACTCTCGTTCCTGCAGGGTGGCTGGTCGACCGTACAAGCGAACGAAAGGTCATCGCCCTGGCCATTGCCGCCGGCGCCTTGTCCCGTCTGATCCTCGTTCTCTCGACCGACGTTTGGGGGTTCACGTTCTCCTTCGCCCTGCAGGGAATTGGCTTTGGATTGTTCGCTCCATCCGGCAGTTCGCTCATCTCAAAAGCGGTTCCTCAAAATCTAAGAGGAGTTGCCTTTGGCCTGATGGCGACCTCCATCAGTATCTTTTCGCTCCCCTCCCCGTGGCTCGGAAGTCAGCTCTGGGAATTCCTTGGCCCACGCTATCCGTTCCTCATCTCAGTAGCAATCGGAACGCTTCTCATTCTGCCGGTCTTGCTGAAACTGCGCCTGCCGGCGAAATCTAAGCAGCTGCCAGCTGCCAGCGAGGCCGCCACCTTGCCCACCATCGGCCAGGCAGAACGGGTGTCGGTATTGCATGCCAGATTTACCGGACCGGAGGGCGAAGCACTGCTTTCTGAGGGCACAAAAATAGTGGGGCAGCATGGCGGAACCGTGAACCAGGCCGAGGAAATGGAACTTACGGCGACCTTCGGGGTCTCACCAAATCGTGCCCCTCCTCAAGTGAGCGCCTTGCTCGCCACCCACTCAGCGCTATCGCTACTTGAGCATGTCCGATCTTCTAATGGTGGCTCCGAATCCCCTGAGGCGGGAGTCAGTATTGGGATTGCCACCGGGGAAGTCACGGTTGGGCCGTATCTTCCTGATCGCGCGCTGGATCAAGGCATTCGAATCGGGGAAGGACTAACTCTAGCGGGAGACCTCGTGACGATTGCCCAACAGCTGCAAGCTCGCGCCGGGGACTGGGAGCTGTGGATCAGCCGGCAGACGTACGAATACCTGGAACCCGCCCATCACCAATTTGACTTTGAGCCAGATGGAACGAGTGAAGTTCCGACTGCTTACAGGGTCATCGGCCGAACGGCGGATCTTGGACCGGCTTCGCCTGGCGATTCCTAGCTTCTAAACCAATTCGAACCGTGCGGATCGCAGGCCGGCACCCTCAGAAGGTGCATGGCTGCGAAATGCTGCTCGAATCTCAGTGAACCGAATAGGGTTGTATAGAAAGAAGCAGAGCCCCCTGCCAATCCGCTGGACGGCCGGCACTGCCGCTCTTGCCGGAAGGCCCCACATCTGTTCGCCGCAGGGAAGGGCGGAACTCCGACCGACCGGCGTACTACTTTCCCTTCGCCACCCACTGAATGGCTTGGGCTGTTTGGTCAGAGTAGCGCCACGGCTGACGGGGGGTAGCTGTCTTTTGGTGGCCTGAGGCTCCTACTGCCCCGACTCTACGCAGACTCGGCCTAAGAGTCAATCTTCTCTTCACTTAAAAAAGGTACTACGCGAGCCCATGGTCCCGTTTCAAAGGGTGAAAACAGGACATCGGCTATAATCGCGGGCATCATCCCCGGTATAACCTACAAAGGACAGATTGCTGAGTGGATCGCCGCGTCAAGTTGATTTTTAACCATTTCGCGGACAACGGCCGTGGCTGGCGAATTGCCTCTTCGCTGCAGGCGACGATCGAACACATGGGAGGTGCAGAGTGGACCGGCACCGAGTATCCCACCCACGCAACAGAGCTGGCATTAGAAGCCGCCCAGCAGGGGTTCGACGTGGTGGTCGCTATCGGAGGCGACGGTACGGTGCACGAGGTCGTCAATGGCTTAATGCAGGTCGGCTCCGATGTACGCCCCATGCTGGCCGCGGTGCCAATCGGAAATGGAAACGATTTTTGCTCCAATGCAGGAATCGAATCGGACCCAACGGACGCGATCATTCGAGCCTTCTCTGGCGAACCTCGAGGGCTTGATATCGGCATGGTAGAGGATGGGTCAGGGCGGGTTGAGTATTGGGACAACGTTCTCGGCATCGGCTTTGACGCGAAGGCGGTGATCAACTCACAATCCATCAAGCGATTGCAGGGTACAGGCATGTATTTCGTGGCTGCAGTGAAGACCATCCTGCGGGATCACCATGCTCCACATTTCAAGATCCGCACGGACTCTGAAGAGATTGAGGACGATTTTCTTCTGGTTGCGTTCTGCAACGGAAGGCGCGAAGGAGGCGGCTTCATCCTCGCTCCGGAAGCCCTGCCCGACGACGGAGTGCTTAATTACGCGATGGTCAGTTGGTTATCCCGAATCAAAATGTTTCGCATGATTCCGGAATTCATGCGAGGCACCCATGAACGATTCGATGAAGTCACCCTCGGCCAATTCCGGGATCTTCAACTCGAATCCGATCACCCGCTGCTCATCCATACAGATGGGGAAATTTTCGCCAATTCCACGAACAATGTGCGAGAGCTAACCGTAAAGGTACTCCCCAACGCTATCCGCCTGATCGGCTGAGCGTAGGTGCAGTGCAAACGCTCGCCCAAACTCTCCAGGACCACGACCGTGGACATCTGAAGGTAATCGCTGACCTTTGGCAGCTTGATCTCCCGAACGACCCTCAACCCATTACGATCAAAGTACTTTCCAGCGCCATGCTGGATCGGACTCCGGAGATTCTTGAGACACTACCTGGCGGCGCGCGGCGCGCGCTGGACCGTTTGCTGCGGAGTGGTGGGCGGATCCCAATGGAGTCGCTTATGCGCCAATTTGGTCCGCTGCGTGAGATGGGTCCGGGGAAGCGCGATCGCCTGGAGCCATGGAAAGAACCCGCCTCTCCCCTGGAGATGCTCTGGTATCGGGGACTGTTGTCGAAGGCGTTCGCCGATTCCGACGGTGGTCCGCAGGAGTACGGTTTTGTCCCCGACGACTTAGTGGACAGAATGCCGAAAGTAACCGAGCCTGAGATTCTCGCGTTGGGAAAGCCCACCCCTGCACCCAGTCGCATTCTGCGAGCGGCCGACTTCGCCGTAGATGACGCAACCACAATATTGGCCGCCCACCGTCGAGATGAAAAATTAGATCCCCTGCAGTTCCTAAGACAGCCGGAATCGTTGGCATTGATAGAAGCTCTTCTCCAGGAGGCCGATATATTGGGCGACCCGGAGCATATCGGCGCGTTCCTCCAGCTGACTCGAGCGCAGGCACTGGAGCAACTTCGTGAGGCCTGGCAGGGTTCTAGCGATTGGAACGATCTCTCCCAGACCTCCGGCATAAGCAGTCCGGCCGGCAAATGGCCGAACGATCCACTGGCGGGTCGGCTGGCCGCCCTTGATTTGATTCGCACAGTCCCAGCCGATAAGTGGTGGTCAGTTGCCGAATTCGTCGATGCAGTGCATGAGGCGGATCCAGGCTTCATGCGCCCTCCCGGCGGATTTGAAAGCTGGTATCTGCAATCCGCATATGAGAAGCGCAGCTTGCATGGTTTCGAAGCCTGGGAGCAGGTTGAAGGGCAATACCTGAGGTATTTGATCACCAGACCGATGCTCTGGCTTGGACTGTCCGAGGTCAGCCGGGATGGATCGGCTTTTCAGCTTACACGATCGGGTAAACAGTCAAAGGATGGGATGGCGAAGGCCTGGCCCGACGGCCGGATTCGGGTCGCACGTCATGCGGATCGCGCACTGCGCTATCAGGTCGCACGGCTCTGCGAATGGGAGCAGATGGACGGAGGCGCGTATCACTACCGCCTGACCGCCCGGTCCTTGCAAGCCGCTGAAGCGCAAGGCCTGACTGCAGCGCACGCGCATCAAATCCTGGCTGAGATTCCGGCCCCGGAAGGCATGCTCAAAGCGCTGAAGCGTTGGGAGCGGGCTGGGCTGGAGGCGGAAGTAGGACGACAGACCGTGCTTCAGGTAGAGGACGAGAAAGTGCTCGCATTGCTGATGACCGACTCAAGCACTGGTCGCTACTTGGGGGAGCAGCTAGGATCTAAGAGTGTTGTGGTGGATCCAGATAAGTGGGAGAAGCTGCGGCAGGCTGCGCTCAAACTGGGTCTGCTCATCGGTTACCAGCACATCGATTCCGGTCCATAGGTCGGCTGGGAGAGAACTTGAATCGCTTGAGGTGGGAAAGGAAATCGAGGGAATGATGACTGTAGAACCCGTCACAGCTGTATTTGTGAGAGATGTCAAGCCGGATCGAATAGGTGACTTCGAGGAGTGGGTCGAAGGCATTGTCCAAGCTGTGCGGCAATTTGACGGTTATTTGGGCGCGGATGTCATTCGTCCAGGCGATCACTCGCATCCCGAGTATGTCATAGTGGTTCGATTTGATAAATACGGGCACCTGAGAACATGGATGGGATCGAAAGTACGAGAAGAATGGTTAAAGAAGTCGGAAGAAATGACGATCGGTGAGACCTATATCCAAGAGGCGCACGGATTTGAGCCCTGGTTTACGCTCCCAGATCACTCTGCATCGTCGGCCCCTCCTGCCCGGTATAAGATGGCATTGATTACCATCCTGGCAATTTACCCTCCGCTACTTGTAGTCAGCACATTGCTCTCGTCACTTTTGCAGGGATGGCCAAGTGCCTTGCTTATCCTGCTTTCCGTGCTCATATTGGTTCCGGCAATGACTTACCTCATCATGCCGTGGATGACTCGGCTGTTTCGCTCCTGGCTATACGCGGATGCTGCCGCCAGCTAACTTATCGCTGTCCCTAGAAGTAAAAGGCTCCGGGATACGACACATCCCAGAGCCTAAATTTGCGCACTACCGCAGATCAGAACGCGGTTTTCCGATTGTCTTTTTAGTCGGTCAGAATCCTCAGGCTAGACCCTGCTAGCTCGTCAGGACAAGCTGGCTTCCATCGTGATCTCGATGGCTCCCAGGGCGCGTGAAATGGGACAGTTTTTCTTGGCATTCTCAGCCTGCTCCTGAAATGCCTGCTCGTCAATTCCTGCCACCTTGGCTTTTGTTATCAGGTGAATCTTAGTAACTGTCCATCCGGTCTCAAGCTTATCAATATGGACTTCAGCGGTGGTTTGCACCGAATCCGGAGCATGACCTGCGGCGCTTAGCCCTGAAGACAGCGCCATGGAGAAGCACCCCGCATGAGCAGCGCCCAGGAGTTCCTCGGGGTTGGTACCATCTGCCTCTTCGAATCGAGAGGGCACCGAGTAGGAACCCTCGTAGTCTGCGAACTGCATGTGCCCGTGGCCTTCTTTGATGCTCCCGTGCCATGTGGCAGAAGCGTGTCTAACTGGCATTACCGTCTCCTCCCGGAGAGCTAGCTCGCGAGTCCGGAACTACCTCAGCGATGACTGCCTCCAATTCATCGATTGTTACCGGTTTAGATACAAAACCGCTGGCACCTAATCGCATGGCCTGGTCGACACGTACGTCGGAGGCCTCGGTTGACAGCATAATGACCTTCTGATCCTTCAGTTCTTTGCGCATGCTCAGAAATTCCAGGAAATCCATGCCGGTGACCTCAGGCATGTTGATATCCAACACGATCAGATCAGTCCGCTGGCCGGCGAGCAGCGCCTGAGCCGCGTTACGCGCGTCCCGCCAGGTTTTCACTTCAAACTCCAACAGTTCGAGCATCAGCCGTACGGCGTGGCTCATCTCGTCGTCGTCGTCAATAATCCAGGCTAGTCTCATTTAATACTCCGGCCGTGTGTCGATCAGGCAATCTCGGCCTTAACCCGCTCCGCAAGGTCCCGATTGATGCCGGGCACGGTCTCGATCTCTTCTACCTCCGCCGAACGAATTCCATCCAGATCGCCGAAAGTCTGTAGCAATGCTTTTCGGCGGGCAGGGCCGATTCCCTGAATTGTATCGAGCTTCGACGTGATCCCACTCCGTCTGCGCTGCGTCCGATGGTGGCTGAGGGCAAAACGATGAGCTTCATCACGTACCCTCTGGACAAGGAACAGCGCCTGTGAGTTAAGCGGCAGGATGATTGGGTCCCGCTTCTTCAATTGAAATAGTTCTTCATGCCGCTTGGCCAGGCCCACGATGGGGACCTTCTGCTCCAAGCCAAACGATTTCAGAACGTCGGCCGCTCTCCTGAGCTGGCCCTTGCCCCCATCGATGAGGATCAAATCGGGTAGGAAGCCGAATGCCCGATCTACCTTTGCTCCAGGGCTCTTCGCGGTCTCTTGAGCCAGCATCCAACGGTTCAACCGTCGATTCAATAGCTCCTCCATACTTGCGAAGTCGTCCTGGCCTTGAACGGACTTGATCGTATATTTGCGGTAGAGCGCTTTGCTCGGCGAACCACGTTCGAACACTACCATAGACCCCGCTGCCGCGGTGCCCTGTAGATTTGAAATGTCGTAGCCCTCGATCCGGTTGGGTGGCTCATCCAGGTTCAGGGCCTCCTGTAATTCAGCGAGCGCAAGCACATGCTTGCTCCGGTCTGCCTCCCACTGGGCTTTGAGCATTATCAGCGTCTCGGCCGCATTATCGGCCGCCATCTCCACCAATTCTCTCTTCAGGCCGCGACGCGGGACGGTAATCTTGACTTTGCGATCCGCGCTCCGACGATTCAACCAGCTTTCAATAATCGCGGCTTCCTCTATTTCCAATGGAAGAAGCAGTCGCTGTGGCAAAGTAGCTGAATTTGCGTAAAACTGCTTTACGAACGCACGCACGACTTCTTCGTCGTCGGCCTCACTTGTGCCGTCCAAGACAAAATACTCTCGTCCGATCATCTTTCCGCGACGGATAAAAAACACCTGCACGCAGGCGTTTCGCTCGTCCCGGGCAAAGGCAATCACATCTGAATCCAGCCGATCATTAGAAACTACTTTTTGTCCTTCCACTACGTTTTCGATCGCCGTGAGCTGATCACGGATGGCAGCCGCCCGCTCGTAATCCATGTTGGCGGAGGCGCGCTCCATGTCTTGCTCCAGCCGTTCGAGAATCGGGTCTGTGTACCCCTCCAGAAATCGGCATAAATCCGCGATCATCGCACGATAACCCGCCTGTCCAACGACACCAATACAGGGAGCGATGCAGAGCTTGATGTCGTGATAAAGACAGGCTCGCAAGTCTTCGCCAGTGATCACACGATCGCAGGTCAGATAAGGAAAGATTTTTCGCAGGACATCCAGAGTCTGGTGCACGGCCCAGACGCTTGTATATGGCCCGTAGTAGCGGCTGCCATCATTAACCACGCGGCGGGTCATGGTGACCTTCGGAAACGGATCCCCCCAATGCACTCGCACATAGGGATAGCGTTTGTCGTCCTTGAGCCGCACGTTGTACTTCGGCTTGTGCCGCTTGATCAGGTTCATCTCGAGAATCAGGGCCTCGAGCTCCGAATCAACGACAATCCACTCGATATCCGCGATGCGCGCCACGAGTTGCCTGGTTCTTTTCTCGTGAGCGGCTGAGGCGTGGAAATAGGAGCGAACGCGGCTGCGGAGATTCACCGCTTTGCCTACATAGATCACCCGGCCTGCCTTATCTTTCATGAGATAGCAGCCGGGCTTGGCGGGGATCCCCTCAAGCATGACTTGGGGCATGTCGGCGCGATTGTAGCATAGGGCTCAAGGGTGATATTCTGCTCCGTATTGAAGCCTGTATACTCATCCCCTAGACCTTCGAGGGTATCTTTTTGACTGACTACTCAAAGCGCAAGGGCCACATGACCGCCATTCAAAAGGCCGTGCTGGCAGCAGCCGATGCCTCGAAAGCTGTACGCCGTCACTTGAGCCTTGAAGGGGACGCTTTGCAGGTTGGAGAGCACCGTGTGCAGCTGGAGCCAGGCGGGAAGATCTTCGTGATTGCTATTGGAAAGGCGGCACCTTCGATGGCCTCAGCCATATCCGCCTTGCTGAGCAGGAAGGTCACAGAAGGCCTGGTTACCGAACCTCGGTACCCTGGGATCGAGGGACGTGGCAAGAAAGTCAGGCTCTCCCGCGCATTTCACACGACCCTCACTGAGCACCCACTTCCCGGCCCGGGCAGCCTGGATGCTGGAGTATCCGCGGCCGCCTTATTGGGCGGAACTGACGAAAAGGACCTGGTATTGGTGTTGGTCTCAGGCGGAGCATCCGCCATGATCGAGCTGCCGGTTCGCGGGGTTTCGGTGGAAGAGTTAAGCGTCACAAACCAACTGCTGCTGGCATCTGGAGCCCCCATTGATGAAATAAACCAGGTGCGGAGTGCGCTTTCCCAGCTGAAGTCTGGCGGGCTGGCCCGTCTTGCGGCTCCGGCCCAGGTGGTTTCGCTCATACTCTCGGACGTGGTTGGAGATCGCCTGAGCTCGATAGGCTCGGGGCCGACCGTGGTCCGCACCAGCCAGCCGGATCGAGCCATCGAGATTCTGGAACAGTACCGGATCTGGGAGGCGGTTCCGAACACAATCCGCGAAGCGCTTGAAAGACCCCGTTCAAAGCCAGCCTCTGCGCGGCGACCGATCAACATTATCGTCGGCTCCAATCGGATGGTCCTTGAGGGCGCGGCCATAAAAGCCAAGGAGCTCGGTTACAAGCCCGAGATCCTGACCGCCAATATGACTGGTGAAGCGAGAGTTGCCGGATGGCGGCTCGCGTCTCAGCTGCAGTCGGCCAGGCCTGGCGCCTGCTTGATCATGGGCGGCGAGACCACGGTCAGGATTCGAGGCGAGGGTCTGGGGGGCCGTAATCAGGAATTCGCACTTGGAGCGGCCATGGCGCTGGAAGGGGAAGCCGGGTACGCGTTGATGTCCCTGGCAACCGATGGCGTCGATGGCCCGACGGATGCCGCCGGCGCGCGGCTCGATGACAAGAGCATTTCGCGGGCCAAGAAATTAGGATTCTCTCCCGATGCCGCGCTTGCAAGAAACGATGCCTACCCCCTGCTTGAGGGGATCGGGGCGCTGATCAAGACCGGGCCGACGGGGACCAACTTGAACGATATCGCCGTCGGACTCAAATACCGCGGTTAGAATCCCGAGCCGGAGGACCCATAATGCCCATAAGCTTTGGAACCGATGGCTGGCGGGGAGTCATATCAGACACCTTCACCTTTTACAATGTGCGTCTCATCAGTCAGGCAATTGCGGACGCAGTTGCGGCGGACGACTGGCTCAATGGCAGCCCGGCCCCCGATGAACGGCGAGTGGTGGTTGGGTTCGATACGCGCTTCCTTTCCGACCGGTTTGCAGTTGAAGCCGCCCGCGTACTGGCTGGCAACGGAATCAAGGTGTATCTGACCAGCGCCGACGTTCCGACGCCTACTGTCTCCTATGCAGTGCGGGATCTTGAAGCAGTTGCAGGCATCATGATCACCGCCTCACATAACGCACCGCGCTACAACGGCGTCAAGCTCAAAGCCGCCTACGGTGGCGCCGCCGCGCGGGAGCAGTGCCGTCGGGTCGAGTTCTACTTCAACGACAACGAATCACGCGGTCGTGGTCCAAATTTAATGGACTATGGGCAATCCAAGGAGCAAGGGTTGATCGAACGCTTCAACCCCACCTCGAGTTACCACGATCATCTCCGCACCCTTATCGACTTCGATGCGATTGCGGAAAACCCCCAGCACGTCGCAGTGGACTCGATGTTTGGATCGGGTCGGGGTCAGATCAAAGGCATCCTCCAGGGAACTGGATGCGAAGTGATCGAGGTGCGCGGCGAGATGAATCCTGGGTTTGGAGGAATCCACCCCGAGCCTATTGCTCGCTACCTGGGAGCGCTGGCCGGTTCTATCGCGGCCGGTCACGGTCAGCTGGGCCTCGCAACGGATGGAGATGCGGATCGAATTGGCGCCATGGACGGGCGGGGCGAGTTTGTGGACCCACACCGCCTGATGTCGTTGGCTTTGAAATATCTGGTAGAGCATCGCGGATGGAGCGGCAAGATTGTCAAGACCGTTTCGACCACCCAGATGATCAATCGACTTGGCGAAAAATACGGGTTGGAGGTCATCGAAACCCCGGTCGGATTCGACCATATCGCGGATTGGATGCTTCGCGAAGATGTGCTGATCGGGGGAGAGGAATCGGGAGGCATTTCCTTCAAGGGGCACATCCCGGAAGGTGATGGGGTCTTGATCGGCCTGCTGGTGCTGGAAATGGTCGCTGCTACAGAAACACCGTTGGAAAATCTGGTCGAAGATCTCTTGAAGGACGTTGGCCCCTCCCACTACGGGAGATTGGATTTGCGGTTGACGCGCCCGGTCCCCAAGAAGCAGCTGGCCACGCGGCTGGTTGACGGCGCTCCGAAGAGCATCGGAGAGCTCAAAGTGGAGCGCGTTAGCGATCGAGACGGAGTCAAATTCCATATGGACGACGATTCCTGGCTATTGATCCGTCCTTCGGGAACGGAGCCTCTTCTACGTGTATACGCCGAAGCTCGAGAGCCAGGAGCGCTCGAGTTGTTGCTTGAATATGGGCGAGAGGTCGCTCAGGCAGACTAGACTCTCTTCCCATTTCATTCGAATATAGGCCGCGTGCTATAATGCCGCGAACGCTCAATAACTATGCTAAAACGCCTACGTGACCTAATTTCGGGCGGTACTCAGCCCCAAACCACAGCGGCCCCCGCAGCGCCTCCGCAAGGGGCCGTTGCACTGACTCCCCCCCAACCTGGAGCATCGACTCCCCCGCAGCCGGCTGAGGATGACGAGCCATCCCCACTTGAAAACCCGGAGGAATATCTGGAGCGGGTCCAAGAAAAGATCAACAAACTGGCCGAAGAGTTTGCTTCAGGCGAGATCAATCGCACCCAATTCCAGGAGCTTTACGAACACTATCGCCGCGAACAGCAGACGGTGAAGCGCTATCTCGAGATGGCGCCCGATTCAGAAGAATGGAGAGAAGCCACCACCGAAGGCAAGAGCGTGGTTATTCGCCAGAAGAACGTTGCCAAGGTGATTGGATATACGGTTTATAACAACGATTCCGGTATGCCGCTCAGCACGATCGGAGAGTTCAAAATCGAGGCAGAGCTGGCTGTTCCGATGCTTTCTTCGTATCGGGCTGCCACAAAAGAGATTTTTGGCGCCGGTATGCAATCTACACAAATCGAGGGCGGGCAATGGCTGGCCTATATGCCCGGAGAATTTACAACCCTGATGACATTGTTTTCAACCGATCCCGCCAGCGAACAACTGGAGTCGCTGGAGGAACTTCATCTGCTGTTCGAACGTGCCAACAAAACCTTGCTCAGCAACCCACCCGTTGATCCAGATGAGCTGGTATTTCCCCACAAATACTTTCTAGGACGCCATCAGTAGCCCTTGAGCAGCGTTCCGGTCCTGAAGGTAGTCGTAGCAGGCAATGGCAACGTCGGCAAGACGTCGCTTATTCGCCGTTTCTGTGAGGGCAAGTTCGAAGAGGCACGCGTGGCCACGATCGGAGTAGATTTTCAGACGCAAACAGTCGACATTGACGGGAAAACTGTCAAGCTCTCAATCTGGGACATGGCGGGTCAGGACCGTTTCCAGGTTATTCGCGCCGGCTTCTACCGCGGGAGTCGAGCCGCTGCTCTGGTCTACGATGTGACCGAACCCGAATCACTGGAAAGCCTGGTTCGGTGGAGGGATGAGATTCTCGATGTTGTTGACGACCAACCTTTCGTCGTGGTTGGCAATAAGATCGATCTGGAGCGCACGCAGCAGCCAGAGCACGCCCAGCAATTTGCTGACTTGATCAAGGCCCCTTACCTGGAAACCAGCGCCCTGGACGGAAATGGAGTCGCTCAGTTGTTCGAGGCGCTTGCCACGCTCAGTCTCTCAGAGTAATTCCGCAATCGAATCAAAAAGGGGCCGCGCAATTGAGCGCGGCCCCTTTGCTTTGCCTAGTTGTGCGCTATGCGATCAGCCGGCAGGCGTTGCTCTCGATCGCAGCTTCCGGCTGAGGAAGATTACCACCAGGAACAAGGCGGTCAGACCCGCCAATCCCGGCAACCCAACATCGTCTCCAAAACCAGTCGATGGAAGCGCAGTGGGTGTTGGCGTCGGCGAACCCCCGCCTCCACCCGCGATCGCCTCTGCCGTCTGCGTCATCTGAGCCGCCGCCGTGGCGGTCAGCGGTGCAACTGTCGGCAGTGTGGTGAACGGGGTGTCAGTTGGCAGCACGACCACCTGCGTTGGCACCGGAGTATCGGTCGCCGTTGGAGCTGCGGTAGGAGGCACCTCAGTCGGGACCGGCGTGAAATCCTCCGCTTCCGCGGTCAGAGTCAAGCCCAGCGCCACGGCCGTGTTCGTCAGCACAATGCTGGTCGGCTCCTGTTCGGCAGCCTCTCGCTGCCGTGGCTGCAGGATTAGGGCATACACCCCCAGACAGACGAGGCTCAACACGATTAAGCCTCCGAGCCCCGCAGCCGCAATCACAAAGGTGCGATTCTCGTCGTCCTCGGGCAATCCCCCAGTTACTTCAAAGTCTTCTGCCATAATTTCCTCCCCACACGCCTACGAAGATTCACGTAGGGTTCGCGACCGGGTACGTCATAAGTTGCAAGATCCGATCCAATAACCATCAGGCGATCACTTCCATATTGCTCAGCGGAATGACCACGGAGCCAATCTCCTCCAATTCGACCATTGCGCTGCGCGCTAAGATGCCGCTTGGGAATGATTCGACCCCCGGCATCAAATGCAGCAGGTTTCCGACAGCCCCAGTATGAGGCGCTCGCAACGCCCGCACACGCACTCCTGGTTGCAGTTGCACGATCCGTTCCGGGCTTTTCACGTCCTGCGTGGCAGGAAGCGGAACCAGGATTTCAGGCAGTTGAGGCTCATACGGCTCCACCAGCGATGCTTCTAGACTCGCTTCCCTGCCTGCGTTTGTGCTGAGCAGGTCGTAGGTAGGGGAGTTCATTGGAGTTGCCCCAAAGCCCTCCGTCACCAATATCGGATACGGCATGCGGAGTGCGATTGGAATAAGTTCTGAAGCCATGCTTCCACATACCAGGCCGCGAATTGGAATCTCTGTTGCTTGTTGGAGTGACTTTGCATCGTCGACCACTCCGGCCAGCACCACTGCGCCACGCAGCATCATATCGAGTTCACTGGGCTCAAGACGTGCGCTTCGGCTCTCACCGACATCGCGCAATACTCCCCATCCGCGGCGGCCATTTCCCCATGCGCCTTGAATCAGTGCCCCAACCGCCAGTATCATGATCGAGCTCGCCCCGTCGGAACCGGCGACCTCGCCCGGTACTCCAGCGTGAATCGCGCGCGGTTCTTCGCGCGCCTCGAAAAGCACCCGGCCCCTTGAGAGGGACAGCACTTTGCCATTTGCTGGCGCCCGAACGGTGCGTCTGGCAATGCCGGCTGGACCTGCCAAAATTTGTCCCGCTTCAACATTGCTGCCCAAGTCCACACGCAGCAGGCGCGCTGCATCGGCGTCCGAGACCCCGAGCGCCGAAGCCAGATCGAGAAAATGGTGTCGCGGTCGAGGCTGCACCTCGGCAATCACATCGGTCGACTGTACTTTTTCCCTTACCCTGACCGTAAGTACTCCTGGCCCGTCGAGCTTTCGCTCACGCTGTACCGTGGTCATTGGCAAAATGTGTCTGATACGTGGCAAATGATTGGCGATCATGATTCGCTCTGTAACATGGCTCCGATATCGTAGAGCCACTTCTGATTGAGTTCTCGGCGATGCGCGGGGTCTTTGGATAATTCAAGCGGCCTGCCGCGCGCATCAATAATGACACCTAATGCCCCACCCCCAACTCGCAAAGCGCCCGCTTTACCCCGTCCGCCAAACCCGACATCGAATCCCTTCTCCGGACGCAAGGTCATTCGAGCGTGTTCACCCTGGCGAAGCGGCAACAATACAAGCTGACCATAGCGAACAATCCCTTCGATTGGTTCGCCACCACTCTCGGGTTCGATGCGGATCCGCAGTACCGGCTTGCCTTCTCGACCCCTGCCCACCGGCGAAACAACCGTGCCCAAACTAACGAAGCTCCCCGACTCCAGCACCTGCACCGTAATCATCGGCAGCAAACCCGCTGCCGCACCTACCGCTGGCACCAGATTGTATGGATCCAACACAAGGGTCGTGATGCCTCGCGGCTGTACGGCGTCGAGCAAAGCCAGCGCAGCATAGCCGGGCCTTGGCGCTCGGGCAATCGCTCCACCGGTTGCGATGATCGGTTCGAGGGGCGGCATTAGTTCGGAGCTCGCTCCCACCGCCCAATCGCTCCTGGAATTCGATAAGCCGGCTCGAACCAGCTCGCGGAGCAGCGCATACTCAATGTGAAGGTCGGTAAGTTCTGCCGGGATCGTGCCCGGATAGATAGCCTTGTTAAATATGTAATCGCGTACTTCAGTATCTGGGACCTCGGTAGGAAGCCAGCGCGAGACATCGGCCACAGACGCATAGCGCAGAAGCCCGGGGAGAGAAATTCCCAATCCCAGGTCCGAGTGCACCTTGTTGTTCAATACGCCATCGAAGGCCGCGGCTATGGTTACGTGGCTGGCTCCGACGTCGATCCCCAACACTCCCTTGTCGGGGTCGTAGACCTGGCTCAGGTAGCGAACCACTCGGCCAAACGCATCCGCGGTGAGCATCATATACCCGCCGGACCAACCGTTTAGGTCTTCAAACCCAGCGATGCGTTGAGAGCGCAGCTGATTGACGATCTCAGCAAGTTTTAAGCGCACCGGTCCGAGTTCCTCATGCTCCAAGTCGGGTCGGATGTTGGAAACGATCTCAACCTTGGAAGTGTCTTGAAAATGCTCCACCACCGCCGCTCCAAGGCTGGTGTTGCCGGCGAAAACCAGCGCAGGCCGCTGGACCGTGGGAAGCAGACTGGTAGCCAAACTCACGGTCTCGATTTGCCGAAGTACACTGGCCGTCGCTCCACTGTCCGTGCCTCCGACCATCAGGATGAGGTCAGGCTTGGCATCGAGCATTGCGTCTACCAGCTCCGCTTCTCGCCTTCCATCCATCAAGCCAATCTCTTCCACTACATTCAGGTAGGTCGAGCTCGCCAGGCGAAGAGCGCTTTCCATTGAGACGCCCGGCATCAGACCTACCAACACGGTTCGAACATGCGGACCGGCGGAGGCGGTCGAGACAAAAGCGTCCACCCCAGCTCCCGAGTTAGTGGTGGGCATAACCAGCGCATCTGATTCGTCAAAGAACGGCCTGCCGGTGATCTCGCTGACCTCGTCCAGGGCGACATGCATCCCCTCTCGAACATCAAAAACTGGGGCCCCGGCAGTGGATGAGGCACGACCGGTGGCGACCATGCGATACCGACCGTCGACGACGTCAAACAAGCTGACCCGCGTGTTGACCGTTCCAACGTCAACCGCCAACAGGGTATCGGCCTCAAGTATTGTGCTCATGCCTTCATCCGATGCTGTCAATCACTCCTGTAACGGTGTCCCAGATAAACTGCACTCGTTCGGCAAGCACGATCAAAGTGGCTGCTACGGCGCCGGCATACATCACCCCGAAGGTGACGGCAATAAATCCCTTACCAATCCCCTTAAAGACCGTTAGCGGCCCAGGAATCCTTGCGCCGGCAACGATAGCAAACGGTGCTTCAACATCGGTTTTTCGGACCGTAAACCGAAAGTAAAACAGGGTGGTTAGCGTGCCGATCAGCACAATAATGACGTTCAGCAGGGGTTCGATGCCGGATTCACCGGTTAGTTGATTCACGGCGCTCGGATTGAGGGTTTGCATCGAATTCAATGTGAGCGGAATCAGGGTTCCGGTAATGGCTCCTCCCACGATCACTGCTGCGCCGACTCCTACCAGCAGAACCATCGAGATCGTCCCGTATCGAGCGGTTGATGGAGCAACTTTGAGGAAGAGTAAGACAACCAAAATGAGTGGAACGATCACCGTAACAATCAGTTGAGGATCCGCCAGTCCAGGAAGACCCGCCTCCATAATCGGTTCGATCAGCCCGGGAATCAACACGTTGTGCACTGCAACTGCGCCCACGTAGCCTGCGGCAACGCCGATCAGCAGGTGCATCGCAAGCTTGAACAGCGGATTGTCGCCGATCAGGTAGCTGAGCACCATGATGGTCAGCACGGAAGCCACGAAACTCGCGATCAGATCTGCGGTATCCATAGGTCTATGCCGGGCTGCGACCCCTCCACCAGATAAGAAGACCGTAGCCAACCCCTGCCAGCAAGACGAGTTCGGCCGCCAGCATGACGCTGCCAAAAGCGTCCCAGCGCTCCTGAGCAAGCCCTGGCCGGCCATTACGAAGTTCATAAGCGACGGCGGCAGGCAGCCCCGAGAGGATTCCGCCGATCGTTCGATCGCTGCCCTCGAAATAGGGACGAACCAGAGGTTCGGCACCTGCGGACAGCACTACCACTAGCGGTGTGTCGCCCATGTTGGGACGAGCCTGCTCTGCCCAAACGCGCGCCGACTCACTGTCAGCGGTGATGACCGCCACCATGCCAAAGTCCGAAAGGACTTCGACTTCATCCAAAACGGGGGTTTCCCAAACCTCTTGGACCTGCTCGGGCATTGCAAATCCCTCTAATACCGCCTCACGCGGGCTGATGGCAAAGAGCTGTACTGCCGTCTGTCCGCCCGATAAGTAGCCCAGGTTCACGATGCTTTGGCCGTTTTCGTATTCGTAGCGGTCGACAAAAGGCTCCAAGGCGAGAAGCGCGAGCGCGGGTCCGGTCGGCCGCGTGGACATACTAGCCAAGGGAAGGCCGCGGGCCATCATGTGGTCCAAGAATGCGCCGGAAACTGCCTCAAGCTCTCCGGCGTACCCCGGCTCATAGTCAAATACCACGAGCACCGGTTGCTCTAGAGGCAGGCGCTCCACCAGGCTGAACAGAGCGCCAAGTTCACGCGGCTCGAGGCTGGGCAGGGCAAAGCTGGGTACGCCGGTGATGATCGGGAGCGAAACAGCTATAAGGACAACCGCCGCAATCGCCCAGCGAAAGACCGCCAGGCGGACTCCTCGTTTATGCATCGCAGGCGCTTCTTGCTCTTCCTCGTCAACTAATCGATGAAGCAGTTCTGCCTGAGCGTACTGACGCTCCGAAACGTCGAGCTGTAATGAGCCAACGCTTGATGTGCGTGGCATGGCAACCACCGGCTCAGCGAGCAGCACACCGCTGAGTCCGGCGAGCGGTCCCACCGATTCAACGGCTTGATCGTCTTCCGGCTCGATTTCGACCACCGACCGAAAGGTATCTACCGGGCGCATGGCTTCCAGCCAATTGGGAAGCGTTGCAGGGGCCAGGTCCGAAGAGCCTTCCTGGGGTGAGGATGCAGATTCGTCTTCGAGCGGTTCGATCTCCCCCAGCCAATCGGGGAGGTCCAAATCGCCTAGCTCTTCGCCGGCTGGCTCTTCAGCCCCGCCGACGAGAGCAGGTACATGCGGCAGGTCCGCCTCGGGTACCCCATCTTCACTTTCCATTGCCTCAAGCCAATCCGGAGAGTCTCCTTCTGAAATTGGATCGGTCTCGGACTCTGGCTCGGGGGTGGCTTTTTCCTCTGGCTGCTCTGCCTCCGATGGAACGTCGGCCGCTGCGGCTCGTAGGGCATCGTCGGGGGTTGGTTTGTCAGACTCTGGGGGACTTGGGTCGTCGGCCGCTTGAGCCGCGGCCGCGCGCAGGGCATCGTCCGGTGCAGGCTCATCTGAAGCGAGAGAAGCACCTGCCGCCGCTCGGAGAGCGTCCTCGGGCACGGCTTCGTCCGAACCTGAGGGTTCGTCTGCCTTCTTCTCTCGGATCCGCTGCAACCATTCGGGGACTTCCTCGTCAGAGGTCTCAGCTTCAGTTCCGCTGCCCCCATCCGTTTCAGCGGCTCTCAGCTCACTAAAGTCATCGGCGCCTTCGGGGAAGCCCTGGTCAGATTCCGCCGACGCCGATCCTCCCGCGCTGCCGGGGGGAGCGCCACCGGCGCGAGGAGATTCATCCGCCTCTTCGCGGATGCGTTCCAGCCAATCTTCCGATTCTTCGGAGTTCCCACTCACATCGAGCGGCTTGAGGCGCGCCCCGCAATTTGTACATTCTTCAGCATCCCCATGATTTGGGGTGCCACACATAGGGCAAAGTATTTCTTCCACTAGTTAAGATCCATAAGGCCGATCGGCGCCCAGCAATACCCGCAATCCGGTGGTGGTTGCTCCCAATGCAACTCCGAGAGCGATTCCGCGCGCACCGCCTGCAGACCACACTTGCGAAATCCAGGCTCGCATGTCCCGCATGACAACGGTTATCGGTCCTTCCGAGCCGCCCAATGCTGGTCCGGTTCCTATCATGACCAGCAGAGCAGTTCCCAGGAATAGCAAGCTAAATAGGTCGCGGCGTCGGGTTACCAGGCGAAATCCCGCCACCAGCAGCGTGACCGACAGCAGGGCCATCAGTCCGGCTTCAATCGGAAATTGGAGATATTTAAAGATGAAGAGCGTTACGTCGTCGTCCGGCCCGAATACCAGCGACAGAACGAGTGTGACGAGGAAAGCCAGGATCAGCAGCGCGCTATAGATCCAGCCTTCCTCGGTCTGGCTCAGCTTACGCCAGTGCACCTGCGCCAGGTTCGTCAGACCTACAAGCAATGCGGCCGCTGCCAATATCGCTGCCCAACGCATGAATAGCAATCGGATATTCTGAATGAAATCGAAATCTACGAAGTAGCCCAGCAGGACAAATACGCCCACCGCCGCTGCCACCGCAGCCCAGAGCGCTGAGGTCCGGAACAATCTCATATCAAATTCCCGAAGGTGGCCGTGATCACGCCTAGCAGAATCAGAATAATGAGTGCAATCCGAATGACATCTTGCGCTCGAAGACTAGCCTTATGGAGATTCCCGGCGCCAAGGTAAGCGCCGCTGGCAAAGACTTCTTCTCCTAGCAGGGGATTCTGCGTGGTCGCATAGAGCAGAGCCTGCGATTGAACTTCGCTGGTCCCGCCGATTACAAAGGCCCGCGCCCGCTCGCCAAACTCAGCAGCCAGGCCGGCTTCGAAACCGTAAAATCCGCTGAGCATATGCACAGACACGCTTTCGTTGTTTAAAACCGTAGGTAATCCGGCCACGTAGGAGAATGGGGTTGGCCCGAGTAGCCGGCCTGAGGTGGGGTCATATAGATCGGCCGCACCGACTTCGCCGTAGGAACTGCGTAGCGTGTCGCGGGCCAGGATTGCCATGGCTCCATCTCCCGCAGTAACCACCGCGGGGCGGTCGCTCATTGAGGTCGCGCGGGCGATCCGAGTGAGGGCTGCCAGGCCTGCAAATGCCGGGGCGCTTTCGGGGCCGATGACGGAACCGGTGCCGAGCGAGAGGTGAACGCGGTCTCCCGCCTCTACGGCGCGTTCAATTGCCTTTCCAAGTGCTTCGAATGCAGCGATTTGGCGAAAAGTAGCGGGGAAGCGACGGCTCACGGCGGCTGATCCCAGCATCAGCCCCAAGAATGCAAAAAGCAATAACAGACCCTGCAGGTCGATGGCCGTCATGAGCCTTCCCTTAACTCTTGAATAAGCCCCTCTGGTTGCTCCAGCGAGCGCCCAAGTTCATCCAGGCCATCCCCAAGGAACGGGACCGCCATGTAACTGAGCTGAGCTAGAAACGTTGTAAAGGGGCCAGCGGCCTCTAGGATGTCAGCCACCAACGAATCCAAACCGAGGTGGCGTAGCCAGACCACGGCGCGTTGCGTGGTCTTTCCTCCGGCATCCACAGCGCGGCAGTATAGCACAACCGCCCTGTAACGCTATGTGGCCTGCCTCAGGGGGTTTCTACAGAGTTAATTCTGCGATTCAGGGAGCTTGTCGGGGTTGAATCAGCTTTGGAAAGTTGCTTCGTGCCGGCGTGGTGCGATCCTGGCCTGGTTACGACTCTGGATAAGGCTCTGCGAAGAGCGATTGAATAGCGGCTTCGGTCTCCTGATAGGCTCCCTCACCGATGTGCTGATAACGAATATTGCCCTGTTTGTCGATGAGGAACAATGTGGGCCAGAAACGCGTGCCGTAAGCGGCCCATGTCTTCCGTTCATTGTCCTGGGCGACAGGATACGGTACATCCAGGCGAACCAGCGCTTCCTTCAAGTTGTCGAGGTCGCTTTCGAAGGAAAATTCGGGGTAGTGATTGCCAATCACTACCAGGCCCAGATCTTCGAATTGTGTGTGACACCCACGGAGGCTCGGGATCACCCTTTGGCAGTTAATTCAGCCGAAGGTCCACATATCGATCAAAACCACACTGCCGCGTAGATCCGCCAGGCGCAGGGGTTGGGGCGTATTCAGCCAGATCTCGTTCTGCAGCTCAGGGGCTGGGCCTAGATTTGGCAAGCCTACCTGCTCAACTTCCATGGTTGGCTCCTGCTCTAAGCGTATTTGATTTGTAGGGATGGGCTCGGACGCTTGGGGCGCACACGCCGCAACCAACATCGCTCCTAGAATGACTGCCAGCTTCATTCGGAGGGCTCCTTGGGAAGCGCGAACGTGATGCGAGTACCGCCATCGGACCCGCTCTCGGCCCAGATGCGGCCTCCGTGCGCCTCCACCAGCTCTTTGGCGATTGCCAGCCCAAGTCCCACGCCGCCGGACTCGTTATCCGCTCTGGGTCTGCTGGTCTGTTCACGATAGAAGCGCTCGAAGATATGCGGCAAATTCTCAGGGCGGATTCCTACTCCATCGTCCTGAACCGCCACCTCTACCGTGCCATTACGTTCTAGGGCCGATATGGCAACCTCTCCGCCCGAGGCGGTGTGGTCGAGGGCATTGTCGAGCAGATTCTGAAGTACTCGTCCGATCTTATTTGCAGCCATTGGGATCAACGGCAGATCCCGATGCTCTGGACCGGTCAGCGCGATCCCCTTCGTTTCCGCCTTGAGCACCGCACTTTCCATCGCGATTTCGATGACCTCCTCGATCGAGGCCGGAGACCGTTCCAACGGGGCGGCACCGCTGTCCAGGGTAGCGAGTTCGACAAGATCATCTACCAGGTTGCTCATCTGTGTAATCACGCGCTGACTTCGGCGGACGTAATCCGTCGGGTCTTCAACCACCCCCTCCGCGATCGCATCGAGCATGGCCCGCAGAGCCGATAGCGGCGTGCGCAGGTCGTGTGATGCTCCGGCAACGAATTCCCGGCGAGCCTTCATTAATTGCTCAGATTCGCGCTCGGCGTGTTCGAGGCGTTCGGCCATAACGTTGAAGGCTTGGCCCAGTTCCGCCACTTCATCTCGGCCGGCTATCTCAACTCGTACTGCAAAGTCGCCTTCGCTCAGGCGATTTGCGGCTCGGTCGAGCACCTGGAGCCTTTGCGTGATGGAGGTTGAAAAGAAGTAACCGAACGACACCGCGACGCTGCTGGCAAAGAACAGCAACACCCCCGCCAGCGCCAGGTCGTGCTCACTGATAAACATCAGCCTGGCCGCAAGCAGCACGATCACCAGACCGAATAATGCCGCCAATACATGGCCGACCGTAAGCGTTTGAGTCAGGCTTGTGGCTCGCCTCCACCAGCCCGCCTGTACCGAAACGAAGCCAACCAGCGAGGCTCCCAGACCGGCGACCGCGAACATGATCGCTAAATCGAGCAGCTCCTGCGGGCTGGGACGCATGATCAGTGCCGCCAGGCCGAGGGTGGCGGCCAATGTCAGCCCCAGAGTGATGAGAAAGGTCAGCCGTCGACTATTTATCAAAGCGATACCCTGCGCCCACCCGGTGAATAGTCAGCACTGGCGTACTGAGAGAGGTCAGCCGTCGACTATTTATCAAAGCGATACCCTACGCCCCACACGGTAACCAGATGACGCGGTGCAGAGGGGTCCTGTTCAACCTTTTCTCGCAGATGGCGCATATGCACCGTCACCGTTGAGGGGTCCCCGCTGAAATCCGAGCCCCAGACATTGTCCAGTAGATTCTCTCGGCTGAACACCTGACTGGGATGGTCGGCCATGAACCACAGCAGGTCGAACTCGCGTGCGGTCAACGGTACCAGCTGACCGCTCACCTCTACCTGCCTCGAGCTATGCGTCATCGTGACCTCTCCAAAGGCGATCTCCGAGACCGTTGCCTCTCCTACTCTGCGCAGCACGGCATGAATACGAGACACTAGCTCGCGCGGGCTGAAAGGCTTGGGCAGGTAGTCGTCCGCCCCCCAGTCGAGCCCACGGATTCGGTCGCTGGTATCTCCGCGTGCGGTCAGGATGATGATCGGGGTGCCGGACTTCTGCTGCACCTGCCTGGTCAGCGTCAACCCATCAATTCCGGGCAGCATGAGATCCATCACGATCAAATCGGGTTCCTGCTCGGATATTGCATCCAGCGCCGCATAGCCATCGGCCGCTTCACGCACGTTGAAACCTTCGCGTTCGAGATAGCGACCGATTACTTCACGAATATTGTCCTCGTCTTCGACGACCAGAATGTCTTTTTGAATGGGTTGCATCACGGCGGGCTCAGCGGTGCGGCATTGAACGGCACTCGGAATGGGACGCACCAGATCACCACCGACCCATAGTCTGCCAAATTGAGATCGGCAGGGATCTCATAGTTTTGATCCCCAATATTTCCCTTCAGCGGCCCCGCATCAAAGTAGCCGGGAATCTCCTTTCCAATGGCGTCAGGAACCGGATCCGGCGGCACGAGCCAGACGTGCAGCTGAGGCCCATTGATCACCTCGAAGTTCTCAAAGCGGAGCACACGCGAGCCGTCCGCCAGCTCATAGACAGTTGCGGTGCCCATGCCGGGGTGCCCTCCCAGGTCATAGAACTCTCCCTGAGCCAGGATGGTCATTGTAGCCATATCCTCAGCGGGCATTGGCTCCTCCATCATCGTATCGGGCTCCATAGCCGCCGCGGCCATGGTTTCTGTTGCATCCACGGTAAGGGTAGGAAAGGCATCGTCGACCTCTTTGTCAATGAAAAGCGGCGAAATCAAATACCAAGCGACCGGCAGTGCGAGAATAGCCAGCACTCCGATCACGATCCACGTTCTGCGACTCATTTCTCAGCCCTCCCCCAGTTCACTTCCATACACGAGTGTATTCGGGAAGAATGCGAACCAGCCGAACCAATAGGCCAGGTGGCCATTGATGCGTGGTGCAGTATCGCCGTCGGGGCCTATCAGCGCCTCCTCGGTTACTTGCCACTCTCTGCCTTGCAAGTCGACAACCATGTTCGGATCTTCTGTAGCGGAGAACAGCTCATCGCCTCGGTCGAACGCCCGCACTTCTCCGCCCGCATCATAGACCACCGGGCCGACGCGGCGATTTTCTCCGCGGACCGTTATCGGGCCACGATTTGATACCAGCACAACGTTTGTGCCGGCGAGTTCGTCGTTCACCACACCCTCAATAAGAATGTCATTGAGTGGATAAGCCTTAGGAGTACCGTCGACACGAAGGGCGTAAATTCGATCTTTGGTTTCCAGCTGGTCGCCCCGCTGCCATACCGGAAACATGGTGGAAGTCGACGAGAAATAATCTCCGTATGCAGCGCCCGGAAGATAGAAACGCTCGTAGCCGGTTTCCAGTCCAAGCACCTGAGTATCGGGATGCTGAGTAAGCCAGTCTTCCCAGGAAGTAAGCACGACCGGCAGCAGCTCGAGCGCAAGCTCCTCTTCGACCAACTCACCCAATACTGGTTCGCCCGTCAGCTGATTCCACAGGGTCCGGGTCTGTCGATCGTACATTAGCTTGTTACTTCGATACAGAAAGCCTGAGGATCCGAAGTCATAGGTCTGGCCATTGGATGCTCTTCCGTCGAATGCGATCCCTGCGCCGCACAACGTACAGTACGCCAGGGACATCGGCACTCCCCCCACGACATCGTTAGCCATCTCATGCCAATCCATAATCCGGAGCGGATATGCGCGACCATCCCCGTTGATGGCCACTCCAAACACAGGCTCTCCCGACAGCAGATAGTCGGCCTGATCTGCCGGAACCATGGGCGCATTATCCAGAGCCGGGATCCCATCAATGGAAACCCCTCCCCACTGGATCTCCTCCGCCCGGATTTTCGAAGGTGCATCATCTTGCAGGAAATCGGCGAAACCAGGGTCGATGAAGCTGAGAACGTCACCTTTCCATCCGATAAAACCCGGTGGAGGCGTTAGGTCGGTCGCTCCATACCATTCGACCCACGCCGGCCAGTTTGCGCCGAAGGATTCGCCGCTCAGGTTTTCTAGGGCCGAGACGGTTGTATCGTAGTCAATGCCCAAAAATATCCCGACTTCGGTTCCCCGCATGACCTCAATCAGCACCGAGATGAAGCGTTCGTCCTGCGCATCCAACACCGCTTCCAGTGCCGCCGCACCCAATTCTCGATCGCGGCTGGAGAGATCGTACATATAGCGCGTGGCCAGGTCGTCAGGTAGCTCTTCACCGCTGCGCTCCAAAGTAGGCTGTTCTGTAGCAGGTTCGCGTTCGGCGGCAGGTGTGGGAGTTGGTACCTGGGGTTGAGGCGTACCTGCACAGGCAGCCAAAATAACTAGCAGGGGAAAGCTCAATAAGATCTTCGGATTGGTGGGGATCATCGGTCCAAGTGTCACCCGTAAAGCTTAAATCTTTCTTACTTCGCAACTAAAGAAAAAAAACCCGCCCACAAGTCCATGTGGGCGGGAGCGTTGGAAATGCGAAGGCAGTTAGTTTTATGCGTGGGGGCTACCGCTGCGCGAGATAAAGTCTTCGACTAGCAGCAGCTGGTCTCCTGCCCGCTGTACCGTATGTAAAAGCTCATCCATGGTCGAGACTTCCTCGATCTGTTCGGTGGAAAACCAGTCAAGAAAACCCTGAGATGCGAAGTCGCCTTCCTCTGACGCTAATGCCTGCAGAGCATTGATCTGCTCTGTTACCGTCTTCTCCCAGTCGAGCGCCATCTGGACCGCCTGTTCCGCAGAGTTAACGTCCTGCGAAGTTGCCCCTATTGCAGGAATCTTAATCTTCCCTCCTGTGTCGAGGATGTAGTGAACAAATTTCATTGCGTGATCTCGTTCCTCGTCCGATTGGCGGAAGAAGAAGGCCGCCAAGACAGGAAGGTCTTCGCCATCGAAGTATGAGGCGAGCTGCAGGTACTGGTTGGAAGCGCTAAGCTCGCTTCCGATTTGGTCGTTCATTGCCTGGTTCATCTTGTCGCTAATCAGCATTCGTGCACCTTGGTCCTTTTCGTGGGGGGGTCAATCATACCGCACGTGGCCACCTAACTGCCGAGGTCAAGGAGCGGATCCCACGTAGTCCAGCGCGTATTTCGCGTCCTGGTAATTTGGGTTGTATTCAAGCGCTTCGCGCCAATCCACAACCGCGCTATTGAGATCCCCAAGTCGGAAATTGGCCCAGCCGCGCCAGAGCAAAGATTCCTCGGCTTTGTAGGTTCGGAATAATGTGGCTTCAGCCAGGTCGATGACGTCTTGAAATCTACCCTGATTAAAGTAGGCGATATATGGACCAAATTGGTACCGTGTAAAGCGCCACGGGAGTCCGAGCGACAAAGCGTTATCAAAGGCTTGCGATGCTTCCCCATATCGCTCGAAATACACCAGGTTGGTTCCCAGATTGAACCAGGCGTATGGATCTTGCGGATTACTTTCAATCTCACTTTGTGCCGCGGCTAATGCGGATGATCGATTAGCGTCGGGATCTGCATGCTGTCCAAGAATAGACTGAATCCGAGCTTCGTCTTGCGGCAGATAAATGTACATATAGACCCGGTTGAACTCGCGCCAGCCCTGGTCTAACTCTTGATAGGTGATGCTTCGATCTGGTCCGCCCGTCCCGGGGTTCGTGTCCTGGACAGTAAAGGATTGCTGCGCATCATCGTATCCTGTGAGCAGCAAGTAGTGCCCGGCCCATCCGCCGCCGCCGTCACTCTCATCCAAAACAAACCCTTTTTCTACAATCACCGGGAACCCGGCCGCGACGAAGCTCTTGAGCTGCTCGATGGTTCCCCCCACCCGAAAGTCGGCGTTCAGCCAGCCGGCTTGCGTGCGGACGTAAAAAGCTAGTTCTTCGATGTTGACGTTCTTGTCTCCTCGATCTGGCTTGAGCAGTTCAGCGATATCGAATTGATCGCCTTCCCAGCCGTGGTACCTCAAGTTCAGTGCGAGCGTGGCTGGGCCGCAGTTGTTCCAATCCTGCTTCTCCCAGGTCGGCGCCGGCAAAGACGCTGCGGCAGGGAGTGCGGTGGGAGATGCTATGGGAGTGGTTTCGGGGCTGACGGGCTCGGAAGAGCTCACGCTGCTGGTCGGCAAAACGAGCGGTTGAAACGATGGACCGGAAACGCCCACCGGGGTCGGCAGGGTCTGGTCGGGTCGGATCCAGCCTCGAACGATCCCTGAGAAGGCATCAAGGCGCCATTCAAGTCGAAACTTGACGGGTGGAATTTGGTAGACGACCAGCAAGAGAGCCGCGGCCGCCAGCACCCCGCCTCCAAACCATAGCACCGATCTGAAGCGCCGGCTGCTCGTCACAAGGTGGCGATTATAACAAGTGGCTTTCAGCCATAATGGACTCTTAAGGCTTGCTCATTAGGATCACCCGTAGCACTATTCTGAGGAAACAGGGAGACAGGCATGAGCGAACAAGAACCTGAGCAAGGGATTGATGATAGAGGCGAAATTACCACGGAAAACATTCCGGAAGCTGAGATAAGTCGGACCCAGACTTCGTATGTGAAAGCCGCCGGGCTCGGCGCTTTGACCAGCATCCCGGTCCTGGCACTGGGCTACATGGCCGAGACCATTGCCGGCTTACCTCTCACTGCGTATGACCTCTTTGACGGGCTGGCTCGCATTCTGCCTGGTGATGCAATCACTATCGGTATCGATGCACTTGTTTCCTTGATCTCCACTCTGAACATCGGGCCAACCTCACAGGTAGCGAAGGCCGCAGAACAGACCATGGCCTTATTAATGTTTGTGGCTGTAGGCGCGGCTTTCGGTCTTGCGGTCCGCTGGCTGGCGAGGGATGTTCCTTCCGAGCTAACCGGTTATGGAGCTCGAGCCGGTGCGGCACTGGCCGGCGCCTTTTGGTTGATTTCGATCGCAATTGGGTTTGCTCAAATTCACGTATTGTGGATCGGCCTGTTCTTTGCGCTCCTATATGTACCGTGGGGGTGGAGCCTGGGCTGGGCGATTCGCCAAGCTGGGCCGGCCCTAGCAGGCGATCCAAGCTCCGAAATGTCACGCCGTCAGTTTGTTGGTCTGCTGGGCGGCAGCGTCGTTACGATCTCCGTTGGCTCCTGGGGTGTTGCGTCTCTGCTTAGTAAGAAACCCCAACCCGCGTCAGTCCAGGTCGAGATCTTGGACCCCGGCAAGATGGCAGACTCGACTCTGGCAGATTCTCCTTCTCCGGAGGAGTTGGCTGCACGCGTCAATCCGGCTCCCGGAACGCGGCTCGAGATCACTCCAAATGAGGACTTCTACCGCATCGATATCAACACCCGTAAGCCTCAGCTAGTTCCTGAGACCTGGCGATTGGAGCTGAAGGGCCTTGTGGATCGACCGCTGAGCCTGACGTTGGACGAAGTACGTGCGATGCCGACGATCAGCTATCATCACACGCTTTCGTGCATCTCGAACCGGATCGGGGGAGATTTAATCGGTACCACCCGTTGGACGGGAGTGCGGGTCCGGGATGTGCTTGCAATGGCTGGGATGAAGGCAACCGCGGAGGAATTATTCATCGAGGCCGCGGACGGATTTTACGAGAGCGTCGCAATGTCGGACCTGATTGACGATCGGACGATGTTCGCCTACGAGATGAACGGTGCGCCTCTACCGCACGAAAATGGCTACCCACTGCGCATCATCATCCCGCATCGTTACGGCATGAAACAGCCTAAATGGATTGTGAACATGGAAGTGTTGGATCAGGAAGGCCGCGGTTACTGGGTCGAGCGCGGCTGGAGCCCGGAAGCCTTTGTACGAACCACCTCCGTCATCGACAACGTGGCCGCAGACGCTGCGGATGAGGAAATGGGAACTGTCCCGGTGGGCGGCATAGCGTTCGCTGGCGCGAGCGGGATCAGCAAAGTCGAGCTTCAGGTGGATGACGAGCCGTGGTTGGAAGCCGAGCTACGCGCCCCGCCGTTGAGCCATCTCACCTGGGTGCAGTGGCTATACGATTGGCCACGTGAGACTGGCAGGCACCTCTTCAAGGTACGCGCCTACGATGGCCTGGGTGTCTTGCAGGTTGCCGAGTCAAATCCGGTGCGTCCTGATGGGGCGACCGGCATTCACGAAGTATCTGCCTCAGCCTAGCCTATCCACTAGTCTTCTACGCGCGCGTAGACTGCGACTTGCCAGAAGGTTGTTTTCCGATAGAAGACCTTCGTCATGCCAATCGAGGCTAGAATGCTGTGTATTCCAGCATCAGGGTGCACGAAGGCCCGAAATGGGCTGCGGCTGAACCAGAAGAATAGGTTTAATAAGCGGAAGCCGATCTTGTTCCACCACACATCCCGCGGATAAACGACCCCATACAGTTTGCTCGCACGAGCGGCGGATAAGCGCACCAACGACTTCATGTCGTGGTAGCAGCAGATCACGCGATCGAGCGTGACGATGCCATGCGGCGGAAGCGTGTCCGCTAGCTCGACAAAGTCACCGTGCTTGACGTCAACTTGTTCGCTCCATCCCAGCTCCTGCGCCTGGTCCTCGGCGGCTTCGGCAAATGCAGTGGAGGCCTCAACCGCAGTCGCGGCGCTCGCGCCGGCGCTCAACATTGCATGTTGGATCGCCCCAACTCCGCCGCCGATATCCAGCAGCGTGAGATCTTCCACTCCTTGATCAGTGAGCGCATCGATCAAGAACTGAGTTGTCTCGGTAGGACCCTCCGTCCGATACTCATCGATCTCGCCTTCAGCGCCTTCGGCGTTGAATTCCAACTCGATTCCTTCGCATTGACAGCATTTCATAGCAAAGGATTATAGCTCTCACCTACCACCCACGGCCTCTATAGGAAACATGCTAGACTTTGCCCGCTGTGGAACTCGAGAGCGCGCTGCTCATCACTCCTCCCAGGCCAGTACAGGCCTTTGCCTATCCGATTCGCGAGGAATACGATCCCGACTCATTTGCTAAGGTGCCGGCCCACTTCACATTTTTCTACCCATTTGTGCCCGCCGATCAATCGGATGCGGCGGAGGAGGTGCTCAAACCAATTTGCGCCAAGCACTCCGCATTTGAAGTGACCCTTGAACGATACGGGCAGTTTGAAGACATTGTGTTTCTCGAACCCACCGATCCCGAACCCTTGATCGCGCTTTACACATCATTATCGGAGGCATACCCGGACTACGCGCGCGATGATTTCCATCCGCATCTTACGCTCGGAAGGGCGAAGGATCCCTCAACAATCTCATTGCCCGACCCTCCTTCTTTCACTTTCACGGTCGACTCGATCCGCATCTATGTCGGATCGCCCGAAGATCACGTCGCGCCGTACATCCCAAGGTTGACGATTCCGCTCGGCTAAGGCTGGGATCACCTAATCCTCATGGATGCCATCTTCGAAATCTTCAAGGCCTATTTGATCCCCGGCTCATTCGAGTTCCTGCTAATTGCATTCATCCTGGGAGTGGTGCTGCTCTTTGCGCATCGCGAAACGCGCGTGTGGGGCACCAGCCTGCTGGCATTCTTAGCGGTTTTATATTTTTTACTCAGTCTGCCGCTGACCGCCAGGACCTTCGAACGCATTTTGCGTGATCGGTCGGAACCGGTTCGGGCGGTCGAGGCCGCCAAGGGAGCCGATGCGATTGTTGTGCTGGGAGGTGGGAGCGCAACGTACCGTGCAGGCGGCAACGAGATCAATGAGCTCAGCGATGCGACTGCCTTGCGTGTACTTGAGGGAGCGCGGCTGTATGAGCTGCTGGATCATCCAGCGGTAGTCGTATCCGGCGGAACAGACGAATTGGTCGACGCGCTAACGCCAGAGAGCGTTCCCATGCAGCAGGAACTGGTGGATCTAGGTGTTGAATTGGAACACATATTCCTCGAGTCGATCGCGGGTGATACTCGACAGCAGGCAGAGCAGCTCAACAAATTGTTAGAAGCAAACGATTTCGATGAGTTCATCCTCGTCACGTCTCCGATTCATATGCGACGGTCATTGGCCACCTTGCGGGCTCAAGGTCTTGACCCGGTGCCGTCTCCATCCAACCAACACTCGGAAGGTCATGTGGTGGAACGAGGCACCATTCTCCCGCACCCCAGCGCCTTACGCGCCAGCCATGCTGCGATTCGGGAAGGGCTGGCCGTGCTTTTCTACTGGCTCAATGGTTGGACCGGCCCACCCTGGGCTCCATAGTCTTACAATCCACAGTTGAACATGAATAACTTTGATAAGGCTGCTGCGCTCGGTCAGCCCTCCTTTGTGTGGAGGGCAGGTCAGGAGCGCCGGCTGCAGATGATCCTTCAGGCCGCCTCCGGGCGTGAGCGCGGCTGGGTGCTTGACAACGGCTGCGGCATCGGTAGGTATCTGGAGCGATTAGCTCCGAATGCTGAGCGAGCGATTGGGCTTGAGTTCGATTTCGATCGCGCGGCTGAGGCAAGCGGACGACCGCTTGAGATCCTGTCCGGCCGCGGTGAACAGCTCCCATTTCCGGACGATTCGTTCGACCTGATACTCTCGCATGAAGTGGTCGAGCATGTGGACGACGATCGAGCGGCGGTCGCGGAAATGGTGCGCGCCCTCCGCCCACCCGACGGTGAAGCTCCCGGCGGCCGGCTTGTGTTGTTCGTTCCCAATCGCGGCTACCCTTTTGAGACGCACGGGATCTTCTGGCGCGGCGAGTATCGGTACGGG
>Ga0255055_10000424_pt1 | contig 32802 bp, 23 predicted proteins | sample JV7_2_27_MG_FD_188633 | JGI IMG/M metagenome (GOLD analysis project Ga0255055, IMG submission 188633) | Seawater microbial communities from Jervis Inlet, British Columbia, Canada - JV7_2_27 | ecosystem: Environmental > Aquatic > Marine > Inlet | place: Canada: British Columbia | collected...
TTTGCGCGGCTCGATTGTCTCGAGCGCTTGCCGAAGCGCTCCTCGTGCCGAAATCGCACCCATCTGGGCCTCGGGGTTCTTGCATCCGCTTCGAAGCGGAATGACGTTCCCGGCGATTCTGACTGCCTCGTGCGTGGGATCAATCGAAAGGGGTCGGCGGTTTGCCAACAGCCGAGAGACCAGGCGCCAGCGCTGGCTGGGCGAAAGCGATCTTTCGATTTGCTCCGAGCGCCGAATCAGACCCGCAGTTCCCAACCGAATGCCGTGCCGCTTCTCCAGAAGCTGCCGGACCTGTCGCAACGGCATCTGGTCGCGAATGTGGTACTCGAATATCAGCCGGTCGGTGACATCGAGATTTGCCAAATTCGTGAACGGCCGGTAGCGGCCGTTTGCCGAACGAATGGAATCCAGCGCCAGGTTCTTCGCCACGACTACCAGATACGACCTGAAGGAACACGGCGTGTCGGGCCGAACACGATAGGCCCGAAGCCGTCTCAGGCGATCCTCCCTCAGCCGCTCGGTGACGTAGACGAACAGATCCATCCGCTGGTCGTGCGTATCCACGAAGTGACAAACCACCTTGAAGATGACCGGCGCGAAGCGCTCCAGGAACTCTTCCCATGCGGCTGCGGGGGCGTGCTCGATCCTGCGCAACAGCGCCTTTTCGGTGCGGCTTTCCTCGGGACCGGGGATGCCCGAAGATGTTTCGCTTTCGGGCATCGCGTTTCAGCGGTACCTTGCGGTCACGGCACCCTGGGGTCCGCGAGGGACTCGGGTAGAGGAGATACACAAAGTGACAACCCTCCGCTCACGAGCCTGGGTCTTGCTGCTCGGATGGATTCCGCTAGTGGTAGTCGCCGCCGGCCCGTCGATTTCACGAGGATCCGATCTTCGGATTCCGTGTGAGGTTTCTCGGCTGGAGAACGGACTGACCGTGATCCTCCACCGGGATCCGGGTTCACCCGGCGTGAGCGTGAACCTGTCCTACCGCGTCGGGTCCGGCCTCGAGCGACCGGGAGAAAGCGGAGTGGCTCATCTTCTCGAGCACCTCATGTTCGAAGGGTCGGCGAATGTCCCCGCCGGGGCGTTCGATCAGTGGCTGGAGGATGCCGGGGGACGGGGCAACGCGGCGACCGGCGAGGACTTCACCGTCTACTGGCAGGACGTCCCCCCGGGAGCGCTCGAGCTTGCACTGTTCCTCGAGTCGGACCGGATGGCGTACCTGGCCGAGGGTATCGATGAAGAACGGGTCGAGCGACAGAAGCAGGTTGTCGCGACGGAGAGGGACTACCTCTACGAGGCGCAACCGTACGCCGCAGCAGAATGGGCGATGCGGTTGGCCCTGTACCCCGCCGGTCACCCCTATGCCACACCCGTCATCGGTACCCCGGACCATGTCGCCGGGTTGACCGTGGAACGCGTCGTCGAGTTCTATCGGGCCCACTATCATCCGGCCAACGCCAGTCTCGTCATTGCGGGTGACATCGAGATCGAGCCGACGCGCAAACTCGTGCGAAAGTGGTTCTCTCACATTCGCCGGGAACTGCCGCTGCGTCTGCCGAAGATCGAGCCGGTAACCCTCGAGGAAGACAGAGTTGTGGTCGTGACCGATTCCGCACCCGCGCCGAAGCTCTCGCTCTACTGGCCGTCCGCGGCGGCCTTCTCCCCGGACGAGCCGGAACTGGTGGTGCTGGCCGACTTGATGGGTGCAGCTCCATCGTCACGCCTGCAGGAGGTGCTGGTTCGAGAGCGCGGCCTCGCGATCTCCGTGTCCGCCGGGCAAGAGAGCCTGCGCTACGGGGGCCTGTTTTCGATCGAGGTCGTCGCGGTGCCCGGGCAGCCGCTGAGCCCGGTGCTGCAGGCCGTAGATGAGGTGATCGAGGGGGTGATGAAGCGCGGGGTCTCGAAAGAAGAGGTGCGTCGATCGGTCGCCGAGATCTCCACCAATTTCCTGTCCGAGATGGAACGCGTCGGTGGCTACCAGGGACTCGCAGGCCGGTTGAATGCCTACTGGGTCTATACCGGTGAACCGGATTTCTTCGCGCAAGATCTCGCCCGCTACGCCGGCCTGAAACCCCGAAGCATACGAACCGCGGCCCGCCGCTGGCTTGGTGGAGGCCGAGTCGTGCTTTCGGTCGTGCCACACCAACGACGCGAATTGGCCGTCGCATCCGGCGAGGCGAAATGAACGCGAATCGTCGGCTCGGTTGCGTTGCGCTGTTTTCACTGATTCCACTACTTGCTGGAGAGGGCGCCGAGCCGGACCGCAGCACCCCCCCGAAGGTGGAGCAGGCCCGCCGCTTCACCCCGCCGGCTTTGTTCGAGGACCGATTACCCAACGGAATCCGTGTGCTGTTGGTGGAGCGGCACAAGATCCCCGTGGCGCACGTGATCTGGGGCATACGCACGGGGACGGCCGTAGATCCACCGGGATTATCAGGCGCATCCGCGATGCTCGCGGAAATGCTGGTACGAGCCGCGGAATCCGGAGGCGATACTCTGGAGCAACGCTTACGTGCCCGCGGAGTTCTTCTGGACGTGAACGTGAATCGGGACCGAACCTGGTATTCGATGCAAGTTCCCCGTGAGCAATTTAAATGGTCCCTGCAGATGTTGCAGCGCTCGCTGCTTGATCCAAAACTCTCCGACGCGCGCTGGCGCCAGGTCCGCCAGCGCATGATCAACGAGTTGGCTCAGGAGCAAGGGAATCCCGAGCGAATCAGGGATCTCGCCGTGTGGCTCGCGGCCTATGGCGAGGACCACCCTTACAATAGACCGATCCGGGGCAACCGTGCGTCTCTTGGCGAGATCGAGCTCCAGCATCTCCGTACCCTCCATCGCGATCACTACCGTCCGGGGAATACGTTCCTCGTAGTCAGCGGTGACGTTAGAGCGAGAGATCTGAAGTCCGCTTTGGGCGACTCACTCGGACGTTGGAAGACGGCCGCGCCCGATCCCGAGGCAGCGAGTCCGGCAGCACGAAGCGCCACGCCAAAACAAGGTGTCGTCCTGGTCGACTTGCCGGGATCGAGCCAGGCGCAGATCAGCGTCGTTTCCCCGCTACACGGGAAGGTGTCGCCGTTGGACCCCGGCGCCTCGGTGATGAATACGCTTCTCGGCGGCTCCGCGGGCTCCCGGCTCAACCGATCCCTTCGAGGGCAGTACGCCTACGCCTACGGCGCCTCCTCGCGCCTCGAGTTCCGGCAGGAGGGCGGGCACCTGAGTGCCGGGACCACGGTGAGCGTTGCTGACGCGCCGGACGCCGTACGCCAACTCGTGCTCGAGGTCGAGCGCATGCGGCAAGAGCCGGAAACGAACGAAACCGATCGCGCCCGCCGCTATCTGGAAAACAACCTTCTGGCGTTGTTCGAGACGAACCGATCGATCGCACGCCTCCGGGCCAGGATCGAGTCGATGAACATCGACCAGGACGCCCTGCAGACATTCCTCTCCGCCATCCCCGAGGTCGAACCGCAACAGGTCGTCCTCTCGGCCCGGCGTTGCGTGAGTACGAAGCAACTGTCGGTCGTTGTCGTTGGCGATCGCCAAGCGCTGGAAGAGCCCCTGGGTGAGCTCGGGATGGGGCCGGTGCGTGTGTGGAGCATCGAGCGGTTGTGGGGCGCGGATCGAAGCGAGCCGTCCGCCGACTAGTCTTCGCTGCCGGGTCTGACCGACAGGTCCCTGTACCGCTTCAAGGCAAGCAGAGCCCGGAGGCTGGTGAAGACCCGAAGCGAGCTGCCCTGCTCGCCAATACGGGAATGCCACCCGCCATCCGGCTCTTGATTCGCGACCAAGATCTTCGCGAACGCGCTCAACCGCGTGCGCTCGACGCGCCCGGAACGCGCGAGAGCCTCGAGGATGTTGGCCTGGGTCAATAGGTCGCTCTCCAGCGCGGGATCCCGCGCCGAATGATCCAACTGATCAATGAAATAGGCCAACGCTTCTTCGAAGGTCGGGTCCTCGGCCCTCATCAGCAAGTAGACGAGGTGCAGCGCGATGTTGACCCGTGCCTCGGCGGAGAGCGGTTCGCCAAGGCGATCGCGGGCACGGGTCACCAACACGCGAACGAGTTTGCCGGCGAGCGCCGGATCGTCCCCCGCCACCGCCAACAACCCGACGCACCAGGTCTCGTCGGCGAGCTTGCGAAAGCTCTGTGGAGGATCGTAGTAGTCTTCGGCGAGCCAGCCGTCACCGTCGAGATGTCCGGCCACCACTCGGGCCATCGCCGAATCCTCATACAGCAAACCGACGATGCAGTATGTGTCCAGGGCGATCCCGCCCTTCTGCGGAGCGCGCGTGACGTTGTACAGACGCTGCTCTCGCCAGAGAGGCACGATCGCGTCCAGCACCTCGCGCCCGCGCAGGAACTGCGCTCTCGCCGGACCGTGAGCGAGACCCGCCTGGTCGAGAAAGGCCAGGTTGATGTATGCGTCGAGTAGCCGGTAGGTCAGCCGGCAGCCGGCCAAAGGGCACTCCAGCTGTTCGTCTGCATAGACGTACTGCAGATACGCGTCGTCGTACGCGTCGCCTTGCCACGCGTCCGCCAGGTAGCCGAGCCCGCGCATCAGTGGATCCGCGATCGGCTCTTTTGTCCCGCTGTCTGTCCGCGAGAGCCCGATGCTCGAGAGAACCACGCAGAGTGCCAGGCCCCAAGCCCAGGTCGAAGAACGAAACACGACCGTCACCCTTCATCCGCGCTGCCCAGCCGGTCCCTCGACGTTCATGCCAGGCGCCGGCCGGGCAGATCATTTCCCGTCATGGTGGAGCGCCAATCGAGAATCAGGGCTCCTGTTGGATATCCGGTTTCCGGAAAATCGGCGAACCGCCGCGGCACCCCTCATCCACCAGACCGTCGCAGTCGTCGTCGATGTTGTTGGAACAGACCTCACGATGACCTGGATGGATGTCGGGATCGTCGTCGTTGCAGTCACCGTCACAGATCGACCAACCATCGTTGTCGCCGTCTGGCTCGACTATCCAGACGCCGAAGTCGGTGTATCCGGTGACGTACTTTGTGCGCGTCTCACCTTCGATCGTGATGTCCACCGTGACGTACCCGCAGAAGATGCAGGTGTCGAACCGGCCGTCCGGAGGCTCTGTCATGTCGGTGAAGGTGGCGGGATCACAGCCCGGGAACCCCGTGGACCCATGCCTGAAGATCGTCACGGAGATCCCATCGATAGGGTCACCATTGGGGCACGCGGTATTCCCCACGACGTAGGGCCAGCAGGCCTCTGTCGCGGGAGAGGACAGACCCAAGGCGAGAAGCATAAGGGCCAACCCGAGTAACCGAACCTTGAACATGGACTCCTCCTTTCGTGCCTGACACGCAAAGGTGCGGGCGAACACACGCTCGCCTTGCGAGCAGGCACAGTGAATGAACTGGCAACTGCGTAGGCGTCCCGGAGCAGGGAAATCCTCGCGCCCGGACCCGATGCGCGAATCCCTACCCCTTATTAATCAACGGACAAGAATCGCCGATGCGCGAAGAAAGCACCGGGCGTACCGCTACGACCTTCTCGACGTCGTGCGCGCTCGTCGAGGCCTGGCTTCGGTCTCGGCGATCAGCAGCCTCGGGTGTAGTACCAGACCAGCGGCCCGCGCTCGGCCGAGCGCCAGCGGATCCAGCCTTCCTCGGTGCGTACTTCGTCGGGCTCGACGCAGTAGTCCGACGGCGTCTTGAGCCGGACTCGCATCCAGTCACCCTGAAACTCCAGCGGCTCGAGGTGGTAGTCCCCGTCGATCCGGGCGATCTCCTCGGCGTCGTCGTCCGGCCCGGCGCGCAGCGGGCGAGGGGCGCGATCACGAACGTACAGGGGCGAGATCTCGTCGCTCAGGAAGCGCTCTTGCCAAGGCTCGAAGGCCATCGACTCCCGGGCCAGATGGCAACGATGCACCCACGCCGTCCCGTCGCGATCTCCGGAAGGACGGCCGTAGCGCAGGCGCAGCCAGCCGTCGTCTCTCGATTCGAGAACGATGAACGAGGTGTTTTCGTACTCCGTCTCGACGGTGCCTTCGAGCCCGATCGGCGCCGGTTTTCCAGCGGTCAGGCCGGCCTCCACCAGCCATCCGTCGGCGAACCAGCCCCAGGGTTCTTCGCCCGGCTGCTCGTGAAGCGGCACGCGCACGTGACTTGCTCCCCACCAGAACGCGCCGACCCGGCTGACGTGGCCGATACCGAGCGGCACGGCCTCCCGGGACTCCGACCAGTCGTAGATCGTGACGAAGGGCGCTTGCGAATCCCACGACGGCACCTCGGGAGGCGCGTGCGCCAGCAGACCGGGGTCGCACTCGAGTCCGGGCTGCGCCTCGTGCGCCAGCGGCGCGTCGAGCGAAAGCGCGGCCAGGACCATCAGAACGGCAAGGTGTCTCATGCCGTCAATCTCGGTCCGCGGGGTGCGGAGGTCAAATCCGGGCCCAGTGCTCCTCGTTATCGGATCGGGTGCCGAAGTCGTATCTGGCTACCCTGTTGGAGGTTGGAAACAGGGCCCCGAAACGGGCCACCGGCTGGGCGCCGAAAACCGGACGAGCGCTGGAGAGCGGCGCACCAAGCGAGAAATGCTCATCTCAACTGGACCAGCCTTCGGGGAGTACACCACAGGTTGAGTCCCGTGGACTCCTTCAACTGTCCCCAAAGCCCGGGAGAAGGAAATGTCCCCAAGCCCTGTGTGAAGTGCAGACTAGGGGCAGTCGCGCACGGTGCGCGCGAGGTCTCCGGAGTCCGCTCCGCAGCTGCCGAGGCCACAGTCGTTCTCGGCGCGGGGCAGGTAGAAGTAGACCACGCCCGCTGCCGGCGTCGCGCCATCAATCGATGTCGTATCGGCCCCGTCCGTTTCGACACACACCGCACCGGTCGTGAAATCGCTCGCGTCCTGCGTACGGATCGTGTCGTAGCGAGTGGCCGCCTGCGCAGCACCAAGTGCCGATGGTGCGAGCCAGGCGAGCGTTGTCGATCCACTCAACGGATCGTGATCCAACTCCAGACTCCGGACTGCGCCCGGGGCACTCCACAGGGAATCGTCTCCCGGAGCACAGTCGCAGACGTCACCCGCTCCGTCCGTGTCCGAGTCGGTCTGATCCAGGTTCGGATTTTCGGGACAGTTGTCCACGACATTGTCCACGTGGTCGCGGTCGAGGTCGTCGAGATCGTAGGCGTTGACCAGGCCGTCGTACTCGTATGACCGCCGTTCCCCGTTCCACACGAAGAGGGCCGCGCCGGGCAAGGCCGCCGAGTAGCCTTCGGAGACTCCGTGCTGATTCCAGAACGCTCCCTGGGGCGCCTGACGGTCCAGGCGGCGCACGGGATCCCAGGTGCGTCCGCCGTCGCCGGAATGCCGCACGGCGATCGACGCCAAGCCGGCGCTGAACTCGATCCAGCTCGCCCAGGCATTCCCCAGGCCGTCCGCGGTCAACTGAGGCGCGACCGAGTCGGCGTCCCTGTTCAGCTCGGCGTCATCCAGGCGCCGGGCGGCTTCGAAGCTTGCTCCACCGTCCCGGGATGCACCGACGTAGACACCCGGCGATCCCTGGTACATCACGACGACGTCCGTTGTCGAGCTGTAGAGCGCCGTCGGCAGAAAGTTGTCCCTGTCTGCCGGACCGCTCAACTCCTGCTCGAGTTGCCACGACGCGCCGTCGAATCGCGCCGCGTGCACTCGGTACGGTCCTGACCGAGCGTCGGGCCAGACGACCACAGCACGATTCCCATGGCAAGCGACGTGCGGAGGATCCACGGCAGTTTCACCGCCGCTGGACCGCAGCTCTGTCGGCGTCGTCCACGTGGCTCCCGCATTCTGGCTGATCGCGGCCCGGATACTCGTCGGCCGATCCTGGTCGTCGCGCGAGAGGAAGGCCAGAAACACTCGATCTCCGTCCACGCACAGGCTCGGGGTCCGGTAGGATTCTGACAGGCCCGATGCGAACGTCTTGGTACCGAACGACCCACCGTAATTGCCGGATGTCGCCACGCGGACATCGGTAGCATCGGACCAGGCAACGTGAACGGTCCCTCCGGACAGGGCCTCGATGTCGAGCTCCGCAGTCTCCACGGGTTCCGGCAGCCCCCACGCCGGAACCGAGGCGCCGGTCACGTCACCCAGCAAGAGATCCGTGCCGGGCCAGCTTGCGCCGAAGTCGGTCGAGGCGTTGAATCGAAGCTGCCCGTCGACGCGGTAAACCACGTAGACGCCGCCGTCCGGCGTTGCCGCGACGCTCGGCGCGTCGCAGCGCTGCTGGCCGGCGACGCCTGCGCTGACCCGCTGCGGCGCGGTGAAGCTGTACCCCCCGTTACCGCTCACGGCCAGGTAGATATCGCTGTGAGGCCCCACGGCCACGGGCGCCATCGCTGCGTACACGGAGTCCGCCCCGTCGGTGGCCAAGGACAGTGTCGTGAGGAACGGCACGTTGCGGTATCTCAGATCGCTGTCCACACGCTGCTCGTTGGTGAAACTCACCGGATTCACCGGCGAGCGGTTGGCGTAGACGTCCATGTCGCGACCGGGATCCAGTTTGTCGTCGAGGTAAGTGAGGACGAGGTCGTCACTATTGGTCGTGGTGAGGGCCCCCAGGATGGTTTCACCGTCATCGCTGTCCACGCGGATGCTCGATCCCCAGCTACCACCGTCGTTCGTCGAGACTCTGACATAAACGCTCCCGGACGATTCCTGCCGCACGGTACCCCAATTCCCCGCGGGCGTCGGAACGATGACGACCTCGTGCCCGGTGCCGATGTAGCGCTTGGTGCCGAAGCCGCCGGTGAAATCGAGTGGCATGGCGTAGTACGTCGAGGAGGAAGTCAGCAGCCGCAGCATGACCAGTTCGTCGGTTTGCCGTGTGATCAAGCTCGGCAGGTAGACGGCGTTTTCGTTGGACTTGATCCTGTACTCGGGGACGCCGAACGAGCCGTCGGGAGACCGCATGACGACCACCGAACGATTGAATAGTTGCCCCGGTGCGGGAGTGTACTGATGGTCGAGATAGAAGGATAGCAGCACGCTCCCGCCGTAACCGATCTCGACGTCCGGATACCAGGAGTCCCAGGTGTCCAAGAACGGGTCAAAGCCGAGCTTCTCATCGAGATGCAGCGGGTTGATCTGTCCCGTCGGCTCGATCGTGTTGAGGCAAATCCTCGTATCCTCCCAGTGCAGATCCTCTTCGGTGAAGACGACGTATACCTTGTCGTCATCACCGACCGCGAGATCGATGCCCTGGGTCGGCCTGGGTTCGCGCAACTGATGAGAGCGAACGAGACCCACCCCGCTCGACCAGCTCGCTCCGTCGTCGTAGCTGATCAGGGTCGAGGGCAAGTCGTATATCAGCACGGCCACCACGCCGCCATCATTCGCCGTGATCTTCAAATTTTCGATCCAATCGGATTGCCGTACCTCGACCGAGGACGACCACGACTGTCCCATGTCCGTGCTTCCAACGAAGCGCAGGCCGAACCCACCGGAAGGGTGAACCACCCAGTAGAGGACATAGAGATCACCATCCTGCGACATCGTGGCGACGAGCGGTGGGCGCACCGGAGGCTGACCGGATCCTCCCGCAATGGTCACTTCGCTGGAAAAGCTGACTCCGCCGTTGAACGAGTGTAACGAGTGGAATTCGAAGTCCTCCACGAGGAGAACGGCCACTTGACCGTCCGCGCGGCCGAAGACCAGGCTCTGACGATCGTAAGACGGAACATCCCCGAACAGATCGCCCAAGCGGATCTCGTCGGCCGGGACGTCGCGCGGGAGGTCGAGTGTCGCCGGAAGCGAGCAGGAGTCGAGGGGGTCACGCGGACACCGGTCGCATGCGTCACCCGAGCCGTCGTGATCCCAATCTGCCTGATCGATTTGGGGTTCGTCGGGACAGTTGTCGCTTCGGTCCGGCGCACCGTCTCCGTCGGAGTCGAGGGGGATGAACACACAACCCGTGGTCTCGTCGCAGACGTCGATGGTAAACGGGTCGGCGTCATCACACTGGGTATCGTCCGCGACGGACACGCACAGGCCGAGGCTCAGCTCGCAAGTGTCGAGGGTGCAGCCCACGGCGTCGTCGCACTGTGTGTGGTCGGGCGTGAAAGTGCAGCCGGTCCCGAACTCGCAGACGTCGATACTGCAGTCCACTCCGTCGTCGCACTGTGCGTGATCGGCGACGTAGGTACAACCCAGCCCGAGCTCGCAGGTGTCCGTCGTGCAGGCGGCCCCGTCGTCGCACGCCGCGTCATCGGGTGTGTGGACACAGGTGTCGGATCCCTCGTCGCAGGTGTCAATACTGCAAGGAATGCCGTCGCCGCAGTCCACGGGCGTTCCGGCTTGGCAGTCCAGAGCGGGGTCGCAGATCTCCGCGCCGTTGCAGAACTGACCGTCGTTGCACGATCCGGCATCCGGTGAGTTGGTGCAGGTATCGTTGGCCTCGTCGCAGGTGTCCACAGTGCACGAAACACCGTCGTCGCAGGGGGACGTGCCCGTCTGACAATCCAGCACGGCGTCACACGTTTCGGCGCCGTTGCAAAAGAGATCGTCGTCGCACAGCAGATCGTCCGCAGTCGACTGACATCCCGCGAGGGAATCGCAAACGTCGGTCGTGCAGGTCACGCCGTCGTCGCAGGCAGAATCGTTCGGTGTATGGAGGCAGAGTCCGCTACCCGTGTCGCAGGTGTCGATGGTACAGGCCACGAAGTCGTCGCAATCGGCGTGGCTAACGCACGGGTGGATGTCGCAGGTGTACGGACGAAGCTCGACCGCGACATCGTCGACAAACCACCCGACCTCCTCGTGATCGCCCATGTTCCCGTAACGCCATCGGAAAGTGACGTCTTCTCCGACCACGTGCGACAGGTTGAACTCGACTGTCTGCCAGCACAGCGAATCGCCGGTCCAGGCGCTGCCCAACCCCGCCGGGTTGGTCCAATCGATATTACCGTTGTAGCCACCTTGAGTGAACCAACGCGACTCGTCACCCAGTGACCAATCGACTCCGTTCGTCGTGAACTCCAGCACACCGCCATCAAGGTCGAAGGATGACTCCATGTAGTGTTTGAAGCGCAGCACGGTGTGGTCGGGGATGCCGTTGACCGTCGGCATGATCAGGATCGATTCGGTATCGTCGCCGACATCTTCCGCGAACCAACTGTGAGTCGGACTGACGCTCCTGTAGGTCACTAGCCTCCACGCATTCGATCCGATGGGCTCCTGCCTCGTCCAGCCCGAGGTTCCCGATTCCATGTCGTAGCTGACGACGGGCGTGACAATCTTGACCTCGACGTCATCGATGTACCACCCGTCGCCGCCCCCCGATGATCCGCTGGCGAAGCGCCAGCGGAACGTCACGTCCGAGCCGGCCAGGCTGGACAGGTCGACGTTCACGGTCCTCCAGCCAGGACACCAGAGGTCTCCCGTCCATCCATCGTCCCCGAAAACGGAGACGAAGTCGTTGTAGTCGCCCTGGGTAATCAAGGGGTCCGCGTCGCTCCAACTTCCCCCTTCGTCGGTGCTGTACTCCAAGATGCCCCCGTCGCGCCCGCTATCGGAGAGCATCGAATGTCGGAAGCGAAGCACCGCGTCGGCCGGCAGGGCGATGATCTCGGGCATGATCAAGCTCGATTCGCTGGTAGTGGCGAGGTTCGGCACGAATCGGCAATAGCCGTCGTCGCAACCATCGGTTCTCCGCTCCCATGCGGGCGATCCTTCCCAGGTCCAGTCGCCGTCACCTGCCTCCATATCGTCGGCAAACAGGGCTGCCTCACGACCCACGATCACGGCAAACTCGAAAGACCACGCCCGCACATCGGAGCTGACGTCCAGGCTGAACCAGACCCAATCTCCGCAGTGGAAGCTCGGATCCAGTCTCATCGTAAAGTGCGGCGAATCGCTCCAGTGCGTTTCCAATCGAGGGATGTCGGGCCACGTCGCCGTCCCGTCGACTACGTAGGCGAAGGGCGTCGTCGTGGAGAGCGTTCCCGACATCCCCGTTGCCGTGGATCCCGCCGCGTTCCGGAGCGCGATCTGTATTTGCAGTGTCTCTCCCGGTTCGGCGGTTCTGTCGCCGTCGCCCACGATGTCCTGCACCTCGTGGTCCGAGTACCGGATTGACTGGGCATCGGTATGAGACGCACCGAGCGTCATAACGATCACTGTCGTGACGATCCACCACGACCAGAGCTCGACGGTGTTTCGCACAGCTCTAATGGCACTGTCCCCCACGGACGGCCGGATGTATGGCAAGTGTTTTCTGGCTTTCCTCTGCCCTGTCTTATACCTGAGTGCAGGAATGCCAGCGCGCCTCAAATGGGACCGGTACGGTATGTGAATTCGGACCGGGATGGTCCTTTGATCTCGAACGAACCCTACGCATAACACGTCAACGAGGCCCGAAAAGACCGCATGATCCGCAAACTCGATCGGTTTAGACCGACTTGGTGTCGTTTCCGATCCCGCAGTGTTCGAAAACTCGACCGAGATTTGGCCTCTCTCTCGAATCGCGCCAGCCGGCCGCGATCGCCGGTCAGCGCCACACGTTCGAGATCCACCACGGTCAGGTGGTACTCGACGAGGTGGGTGTTCAGGAGGGTCACGCCGTTCTTCCAGATGACGAGCTCGCCGGCTTGCAGGTCGGCCCGGACTCTTAGCTGCCCCCGGACTCCCTGCTGGATGTACACGTTGCCGACGCCTCGGAGGTCGAGGCCCGGCTCCCGCCTCGTCGATCAGCAGCCTCGGGTGTAGTACCAGACCAGCGGCCCGCGCTCGGCCGAGCGCCAGCGGATCCAACCTTCCTCGGTGCGTACCTCGTCGGGCTCGGCGCAGTAGTCCGACGGCGTCTTGAGTCGGACTCGCATCCAGTCACCCTGAAACTCCAGCGGCTCGATGTGGTAGTCCCCGTCGATCCGGGCGATCTCCTCGGCGGCGTCGTCCGGCCCGGCGCGCAGCGGGCGAGGGGTGCGATCACGAACGTAGAGGGGCGAGATTTCTTCGCTCAGGAAGCGCTCTTGCCAAGGCTCGAAGGCCATCGACTCCCGGGCCAGATGGCAACGATGCACCCACGCCGTCCCGTCGCGATCTTCGGAAGGACGGCCATAGCGCAGGCGCAGCCACCCGTCGTCTCTCGATTCGAGAACGATGAACGAGGTGTCCTCGTACTCCGTCTCGACGGTGCCTTCGAGTCCGATCGGCGCCGGTTCTCCGGCGGTCGGGCCGGCCTCCACCAGCCATCCGTCGGCGAACCAACCCCAGGGCTCGGCGCCCGGCTGCTCGTGAAGCGGCACGCGCACGTGACCTCCTCCCCACCAGAACGCGCCGACGTGCATGACGTGGCCGATGCCGAGCGGCACGGTCCCCCGAGACTCCGACCAGTCGTAGATCGTGACGAACGGCGCTTGCGAATCCCACGACGGCACCTCGGGGGGCGCGTGCGCCAGCAGACCGGGGTCGCACTCGAGCCCGGGCTGCGCCTCGTGCGCCGGCGGCGCGGCGAGCGAAAGCGCGGCAAGGACCATCAGAAGGGCAAGGTGTCTCATGTCGTCAATCTCGGTCCGCGGGGAACGGAGGTCAAATCCGGGCTCGGCGCTCCTCGTTATCGGACCGGGTGCCGGAGTCCTATCTGGTCACCCTGCTGGAGTTTGGAAACACGGCCTGTCGGCGAACGACGATTCAACTATCGCGCGGTGATGCCGGCTCGAGGAGCAACCCGGGAACACCCTTTTCTCGCCACAGGAATTTTTGGACCCGAGTGATCGCGGGTGCGAACTGTAGATCGCCCCGAGCGTAGTGACGGCTCAGCAGTCTGTCGGCGATCAGTTTCGAGAACTCGTACCACGGGACCTCTCTGCCGCACAACTCGTCATCGCGGCACGTCCACTCGATGGCGTCCGACAACCAGAGCATCTTCGCAGTTTGACAGACACGCTCGCGGTCCGCATGTTTGACTCTGAAATGCAGGCAAAGTGGACGTCCAGGTTCGTTGTTCTCCTGGTGCTCTCGTTCGCAGCCGCGCTGGCCTCGGACACCGAACTGCGCAAGTACGAACCGGACATCAGCTACGTCGAGGACGGCGAGCGGCGATTCGGATACGACGCCGGACTCCTCGAGCTCTCGGATGCCAAGAGGGTCGCGGATGCGATGCGTCAGATATACGGCGACGCCGGTTTCCCGCTCGTCTTCAAGATGCCCGAGGTGGACGGGTTCTTTCTCGTGTCGTCCTTCGCGGACGATCACGGCATCGAGGATTTTGGCCGGCGGTTCTTTCTGCTGCATGCGGACGACCGGGGTTTGAACGGTGTCTTCCGCGGAGCCGGCATGGGAGACAGCTACATTCTGCGGCCCACGTTCTACACGGGCGCCGGCAAGGTCCTGGCCCTGGCCGAGACCGGAACGGAATACAGCTGGGGGCTCCAGGCCTACGAGTTTGCCGACGGCACGCTTGTCGATCTGGGTGCCCTCGATGTTGCGCTGTGGAGCGGGGACAACCACGTCAATCCCCTGGAACGGGCGAGCGTGTCGTTCGGGACCGCGGGCTACCGGGTGGAGTTTCCCTACGACCTCACCCTGGCCCCGGGGGGCCTCTACCAGTGGAATCTACCGCGGCTGAGCGACACCATCACCTTTACCCAGGAAAACGGCCGGTTCGTCCTCAGCGATGACTCCGTGGGGAATCAGGCCTGCTTCTTCTTCCTGGGGGAGCCTGATGGGGAGGATGCGACCGAAGTCCTCGCCGATCTGCTCTACTACTACGAGAAACTGATCCCCTGGTTCGAGGACCACGACGTCGCCTTCTCTTATCAAAGCGATCCGCCACTGCGAATGGTTGCCGCCGGCGACGACAAGATTATGGTCGGCAAGGAAGAGTTGAAGCTGGAGCTCGGCATAGTTCTGATGGCGAAAGATGGTCGCCGGAAGATCCTGTACGGAGTGCACACCGATGTGGATCTGATCCACGAGCTGGAGTCGTTCCTCGGAGAGCAGATCGGACAGAGTCCGCTGTCTCCCGAGGACATGGCCTTCAAGTCGGCCGCCGACGGCGGCTGACCTCACGACCTGGAGCTGACGTACTTCGACGCGCTTCGATCACGAAACCTCCTCGTCACCGCACTGGCCTCGGATGTAATCCCAGTTCTCCCAGTCCGGATCGTCGTAAATCTCGATCTCGACCGGGTAGGCGGCGTGCCCCTGGAGCAGCTCGTTCAATCGTTCCATGAATTGCTCCCGATCCCGGGTGTAGTAAACCCACTCCCGCAGCCCGAGCCCCGTGGCCACGAGCATCAGATAAGAGAATCCGTTGTCCGTCGCGATGTCAGGCGACGGGTCGTGGAGCCGACGCGTCAGCTCTCGCTTCCACGTCGTCTCAGACGCAAGAGCCGCCAGGCCATCGCCGAGACTCCGAGCAACGCGGCGACGAACGAGGCCGGTATGACCGTGACGACCCACCCGATTCCGGGTCCGTCGTCACCTCCCGGCCATCGCGCGTTGGCGTGACATGCGGCCCAAAACGAGGCCACCGCGAACACCGCGGCCGCCCAGAAACCGTACTCGCGCGCTCGTCCGAGCAGAGCCCCCACAACGCCGGCGACCGCGCATGCGGCGGACAAGAAAATGGCGGGCCACACGAACCCGTACGTCGTGTGGGAACCGATGCCGTAGGCGTAGAGGAACGCGATCGCCGCCGGGATCACCATGAGCACGAGCCAGACCCGCATGCGTCACCCCTCGTTGTTCATCGAGTTCCTTGTCCAAACTTCGCGGACACCGCCGACGCGGCTGTAGCACGGCGGCATCCACCCGAGCGCACCACATCGACCGCGCCATCTGTAACGTAGGTCTGGCCGGTGCCGCCGGCAATCAGCTGATTCATCTATGCCGGTTGATGACTGTCTGCCCTGCGCCGTCGTGCTACCCCGGCCTCGGATGGTCTCAACGGGGCCGATCGGTGAACCCGTTCACTCCCCGATCTTCACCACGCCGCCGGATCCGCTGATCGAGCTTTCCACGATCGGGTCGCCGATGTAGTAAACGTTGCCGCTACCGTTGATCGTCGCGCTCAGGTGGTCCTGGACGCGCACCGTCGCCGATCCTCCGTTGCCGATCCGCACGTCGGCCACGATGCTCGTCAGATCACGCCCATCGTAGTTGCCGAAGTTTCTCAGCCTGATCGTCTGCTCCTGCACCGAGCCCGACAGGACCACCTCTCCGACCCCGGAGCTCTCGATGTCGAGCCAGTGTGCATTCAAGTTGACGAACTCGACGTTCCCGACGCCGGATAGGAGCAGCGTCAGCGGGCCGGTGTCGAGATTCGACCCTTGGATCCCACCGGCGCCGGTCAGCGCCACACGTTCGAGATCCACCACGGTCAGGTGGTACTCGATGGGCTGGGTGTTCACGAGGGTCACCCCGTCCTTCCAGATGGCGAGCTCGCCGGCTTGCACTTCGGCCCACAGATACTCGAGCAGGTTTTCCTCGGCCCGAATTCGTAGCTCCTCCCGGACCCCCTGCTGGATGTAGACGTTGCCGACCCCTTGAAGGTCGACGCTGGAGCAGGCGCCGATTGCGCGCGTCTGCTCGACGACGTTCCCGTTGCCGTAGACGGCGGCGGGCGTCGCGTTGAAGATTTGGTCAGAATCCGAGCACGCCGCCGCGGACAGCACGGCTCCGACGGCCAGCAACAGAACAACGATGCACCGCCGCGTCTTCATGGAAGCCTCCTTTCTCGTCCTCGGTCTCGCCGAACGAAAGATCCTGGATGTTTTCTCCTGCCTCCACAGACAGACGCGCAAAAGGAGGGATTTGTCGGCACTCCGGCCGGCGTCCAGCGCAACGCGGTAGGATATCCGGCGAGATTCTTTGGGGCCCGATTTCCAACCGAGGTAGACCGTTGGCACCAGATCCGAGAACCGAGGCGACGACCATCGTCGCCAGCCTCGGAAGCCGGACCGGCAGTCCGAGGGAAACGGCGGAGCGACTCATGCCGCTCGTCTACGACGAGTTGCGCCGCCTGGCGCGGGCCTACATGGCCCGCGAGAGTCGGGACCACACGCTCCAGCCGACCGCTCTCGTCCACGAGGCCTTCCTCCGGCTGGTCGATCAGTCGCGGGTCAACTGGCAGGGCCGCACCCACTTCCGCGCGGTCGGCGCCCGCATGATGCGGCGCATCCTGATCGATCACGCCCGGCGCCGCGGGGGAGCAAAGCGGGGCGGGGGCCTCCAGCGCGTCTCGCTCGGCGATGCCCTCCTGCGCCCGCCGGATCCCGAAGTCGACCTGCCGGATCTACTCGCGCTCAACGACGCCCTCGACGATCTGGCCCGGTTCGACGAGCGCCAGGCCCGCGTCGTCGAGCTTCGTTTCTTCGGGGGTTTGACCACCGCCGAGATCGCCGAGGCGCTCGGCGTCTCGGAGCGCACCATCGGGGACGACTGGAAACACGGGCGGGCTTGGCTGAAGCGTGAGCTGTCGCACCGGAACCGGCCAGACTGAATCGCCTCCCCACCCTGACGCGTCGTCTCGGACGGCGATGTGCGGTGGGCCGACTCCCGGGTGCTCTTCGATCCACGGTGATAACGACTTTTACCTGGCCGTTACACCGAGAAGCGCCGTCTCGAGGTAGAAGAGAACCGTTCATCGCGCGCCGCACGAGGAGTACGCCATGCGACGGTTCGGAACCGGTTCGATCCTCTTTCTCTGCCTTCTTGCTCTGACCCTTCCCGCGGCCCGGGCGGCAGGAGAAGAGTCGGATGAGCCCCCGAAGTTGCTCGGAAAATGCACCGTGAGGCAGTTGGACGAGGAGCCCTTCTCCGAGTGGTTCCGAGGCGGCTACAGAGACTACACGCCAAACCCCAAAGTCCTGCAGGCGCTAGGCGGCGCTGATCAGCGGGGTGTCGAGATGATGCTCTTCTTCGGGACCTGGTGCGGCGATAGCCGTCGCGAGTTGCCTAGAATCCTCAAGCTTCTCGACGAGATCGGCTTTCCCGAAGGCCGGGTCGAGCTCGTCGCGGTCGACTCCGGGGAGGGCGTGCACAAGCGCTCCCCGGGCGGCGAGGAGCAGGGGCTCGACATCTACCGTGTGCCCACGCTGGTGGTACGGCGCGACGGAAAGGAGATCGCTCGTCTCGTCGAGTTTCCGGTGCTGTCACTCGAGCGGGATCTGCTGGCGATCTTGTCTGACGCGCGCTACGAGCCGAACTACCGGTCCTACCCCGTGATTCATCGCTGGCTCGACGAGGGCCTCCTGGCCGACGAGAACGTCAGTGCCTGGGGCCTGGCCAACCAGGTTCGCAACCGGGTTGCCACCGAGGGAGAGTTGGCTGCGGCGGCACGGGTTCTGCTCGAGCGCGGCGACGTCGCCGAGGCCGTCAAGTTGATGCAGGTCAACTGCGCGCTGTACCGGGAGAGCGCAAGCTGCTTCGCGGGCCTGGCGGAAGCGCAGCTCAGTGCCGGCGAGATGGAGGCAGCGCGCAATGCGGCACAGCGGGCGCTTCGGCTCAACACCGACCCGGACCGCGTTGAGGATCTTGTGGGATTGCTCGAGCGCAGCGGGCCGCGAGCGGAATGATCGCCGTCTCGTTACACCCGACACCATCCTTCGACGGCTAGTCGGATCTTTCGTAGATACCGGTCTCTCCCTACGGGCTGCCGGTTTTGCCGGCCGCTTGCGCGTCATCCGATGTGGGGCCGGGCGATCCGGACACCCTCTCGTCACCGCAACACCGCGGAGCAAGGGAGGCCAAGATGAGAATCCATCACGTCGTCCTCGCGGCGGGGCTGATGCTCGCCGCCGCATCCACGTCAATCCTGGCGAAGGACTCCTCGTGGACCCTTCGTTTTCACGGGGCGATCGTCGAGTCGTCGGCGAGCGATCGGACGAGCGTCGGCAACGGCACGTTCAGCAGCGTCGACGTCGGAGGCGGGTTCGGCATCGGGGCCGAGTACCGCCTCTCCGACAGATTCGGACTGGAGCTCTCGACCCTGTTTGCCGGGCTCGAGATCGGCAGCAGCGTGTCCACCCGCGCGAAAGCGTTCCAGAGCTTCGAGTTGAGCATGATGCCGCTGACCTTCGCGGTCCCGTTTCACTTCAATACGGGCGGTCGCGTGGATCTCTTCGTTGGGCCGACCTTCAGCATCGTGCGCTACCTGGACATCGAGACGTACACCAGCGGCGCGGGCGTGGGCACCAGCGTCAACGTCGATTCCGACGCCGCCTTCGGCGCAGCGTTCGGTGTCGACGTTCCGTTCGGTAATGGGAAGTGGGCGTTCAGCACCGGTCTGCGCTACATGAAGACCAGGGCCGCGGACACCGACGTCGATCCGGTGATCGTTACGCTCGGTTTCGCCGTCCGGTTTTGAGAGCGACGATCAACGGGCGCCGGCCTGCTTGCTTGCGAGTCGCCGCTGCACCTCCGCGACGATTCCCTCGAACTCGGGGGCGCCGCGGAGGCTCGCGAGGTCGGCTTCTGCGAGTATCCCCTCGCGGTCGAACCCGCAGTCAAGGGCATTTCGCAGCAGTTCGAGTGCCCGCTCTCGCCGTCCTTCCAGCGCGGCAATGCAGGCCAACTGGTACAGGGCCCAAGTATTGACGTAGTGTCCGGACTCCCAGGCCTTTCCCTGGATCTCCAGGGTTCGGCTGTACAACTGCCGGGCACGTTCGAGGTTGCCTGCGCGGAGCTCCAGATACCCGAGGTGGTGCAGCGTGCGCGTGAGTTCGGGGTGCTCACCGCCCAAACCGCGCTCCAGTTCTTCGAGGCTGCGCTCCAGTAACTGCCTGGCGCCTTCGACGTCGCCGGTCCGCCGATAGACGGACGCGAGGCAACGCACGCACCACGCCGTTTCCCAGTTCGTCGTTCCAACGATCTCTTCGAGCAGCACGAATGCGCGCTCCAGTTGCTCCCGCGCCGCTACGAGCTCTCCCCGTGTGGCGAGCACCTCTCCCAGGCCGGTCATCGACATCGCTGCTCCGCGGTTGTATTGTCCGGGCGTGCTTTCTTGAAGCCTCAACGCGCGCTCGTAATACTCTTGCGCGGTCTCGGCGTCGCCCAGGCGGTAGTGGATCTGGCCGAGCCAGAACCGGGCATTCTGAGTCTGGCTGTGATCGGGCCCGAACTCCGATTCCAGGATCGCCAACGCCCGCTCCAGACGGGGTAGCGCGGCCTCGTGGTCCAGTTCGCCCTCCGAATCGAGGATCGCCTGCCAGTAGAGCGTGTAGGCCAGATGGATGCGATAGCGAACAAAGGGCTCCCGTTCGAGAATCTCCTCGGATTTGTCGAGGTACGATCGAGCCTCGGAGAAGTCGCCCTTGCGCAACCGGATGTTGCCGAGACTCTGGTAGGTTCGAGCGAGCGAGAGGGATACCCCGTTCGGTCCCAGCACCCGTTGCCAGATCTCGAGTGCTTCCTCGTGAAGCCGTTGCGCCCGCTCGAGGTCGCCGGAACCGCCCACCACGTCGCCGAGGAGGCTGACGCTGACCCCCAGATACGGGTGATCCGGCGGTAGGTGCTCGCGCAACAGCGCAACCGATCTCTCCACCAGCTCGCGCCCCCGCTCGGTTCTCCCCTGCGACGCGTAAGCCCCGGCCAGGTAGCCCATCAGGCGCGCCTGCAAGACCGGTTCTCCGGCCAGCTCGTCCTCGATCCTCCGCATTCCCCGGTCGAGAAGCTGCTCCGGAGTCATGACGTGTCCCGGGATTCCCCGATTCAGATCGTCGAACATGCCCATCAACAACTCCGAGATCTTGTTCGCCTTTGCCGCTTCTTGCGTTGCAACTCGCTCCGCCCTCGTTGCGCGGAACAGGCCGGCGGTCGCCAGCGCGAGGCCGAGGATCAGCGCGAGCGCCACGGTGACCCCCGCCGCGACGCCCAGGCGGTGCCGGCGGACGAACTTGTGAAGCTGATAGGCGGTGCTCGGAGGACTGGCCAACACCGGCTCGTGCCGCAGATGCCTCGCGATGTCCGCGGCCATCTCCGCCGGTGAGGCGAAGCGCCGGGTCCGGTCCTTCTCCAGCGCTTTCATCGTGATCCAGTCCATGTCGCCGCTGAGCTCTCGGCGGAGGCTTGCTGGATCGGTCCGTCGGTGTTTGGCTGCTTCCTCGGATTCGCCGCCGAGGGTGCTGACCCGTACGCTCGGCTTCGACGGGGCCTCCTCGCGGATCCGGCGACGGATTTCGTCGAAGCCCGCCTCGCGCAGGGTCTTGGAGTCGAACGGCAAGGCGCCGACCAGCAACTCGTACAGCAACACGCCCAGCGAGTAGACGTCGGTGCGGGTGTCGACGTCGAGCCCGGTCATTTCGGCCTGCTCCGGACTCATGTACTCCGGTGTGCCTATCAGCATCCCACGCTCGGTGAAGAGCGTTCTCTCGGTCAGACGCTGCTGCGTCGCCTTGGCGACGCCGAAATCGATGATCGTGGGGACCGGGCGGTCGTCCCGGACGCAGACCAGCACGTTGGAGGCCTTGATGTCGCGGTGGATGATCCCGTTGTGGTGCGCGTGCTGCACGCCGTTGCAGACCTGCATGAACAGCTCCAGCCGCTCCGGGGTGCTCAGACAGTGCCGGTCGCAGTAGGTGGTGAGCGGCTCACCCTCGACGTACTCCATGGTGAAGTACGGCCGGCCCTTCTCGGTGGCTCCGGCGTCGAAGACCTTGGCGACATTGGGGTGGCTCATCAAGGCCAGCGCCTGCCGCTCCGACTCGAAGCGGGCCAGGACGTCCTCGGTGTCCATGCCCCACTTGAGGAGCTTGAGCGCCAACTCGCGGCGGATCGGGTGGTCCTGCCGGACCTTGTAGACGACGCCCATCCCGCCTTCGCCGAGCTTGCCCAACACTCGGTATTCGCCGATCCGCTCGGGCAGGGTCTTGGAGCGAGCGGTCGACGCATCGCCGGCTACTCCCCGCGGCAGGGTCGGCTCGGGCCGGTCGTGGAAGCTCAACAGCGATTCGACTTCCCGGCGCAGTTCGTTGTCGTCGCCACAGGCCCGACCGACCGCCGCGAGGCGTTCCTCCGGGGGTAGGTCGCATATCTCGAGAAACAGCTTCTTAATCCACGCGTACCGAACGGCATCCATCGGATTCCTCGTATGGGTTGCCTGCAATGATACCGGTTCGAGCCCGACCCATCGGGGCTCTGGCACTTCGATATCGGTCGGCGCGGGCTACTTCACTTAAATACGCGTTAACGGGCGGGAGAACCTGCAGGCCTGGAGCCTCCGAGTTGGCTCCTTCTTCTCCCCGCCGGACTCCGCGTGGCGAATCGTCCCGGCCTTCATGAGCAACGCCAGGTGGAGCATTGTCTCGTGACGGCCAGAATCGTTGTCGAGGGAATCGACAAGCCCGATCTCAAGAAGACATCCGCGCTTCGGGACACTGGCACCAAGCTGGTAACTGTAACCGCACACTCGGGCCTACCGCCGGCCCGGGGGTAACCGCAGGTCCTTGCTGGTCAGGTCCGTCCTGGAGGTGGCTGCCTGCCCTGCGACGGCGAAAGCGGTAAGGTGTTCTATTCCAAGGACTCCAAGTTCTGGAGTACGGTTGGGACGAGTTCCGCCACAGTCGGGTGGATCGGAACCTGACGCGAGATCACCGTATAGGGGGCGTCGGCGTACATCACGGCGAGCAGCGCATGCACGACCTCGTCGCCGTTGATGCCCAAGATCGCGGCCCCGAGAATCTCCTTCGTTTCGGCGTCGACCAGTACCTTCATGAAGCCCTCAGTCTCACTGCGCTCACGGGCGCGGCCAACGTTCTTCATCAGTCGCTTGCCGACGAGGATCGGCCGTCCTGATTCACGCGCCTCTTTCTCGGTCATTCCGATACGCCCCAATGGTGGATCGATGAAGAGCCCGTAGGTGGGGATGCGGTCGCTGATGCGTCGAGGATCGTCGTCAAAAAGATTTGCCGCTACGATCTCGAAGTCATTGTAGGAGGTATGGGTGAATGCGCCCCTACCATTGCAATCCCCCAAGGCCCAGATGCCGGGAACCACGGTTCGGAGTTTGTCATCGACGGAGATGAACCCGCGCTGATCGACGCCGATCCCGGCCTTATCCAGGCCGAGATCGTCGGTGTTGGGAACGCGACCTACGGCAAGGAGGATGTGTGAGCCAACCACCTCCGGCGCCCCGTCTTCGCAGGAGACCCTTATCGCCACCTCATCTCCCCGCTCTTCGAGCCGCACGCATTCGGCAGCCAGTCGGACCTGAATTCCCTCGCGCTCGACGATTTGCCTTATCGCATCACTGAGCTCCGGGTCTTCCTGACGTATCAGGCGTGGGGCCATCTCGACGACGGTGACTTCACTGCCGAAGCGGCGATACATCTGCGCGAACTCCAATCCGACATAGCTTCCTCCGACGATGATCAGGTGGGCCGGCAGAAAGTCCAGTTCCATCATGCCTGAGCTGGTCATGAAACCGACCTCTCCCACGCCGGGCATCTCCGGCACCCTCGCCCGCGTCCCGACGTTGAGAAATATCTTCTCCGCGTGCAGCACATCTTCGTTGACCTTCACGGTGTTCGGACTCTCGAAGCGGGCATGACCGCGATAAAGACGGACGTTTTCCATGCTCTCGAGCCAGTTGGTGACGCTCTTGTTGGACTGGCCCGAGATCTCCTTCATGCGTGCCTTGACGCGTCTCATGTCCACGCGGATCGGGCCCTCGACGATGACGCCAAACTCCGCACCTCGGCGGGCCATGTAGGCAGCGCGCGCACTCGCCACAAGAGCCTTGGTCGGTGTACACCCCACGTTGACGCAAGTTCCGCCGATCAGCTTGCGCTCGATCACGGCCACCTTCAGACCCTCGCGGTTCATACGGTCCGCAAGCGGAGGGCCCGACTGACCGGTGCCGACAATGATGGCATCGTAGTCCGTAGTCATTTTGCTCTCCCTGATCTTGGGCCACGCCCGAGAACACCGTTCGCTTCAAGGCCAGTGCCGGGGGCTGCAACTTATAGGATGCGAGCCATTCCTGGCCCCATCTCACCATGCGCTGAGCTTCCATTTAGGACCAAAACGGTCTAAAGTCCTCATCATCATAAACCACAGACAGTTGCCGACTCGGATCAGACGCGGCACGTGTCTCGCGCCGGTGGCACTGACGATGCTCGGCGAGGAGCACGATGGGGAGGGGATTCCCTGTCCGCGCCTTCGTGCGGCGATATGCCGATCGCTCGGAGACGTTGCTCGGTCCGAGGCAACAGATGCCCAATGAAAGAAAGGAGGCAAGACATGTTGAAAGTCAATCCCGGTGACACCGCGGTGGTGATCACCGACCCGCAGAACGATTTTCTGAGTCCCAAAGGGGCGACCTGGGGGATGGTGGGCGATAGCGTCAGGGAGAACAACACCGTCGAGAACATCGAGGCTCTCTTCAAGGCCGCCAAGGACAACGACATCGGTGTTTTTATCTCGCCCCATTACTATTTCCCGACGGACCATGGCTGGAAGTTCGAAGGCACGCTTGAAAGGGTGATGCACGAGATCAACATGTTCGACCGCAAGGACGCCCTGAGCCTCGAGGGCTTCGAGGGATCGGGTGCCGACTGGCTGGAGCGTTACAAGATCTACATCCAGGATGGGAAGACGGTCGTGGTGAGCCCGCACAAGGTGTACGGGCCGGAGACCAACGACCTGGTGCTGCAGCTCCGAAAGCGCGGAATCGACAAGGTGATTCTGGGGGGAATGTCGGCAAACCTCTGCACCGAGTCGCATATGAGGGAGCTTCTGGAGCAAGGTTTCGAGGTGGCCGTGGTCAAGGACGCGACGGCCGCCGCCATCACACCCGACTTGGGTGATGGATACAAAAGTGCGCTGACCAACTACGGATTCATTGCCAACCACGTGGTGACCACTGAAGAGGCCGTGCAGGCAATGCGCGGCGCCTAGCCGGTAGGAGGGTAGACATACTGATATGAAGGTGATCTCGGTCAACGTGGGTCTTCCCCGTGAACTAAGCTGGAGGGGCAAGACGGTCACAACTGGATTCTTCAAGACTGCGGTCGATGGTCCTGTGGAACTCCGCAGACACAATCTGGACGGCGACGGGCAGGCAGATCTTTCAGTTCACGGCGGTCCTACCAAAGCGGTCTACGTCTACCCGATGCAGCACTATAAATACTGGAAAAAGGAGCTACCGGACTGTGATCTTCCCTGGGGCAGTTTCGGAGAGAACTTCACCGCCGAAGGAGTTGACGAAGAAATCGTCTGCATCGGAGATGAGTTTCGAGTTGGGCATGCCACGGTAGTTGTGACCGAGCCGCGCATGCCGTGCTTCAAGCTCGGGATCAAGTTTGGCAGAGCCGACATGGTGAAGCGGTTTCTGAAGAGTCAGCGTACAGGCTTTTATTTTGGAGTCGTTGAAGAGGGGCGGGTGCAGGCCGGCGACGAACTCGAGCGTTTGAGCAAGCACCCGGACGGCTTCCCCGTGGCAGACGTGACCCGTCTGTACACGACGGAGAAGGCGAATAAAGCGCTTTTGAGCAAGGCTATCTCACTCTCGGCGTTACCTGAGAGCTGGCGCGGCTATTTCGAGCGCCAGCTCGAGAGACTTCGGCGATAAAGACGCGTTCGAGAATGATCCGGGGTTCAGACCGGTGGCGCAAATCAGGGACGAGGCGAGTAGAAGCCGGCTCGAAGGCGGTACGATGAAACGCCTGACAATCGCGACTGTTGTGGCCGCCCTGGCCCTGGGTCTGACGGGCTGCACGTCGGGTCCCGATAGTCGCCCCGAGCAGCCGGCGGGCTCGAACGCCGCCGATCTGTCCGTCGAGGCCGAAATGGTTCAGCCTCACGGGCAGCTGGGTCACCTTCGAGATGCCGGAGGAAGACGGGCCGCCCACGGCGCTGCTCTTCTCCGGGGTTCGTGCCGAGAGAACCGGTGAAGGACCCTGATCGCCAGTCCGTTCCTCAGGGCATGCCACGGATCAGCGTCCTGAACTCGATGGTTCACTACGGGGGTGGCACAAGTCGCCTATCAGAATTATGATAGAAGCGTGTGACGTGGAGTTTCGAATGCCAAGAATCAGACCGATCTCTGACCTGCGAAACAAGAGCCACGAGATTGCCCGCCTCTGCCATGAGACGGGTGAGCCCGTTTTTATCACGAAGAACGGCGAGGGGAACCTGGTGGTGATGAGCCTCGCGGCTTACGAGCGGGATCGCGCTCGCCTCGAACTCTATGGGCTTCTCGATGAGGCAGAGGCGGATGTCAAAGCAGGCGATCGGGGCATCGGTCTTCCGGCGATGCGCAAGCGTTTGCGCAAATGATGAAACGGTCGGTTCGGGTTCTCCGCCGAGCTCAGAATGACCTCATCGAGATACACAACTACGTTCGCCGCGACCGGCCAAACGCGGCCGATCGCCTGATCGCGAAGCTTCTCCACACCCTCGAGTCGCTCGAGCAACTGGCCGATCGTGGCGTCGTGCCGCGCGACGAGCGACTAAGCAGCCTCGGCTACCGTGTGCTCATCGAGGGCGAGTACCTGGTCTTCTACAAAATCCTGCCGACCCAAGTTCGTCTTTACAGGGTTGTTCACGGAAGACGGAGGTACAGGCATTTGGTGTGAGTATCGGAAAGATTCGACCACTAACAGGGAAAGCCGAAAATCTGGATCCGCGTCCCAATCCTGGTTGTATGGGAAAGCAGGACGCCGCCGATCCTGAAAGCGGAAAAGGAGCCGAACCCATGTCGTCCAGAACCCTCGGAAACTCCGATCTCAACATCTCTCCCATCGGTCTTGGCACCTGGGCCATCGGCGGCGACGGCGTCTTCGGCTGGGGGCCGCAGGACGACGCCCGGTCGATCGAGGCGATCCATCGGGCGGTCGAGCGTGGAATCAACTGGATCGACACCGCACCGATCTACGGTTTCGGTCACGCCGAGGTCGTCGTGAGCAGGGCGTTGAAAGAGTTGGGAAGCTCGCGCCGGCCACGGGTGTTCAGCAAGGTCAGCCTGGTGTGGGACGACGAGAAGAATGTCGCCCACACGTTGAAGGCCGACGCCATCCGCCAGGACCTGGAGGGGAGTCTGCGGCGACTCGAGATCGACGAAATGGACCTGTGCCAGATTCACTGGCCGTCGTTTCCTCCCGGCAATCCCGATCCGGACCTCGAGGAGGCGTGGACAGAGCTGGCGGGGTTGAACGAGCAGGGCAAGATCCGCTTCATCGGTGTGTCCAATTTCAACGCATCACAGCTCGAGCGGGTGCAAGCGATCGCGCCGGTGACCTCGTTGCAGCCGCCCTACTCGATGCTGATGCGCGAGATCGAGGACGAGACGCTGCCGTTCTGCGAACAGCGCGGCATCGGCGTGATCGGCTACTCACCGATGCACAACGGCCTGCTCAGCGGCAAGATGACACGCGAGCGCGTCGCGGCACTGCCCGACTCGGACTGGCGCAAGAACGTCAATCCGGCCTTCCGCGAGCCGCATCTGTCGCGCAACCTGGAGCTGGTCGAGTTGATGCGCGGTATTGGCGAAGCTCACGGCCGCTCGCCGGGTGAGGTGGCCATCGCCTGGACGCTGCGGATGTCGTCGGTGACCGGCGCCATCGTCGGCGCGCGGGACGGCGACCAGGTAGACGGCTTCATCGGCGCGATGGAGTTCCGGTTGAGCGACGACGAGATCGCGAAGATCGGCGCCGCGCTGCCCGAGTCGATCAGCATGATGCAGTTGAGCTGAGGATCCGCACGACGACGCCGGCCGATCGAGGCGCTACCTCGTCCTCACTCATCAATAATGAAAGTGTAGCGACCGTTCTGCGTCAGACGAAAGCGGCCCTGGCTGAGGTCGCCGTCGTCGATCTTGTCGTCGAGCATCGCCAGCGTTGATGCGGGCGCCGTGACTCGGTAAATCGAGAAACCGGCGTACGGGTAGTTGTCCGGACCTTCCCAATTGTAGTTGCCTCCCAGGGGAGTCGTGTTGGCCCAGTGTTCCACAGGCAGGTAGTTCTCGATGCCGACACCCAGTGGCAGGTGGTAGGGCGGCTGGAGATGGGAGTCGGGCGGAAAGGTTCCATTGTCGGTCGCGTAGGAAAGGAAGCCACTCTCGAAAGTCCTGAAGTCGCTGGCCACCGCAGCCACGCGTGCCTTGTCGATCTGGTTTGTGTAGGCCGCGATGGCGATCGCGGCGATGATCCCGATGATCGCGACGACGACCAGAAGCTCCAAAAGCGTGAACCCGGTCGATTGGTTTCCATGTCGTGTGTTCTGTTTCATGGTCGTTTCCTGGAAATTGAATTCCCGCGTGACGAGACGCGCTAGCGCCTCGTACAGTGCCGGTTCAAATCGCCGGCCGGATACCACATGGGAGGCCCGGCCGTGGCTTCTATCAGGTAGGCGGGGCCCCGTGTGTCACCCTCGAAGCGATGAGAGGCGTCGTATTCGAGAACGACGCCCAGCGGCTTCATCGTGCTTTTCCAGTACAGGGCGTCGCCGGTCTCGAACGTGATGAAGTTGGCGATGACGCTCGGAGCGAACATGAACGCGGCGACTCCCAAAAGGCAAACAAGCAGAACGACGAGCAGCGGAACCGAGTTGAGACGGGAGGTACCGCGGGGACACTCCTTGACGTATTCCTTTCGCCGCAGCGGATCGCCAATCACCTCGTAGGCAGCCCCGATCTTGGCATCGAGTTTCTTTCCCCGGCCCTTGTAGGCCTGCTTCAGCAGCTCGTAGGCCAGACGAATCTCCTGCTGGGTGGCCGTGGGACTGATGTTCAGGGCCGCGTAGTGGCCGTTGGGGTCGGGATTTCGCATCGCAGTTCCCGAGTCCTGACAAGGTGGTCTCACGTTGAACGTAGTCCCTCAAGAAGAGACAGTCAATCCGTCACGGGGGGTAAAACCGACACCAGCCAAAGGTAGTGGCGAGGCTTTCCGGCTTGTCCGCCGTGGCATTCCCGCTGGTAACGAAAGTGTCGATTACCAGCGACGCCTTCGATGCGCGAGAGTCCCATCGAAGTTCCTGGGTCAAGAACGACCGGTGTATGAACGCGTGACTACCTAGCGAGGAGCGGGGACCTTGGAGATGTGGAAGAAAAAGTTGAGCGGCGGAGCGGAATAGTCGAAGAGCTCCCGGGGAAGCCCCGGCTCCAGTGAGTTACTCACAGCTCGTAGAGCGAGCGACGCTCCAACCTGCCGTTCAGATTCGCTGACCGGGTACAGTCAGGTCGGCATACTCGTCGTAGCCCCGGAGGACGGCGCCGTCCTCCGCCGCGGGATCACGGCGTCCACATCGAGCCGCAGCGCGTGGTCGGCATTGCCCACGAGCTCACGGGCGCCGACTTCTCTCTACAGCGACCGCACGGCGCGCGGGAAGTCCTGTCGTGTGACCAGGCCCAGCACGGCGAGAGCGTCCGCCCTCGGTGCGGAACAGCAGCCGGTAGCTCGACCCGACGCGCTGCCTCCACACCTCGCGGTTGCTGCTCAGGCGGCGCGCGCCCCGGAAGGCCGACAACTCGCCCGCGGCGAGCCGGCCGATCAGACGCAGCGCCGCGCTGGCGACCGTTACCGGCACGCGGCGCAGGTCATCGCCGAACTGCCGCCGAAACTGCGGGAGGCGCGGCGGCTGTTTCTCGGCGGACTCCTCGGGGAGAAGAAGCGCCTCGTCCTCCGGTTCTTCGTGCTCCTCGCCCGAACCGCGGTGATGCGCTCCATCGAGCGCCCTGGCGCGCAGCGATTCCGCCTCTCGCCGGGTGCGCTCCAGCTCGGCGCGAAGCTCGTTTCGCTCGGCGTGCTGTCTCTTCAGCTCGGCCTTGCGCTCGGCCAGCCTCCGCCGCAGCTCCACGACCACCGCGTCGTCGTCGCCCGATCCGGCGACGCGCGTCTCCCCCTCCCCCGTTTCCCCGGGTCTGCTGCGGGCCTCGACCTCCTCCATCCGGAGTTCCATCCGCCGCAGCGTACGGTCGCGTTCGCGAAGGTCCACGCGGAGCCTCCGCGCCTCGGCCAGCTTCGCTTCCAGTTCCCCCCGAGTCTCCTCGTCCGCGGCCGACACGACCTCCCCGGATTCTCGATCCTCGTCCTCTCCTCGCCAGCGCTCCTCGACGGGGTCCTCCACCGGGTCCCCAGGGTCCAGTCCCAGCCGATCCCGTGTCTCGAGTAGCTTCTGGAGCAGCGCCCAGCCGTCGAGCGGATTCGCCGTCCAGAGCGCGCCCCGCGCGACCACGATCCCCAGCGCGGAGCAGGGTCCGCCCAGCAGCGTATGGGCCAGCTCGAGCGGGCCGTGCTCTTCGTCGAGCCGGTCGCGCGCCTCGGACTCGATCCGTTCCAGCAGCGGCCCGGGCTCGAGCCCTTCGGCCATGATCCGGGCCCCCAGGCGGAGTCGCCCCCAGCTATCGCCGTGATCGCCCCGAACGGCGAGCAGCCGCTTCACCGTCTCCGCCTGACCCAGGTCGGCCGCCTCCTCCACGGCGTCCAGGAGGTAGTCGTCCAACTCCGGCCGGTGGTCCGCCGTCTCGAACAGCCGCACCACGGCGTCGAACTCGCGGCTCCACGTCAACCGGTGCGCGAGGGAAGCGAGCAACGCGGGGTCGATCCGTGTCGCATCGAGTCGTGCCAGTTCGGCGGGGCTCATCGCGTAGAGCCGCTGTCGCGTGATGTGCGGCTCGGGGTTCTCGCGGAGCTCTTCGACGGTGAGCCCTTCCACGTCGGAGGAGTGACGGAGACGCTCGCGGTCCCGTTCGAAGCAGCAACGCTTGTACTTCTTCCCGCTGCCGCAGGGGCAGGGATCGTTGCGCCCCACGCGCGAGGCGGCGCGCCGCACGGTGTATCCCGAGAACACGGTCTGCGGCCGTTCCGCGGGTACACACCCCAGCGGGTCCTCGCGGGTTCGCTCGATCGCGCGGTCGAAGGCGCTGCGGGCGCCGGCCATGGCTTCCGGAGGGGCTGCGGCGGAAAGCAGTTCGACCAGGTGGGCGTCACCGGCGAGGTCGCTGAGGACCAGTAGCAGTTCCGTGGCGACAAAGGGCCTTGGATTTCGCGCGAGCACGCGGCCGTGGCGGATCGTTTCCACGGGGATCTCGCAGCCGGCACGTTCCCGCGACCACCACGCGGAGAGCACCAACGCCAGGGCCTCGCGCGCAATGTCGAGCCGTCCCCCGCGGACGGCGCGAAGCAGAGCGCCGCCGACGTCGCCCGCGCAATGGACGGCGGCGGTCACGATCATCTCCGGCTCTTGCAGGAGCGCCGCGCCCTCCGCCAGGATCCGCCCGTCAACCCTGCGCCCGGCGTGAAGCGCCGCGAGCAGCAGATGAGCGAAGGCGTCTTCGTCGCGGTCACGGACCGATTCGAGCAGAGCGACGTCCAGCGCCCCGTCGTCGTCGGGCAGCAGCCCCGCAAGCTCACGCAGGGCGTCCGCGAAGCACTCCGTCTCTCTCGCCCGCGTCTGGAGTGAAGCATCCGACACGAATCGATCGCCTCTTTTTTACCTGTACCTGGGGGAGCAGGCAGTATACCGCTCGCTCGGCCCGCCGGTCGCCGGGAGCGTCCGCTAGGTCAGGCCGGCGGCTTCAAGGGCCTTGATCGTGGGGATAACCGGCGTTTCGGACCGGTTGATGAACTCGCGGAGGCGCTCCAGGGCCTCGCCCCACAACGGAACGAGTGGCGCGTTCAGAGCATCGCTCGCTTCCCGCGGCTCGGGCACGCGATTCTCGATGGCCAGGGCCTGTCCCAGCAGGGGCACGGCGCCCAGCAACGCATCGCGCGCTTCCTCGTCCAGTTCCTCCATGGAAAGAACACGCGCCATCTTGAGCTTGCGCTCGGCTTTCTTCCGCAGATCGGCGGTCTTCTGTCTCTCCTCTTCCGTCAGCCCGCCGGCCTCCTGCTCGGGCGCCGGATACAGATGACGAGTGGCGCGAACGGTCGTCGTGAGCAGGCCGGCCTCGGAGAGTTGACGTAGGGCATCGAAAGTCGTCCTGTCGATGACCTGTAGCTGAACCGGCGAAAGCGGGTCGATCCTGTTTCTGCCGAGAAGTTGTTCGTGAACGGGCTCGAGTCTTTCTTGCCACGTCCGGGCCTCCCCATCCACGACGACCACGATGACGGAATGTGCACCCTCTTCCGGATAACGCTCCTCGCAGGCGACGAGGCGCTCGCCCAGCAGCGCGGATGCTCGGGCGGCGAAAGCCCCCGAGCGGTCGACGGGCAGATCCTCGACTCTCGGCTTGCCCTTCCGTTTCCGCGGGGTGGCGGGTTCGATCACCTGTTTCAGGCGGTCCAGGAACGCCCGGGCGCCGCGCTTGAGTGGGATTCTCGTGACGTCGCCGACCTTGTCGAGAACCCCGTCCGCCAGACTGCGCTTGGCCGCCAGGGTTTCCAGCATCCGCTGTTCGATCGTGTTCTCCGATACCAGGTTGAGGACAGTGACGTTGCGCATCTGATGTTTGCGCCACACACGCGCAATCCGCTGCTCGAGCTTGGCCGGATTCCACGGGAGATCGCAGTTAACGACGACACTGGCGTCTTGAAGGTTCAACCCCACCCCACCGGAGTCGGTGCTCAGGAAAACCCGACAGCGGGGATCGGTCTTGAACATCTGGATCTCGGCTCGGCGTCGGCGTTGCGGCACGTTTCCGGTGTGCAGGGCGTAACCGAGCTTCATCTTCTTCAGCAGATCGCGCACGAGATCGAGCATACGGACCCACTCCGAGAAGACGACGATCTTGACCTCGGGATCGGAGCACAGGCCGTCGAAGATGCTCTCCAGCTCCCTCAGCTTCGGGCAGGTACGGTCGTCCGGATCCAGGATGTAGGTCGTGTCGCAGATCATGCGCATCATGGCCAGCTCCCGCATCAGTTTGTCCTGTTGCTGCTTTGTGAGCGGACGGCGCTTGGCCATGTTCAGGAGACGGGCA
>Ga0255055_10000426_pt1 | contig 32788 bp, 32 predicted proteins | sample JV7_2_27_MG_FD_188633 | JGI IMG/M metagenome (GOLD analysis project Ga0255055, IMG submission 188633) | Seawater microbial communities from Jervis Inlet, British Columbia, Canada - JV7_2_27 | ecosystem: Environmental > Aquatic > Marine > Inlet | place: Canada: British Columbia | collected...
GTTGTAGCCACCGGCAGATCGGACTTTCCAAACCAGGTCAACAATTCGCTTGGATTTCCTGCAATCTTCCGCGGCGTACTCGACGTTCGGAGCACTCGTATTACGGACGAAATGTGCATTGCGGCTGCCGAAGAGCTGGCGCTTATCGCGGAAGAAAAGGGCCTGCATGCCCAGGCGATCCTACCTACTATGGAGGACTGGGAGCTCTTCCCACGAGTAGCTACCGCGGTTGGAATGAAGGCGCAAGAGCTAGGCTTTGCACAGTTAGAGATCTCAAAAGAGGATCTGTATCGAGCGGCACATCATCGCATCGAACGTGCCCGCGCCATCGTGGAAAACAGCATGGAGCGCGGCTTCATCCAGGAGCCGCCGCCGGAGGAAACGGTAATCTACGATAAAACTCCAGCCTGACATGGTGATACCAAAGGGTGTTCGGCCCGCGACAAGTTCTCGGAACTTAGATCGCCTTAACCAGGAACTTTACGCTCTTACTGAAATCGCAAAAATCATCGCCGCATCGCCCGATCTCCGCGCCTTACTCCGGGCTGTGATGGAAAAACTCTACAACGTCATCGATCCAGCCGAGCTCGGTGTGGTACTGCTCTGGCACGAAACAGCGGGCGTACTCCGGCCAGAGGCTTCCTTCGGTGTTGAACTCGAAGCCCTTCAAGACATCCGGATCCGCCCGGGCGAATCCGTTTCGGGCCGTGTGTTTGATGAAGGGACAGCATCTCTCCTGAGCCCACAGGCCGCGGTCACTGAAGCTATGGACAATATGCGCCAGACGAACCGCTCCAACATGGCCAGCGCTCTAGGCACAGAGGCCGTTCCCCTTAGCGAGCTAGCGGTGCCCCTTCACGTGGGCGATCGGAAGTATGGAGTACTGGTTCTTGCATCAATGGAGGGACCGGCTGAGTTTTCAGAAGGCGACTTACCATTTGTACAGACCCTGGCCGATCTCATCGCCTTGGCGATTGACCGAGCTCGCTTGCAAGAAGAATCCGATCTGATCCGGGAAGCGGAGCATATAGAGCACCTCCGATCCGAGGTGATGGCTACCTTCTCCCATGAGCTGCGGTCACCCTTGGCTGCAATCAAAGGATATTCGACCGCGCTCCTGCTCGAAGAGATAGACTGGCCGGATGAGAAGCGGCACGAGTTCCTTCGCCTCGTTGCCGAGGAGTGTGACAACCTGGAGGGGATGGTCGGTGAAATCCTCGACTCGTCCCTTATCGATGTTGGACAACTCGTCATCGAGCGACAACCGCTTCGTTTACCTCATCTCGCTAAGGAAGTCACCGATGATATGCAGCTTCGCACAAAGATCCATAAACTCGTGGCTGATTTTCCGTCCGGTTTCCCGATCGTGGATGCCGACCCGCATCGGATCACGCAGGTGATGCGCAATATCCTGGACAACGCAATCAAGTATTCGCCAGATGGGGGCTTGGTCTTGATCCGCGGCGAAGTGCGTCCAGAAGACGTTGTGGTCAGTATCGCGGATCAGGGAGTAGGAATCTCACCGGAAGACCTGATCCCCCTTTTTGAGAAGTACTTCAGGGTGAAATCCGCAACCGGTTATCACGTGCCCGGGACTGGCTTGGGCTTGCCTGTTGCTCGGTCCATTGTTGAAGCTCACGGAGGTCGAATTTGGGCGGAAAGCAAGGTAGGCGAAGGAACGACGCTGTACTTTTCTCTCCCTCGCCAGGGATTAAGCGCTGGGATCAACGAAGATGAGTGAAAGCGCGACGGAGCAAACTTCGAGAGAGAATCTCGTCCTGGTCGTCGACGACGATCCCAAACTCATAAGGCTGGTACAGGAAGTGCTGACTGCGAGCGGCTTCGAAGTGATCTGCACCGGCCGCGGTGAAAAGGCGATTGAAATGGCTGCCGTGGAGCAGCCGGGGCTCATCATTCTGGACGTGGTATTGGCCGATAATATCGACGGCAACATGGTCGCCAAGCGCATACGCCAGTTCTCCGATGTGCCTATCGTTATGCTCACAGCGAAGACGCGCGAGGATGATCTGCTTCGCGGGTTTGCCTCCGGGGTTGATGACTATCTAACCAAACCCTTCAGCTCGAAGGAACTGTTAGCCCGCGTTCGAGCGGTGCTCAAACGAACAGAAAATTCTGCGCGATCCATGAACGGGCCGGAAATTGTATGTGACGACATGCGAATCGATCCTGCCCGGCGTCGTGTGAGGATTGGAGATCGGGAGGTCTCGCTGACTCGAACCGAATACGAGCTGTTGTTTGAGATGGCTCAACACCCCAACAAGGTACTCCTGCACGAACAGCTTCTGACTGCGGTTTGGGGCAACGAGTATCGAGACGACCTCGACTACCTGAGGGCCTACATCCGCTACTTGCGCCAGAAACTGGAAGCGGATCCAGCCCATCCAAAGAGGATTATGACAAGCCGTGGCGTGGGCTACATGTTAGTCTGCGCTGAGACCCCAATCTAAAATCACGCAGATAATCTGTAACTATAAAATGCCGCGGTTTTCAACCGCGGCATTTTTTCATGTGGTTTTCATTATGTCGACGCCGCTTTCTATGCGTTTTTCACGGAGCACAGGATAAATTGAGATGGTTCACACCGATGCTCTCGTATAGGACGCCTATTGGCTGAACACTCCGCATCTGACGTAGCGCACATCCTGCAAGAGCAGGAAGAACATGCATCTCTAATTCATGTTTTGGAAGAGGTGCAAACAAGCTTCCGTTATCTCCCGCCGGAAGCAATGATCCTTGTCAGCGAACGTCTCGGCGTTCCGCTGAGCCAAGTTTACAGCGTAGCAACGTTCTATCACGCATTCAGCCTTCAACCTCGAGGGCTGCATTCGCTCCTGGTCTGCACCGGCACCGCGTGTCACGTCCGAGGGGCACAGCAAATCCTAGATCGCCTGCAGACACAGCTGAGCATTGAACCCGGCGGAACGACCCAGGACGGACTTCTCACGATGGAAACCGGTAATTGCCTGGGGGCCTGTGCGCTGGGCCCGGTCGTGGTACTCGATGATCAATATGAGGGCCAGATGTCGACCAAGAAGGCAGATCGTTTACTAAAGGGCTTGATGCGCAACGCGGAGCAGGAACGTGGCTGAGATCCAAGACCTTGACACATTGAGCGCACCTCCTCATAGGGATAATGGTGGATCCGACACGTACCAACACCACATTCGGGTCTGCAACAGCACAGGATGCCGAGCGCTGGGCAGCGAGAAGGTGCTTGCCCGTCTGGAGAATGCGCTCCAGACCCAGGAGCTGGCCGCGGAGGTCGAAATCATATCGACCGGATGCCGTGGTCTTTGCGAGCTTGGACCGCTCGTCACTATAGATCCAGAGCGCACAACCTATCACCGGGTGTCGGAGACCGATGTAGAAGCTATCGTGGATGAGACCCTCGTCCAGGGAAGGCTTGTTGGCCTTTTGCTGTATGTGGATCGTGCAACCGAACAGGTCATCCCGCGCTACGACGAGTGGCCGTTCTTCGCTAACCAAACCCGCCGGGTGCTGGCTTTAAATGGCGAAATCGATCCCACGCGCATCCAGGACTACATAGCCCAAGATGGATTTGCATCCCTCCGCAAGGTGCTGCACCACATGACCCCTGAACAGGTTATTGAAGAGGTCAAGCTCTCAGGCCTGCGTGGGCGCGGGGGGGCGGGATTTCCAACTGGAGTCAAGTGGGAGCTTTGCCGCCAGGCACAGGGAGATCTTAAGTACATCATCTGCAACGCCGACGAGGGCGACCCAGGTGCCTTCATGGACCGCAGCCTGCTGGAGAGCAATCCGCATAGCGTTGTGGAAGGCATGATCATCGGCGCCTACGCAATGGGTGCCGCTCAGGGCTTTGTGTATATCCGGAACGAGTACCCGTTGGCAGTTGAGAACCTCAGCATCGCGCTAAATCAAGCGCGGGAGCACGGCTTCCTGGGGAGCAGCATTCTTGGGTCTGGATTCGATCTCGAAATTGAAATCCGGGTGGGTAGCGGAGCATTTGTCTGCGGTGAGGAAACGGCCTTGATGGCCTCCATTGAAGGCAAGATTGGCGAACCCCGCCCGCGCCCCCCATACCCAACCGAGAGTGGGCTCTGGGATCGGCCAACCAGCATCAACAACGTCAAAACCTGGGCAAACGTGCCGCTCATTATCCGGCACGGTTCCAGTTGGTTCGCAGGCACCGGTACGGAGCGGAGCAAGGGCACGATGATATTCTCGCTCGTCGGAAACGTGCGGAATACGGGCCTGGTCGAAGTACCGATGGGCACCAGCTTGAGGGAGCTGATCTATGACATCGGAGGTGGCATCCCCGATGACAAGGAATTCAAGGCCGCCCAGATAGGAGGTCCTTCGGGTGGGTGTATTCCGGCAGAGCATTTAGACGTGCCGGTTGACTATGAGTCATTGACCGAGCTGGGCGCCATCGTTGGATCAGGTGGGCTCGTCGTTTGTGACGATGACACCTGCATGGTAGACCTCGCTCGCTACTTCCTGGAATTCACTCAGCAGGAGTCGTGCGGAAAGTGCGTTCCCTGCCGCGTCGGCACGAGAGCCATGCTGGATACTCTCGAGCGAATCTGCGACGGGGATGGACGCGACGGGGACATCGAGTACTTAATCGAGATGGCCGAGCACGTGCGGAGCTCATCGCTTTGTGGGTTGGGACAGACCGCTCCCAATCCGGTGCTAACTACGATCCGCTACTTCCGCGATGAATACGAAGCACATATCTACGAAAAGCGATGTACGGCCAAGGTCTGCAAGGGTTTGATCTCCTACGAAATCATCGCTGATCAGTGTCCGGGTTGTATGGTCTGCGCCCGCAACTGCGCCTTTGACGCTATCTCCGGAGAGAAGAACGAGCCGCACGTAATCGATCTAGATATCTGCACGCGGTGCGGCGTTTGCATGTCTGTGTGCAACTTTAACGCGGTTGTTGTGGACTAGGAGCTTCGCCTGATGCGTCTCGAGATCGATGGGAATGAGATAGAGACCAAGCCGGGCCGTACGGTATTGACCGCTGCGCGCGAGCATGGTTTCGAAATCCCTACGCTCTGCTTCCATGAGGCGCTTGAGCCATTCGCAGCTTGTCGCCTCTGCATGGTGGAGGTGGACGCAGGTCGCGGATGGCAGCTGGTTGCCTCATGCGCGTACCCGTGTGCCGAGGATTTGAAGGTCCGTACCCATTCGGAGCCAGTCCTTCGATCTCGGCGAACAACGGTGGAGTTGCTCATGGCTTCGGCCTCAGAGGTTCCAGTCATCAGACAGCTTGCGGAGCAATTAGGAGTCGATAGTCCACGCTTCAACATGGAAGCTGATGACTGCATCTTGTGTGGGCTATGTGTGCGAGCCTGTGCAGAGATCGTTGGCGTATCAGCCATCAGTGTCATCAACCGGGGAATCGACAAGAAGGTCAGCACTCCGTTTCTCATCGCCTCTAATGAATGCATCGAGTGCGGAACTTGCGTTCTGATCTGTCCCACTGGAGCAATCCAGTTGGAGGACATCATCGGTGGGAAAACTGATGTTCACACTTGGGAATCAGAGTTCGACGCGCAGGAATGCCGAATTTGTGGCCAAAACCACTCGTTCACCGACCACGAGATATTGCGAGTAGAGGACGAACCTGTCCCCGAACGTGCGCTGGATAGATCCCAGTCATGAACGAGGACCGCAGGCTGGGCGTCATGATCTGTGAATGTGGCGATCAGATCGGATCCAATCTCGATCTGGATGCGCTTGCCAGGCAGGTAGACGAATTCCCAGGGGTTGCGACCACCCGCCGGCTGCGCTACGGCTGCTCCCCAGATGGGCTGGCTTCCATGCAGTCGGCGATCGCCGAGGAGGTCCTGGATGCGGTGTTGGTAGCCGGGTGCACCCCACGCACACTGGAACCGCGATTCAGAACTGCCTGTGAGCAAGGTGGCCTCGACGGTGACCGGTTCAAACTTGTCGACATTCGGGAAGGCTGCGCTTGGGCGCATCCGGACGATGTAGAAGCCGCCACCCTTAAGGCCGCGGATTTGATCCGCATGGGAACCGCTGAACTCAGCTTCCGCAAACCGCATTCACCAGCGACCGTTGAGGTGCTGCCGTCAGCGCTGGTTATCGGCGGAAGTGTCGCCGGCATGTCCGCCGCCCTGGCCCTGGCGGATGAAGGCATCCCCGTCAAGCTCGTTGAACGTGAGGCCTCCATGGGAGGTCCGATACGAAAAACGGCGAATGGATCGGTGGCCGCCATGTCGAAAGCTGTGCTCGAGCATCCACAAGTAGAAGTGATGCTCGAAAAAAGGATCACTGCGGTGACCGGTACGGTGGGACGCTATTCAGTCACTGTGGATGAGGCAAGCAGCCGTGAGAAAGGCGCGCCGGAATTTAAGGTAGGTGCGATTATCGTCGCCACCCGCACACAGCCAGACATCGGCGCTCTGGCCTACAAATTTGGAATTCCACAAGACGAGAACGGATTCCTTCCCGCAGCGCGCTACCGGCTACGACCGGGGAACTACGCCGATCGGGGAATTTATGTTTGTGGTGCACCCCATCACCCGACCGACGAACACCAAGCTGAATTTCAAGGTGTGCGCGCGGCTCTCAGCGCCCTCGGCCATCTAGCGTCTGGCTCAGTAGCCAACTATGCACCCGCCGCAGTGGTGGATCAGGATTTGTGCACCGGTTGCGCAAGCTGCGTAGCAGCCTGTCCGTTCCTCGCCATCTCCATGCAATCGGGTCCTGGCCTGCTTGACGTAGCCAGGGTCGATCCCATTTTGTGCAGTGCATGCGGCAATTGCGCGGTTGCCTGTCCTTCCAAAGCAATTGAGCTCCCCTTATCCAGTGATGCAGCGCTCTTCTCCCAGATCGAAGCGGCACTGGTTTCCCGATCTACCAACGGCCAACCGCGTGTGCTGGTATTCGGCTGCGAGTGGAGTAGTCAGGTGGCTGCAGAGCTGGCGGGTGCCCATCGACTGAACTATCCGTCAGGCATTCGCTCGGTCAGGATGGAGTGTTCTACCCGATTCGATCCCACGTTCGCGCTGTGGGCTTTCCATCATGGCGCGGATGGTGTGCTGCTGACAGCCTGTCGACCTGGAAAGTGTCACTACGCGGGCAGCAACCGCAACGCTCAGGACCGGATCAAAACGTTGCGAAGCCAATTGTCCGCAAGCGGGTTCGATTCCCGGCGATTGCGGCTTGAGTGGGTGCAGCCCGATGATCCGGAGGCTTACGTGGACAAGGTGAGCCGCTTCTCGGATCTCATGACACAAATACCACCGCGCCGGTCTCTCGCAGAGTAGCAAAGGAGAAGGCATGTCGACCAGATTGCGCCAGGAAGTATGGGCCACCGATCGCTGCTCCGGCTGCGGAGTATGCGTCGCAGCCTGCTCCAAGGGTGTGCTCTACTGGAGTAACGAGCAACACCCTCGCTTAGAGCTGCGAGAGAAGGTGCTGGGTCTCTCGCGCACCGTTTTGCGCGCATGCGAGGTGTGTGAGAAATACTGCGAGCTCAGCTGTCCTCGGCTCGCAGGGCTCGCCCCGCTCGAACTCCTAAGTTTGTCTTCTGCGCGGACCTCCAGCGTGCTTCGGAGCGGGATACCCAACGACGTCATACGCTCGCTGCTGGTTGCCGCGTATTCGACTGGGCTTATTGATGGTGTCGTGATGCAGGACATGGATCCCTGGTCGCTGAAGCCGATCGCCAAGATTGCGAGCTCGGTAGACGAGATCGTAAGCGGGCTGGGAATGCAGTACCTATGGACGCCAGTCCTGAGTGCCCTGAATGAAGCCATCTATGAACGTGGGTTGACCAATCTAGCCGTCGTAGGGCCTCCGTGCGTTGCTGAAGGAGCGCGCAAGCTGATGGTGGCCGAGACAGAGAGGCTGAAGCCATACCAGGACGCGATCCGTGTGACCATTGCTACTTTTTGCACCGGCGTCTTCATGCCACACATGGTCGATGACTTCATCGAGCGCGGCTTGGGAATTGGTCGTCATGAAATCCAGGGACTGACGAGCTCTGCAGCCGATGGTTCGCTGACCATATTGCTCTGGGACGGCTCACAGCGTCAGGTTCCGCTCACACAGGTTGAACCGTTCACCCGCCACGGATGCGCGAGCTGCGATGACTATCTGGGGGAGACCTCAGATATCGCGGTCGGAACTGTAGGCGCCTCCTCTGGGTACGCGACGCTGATAACACGAACACGGACCGGAGAAGCAGTAGTACAGAATGCGGTCCGCTCCGGATTAGTTGAACTGCTCGATCAAGTGGACCGGGCGGCTCTAGACGAGGCGCAAGCAGAAAAAGATCGCCGCTCGCGTGCGCAGGCCTTCGACGAATTCCAGATCTTGATGCTGGAAGGCTTGAGCGATCCCAAGGCGCAAGGCCAGATCAGGCAGCAGTTTGTAAATCTCTATGGAAAGCCGCATAAGCAAAAGGCGGATGGGAGGCAGCAGTATGTCGGTTGTGGTGGATGCTAGTAAGGGCGATTTGCGCTCGGTCAGCGCCGAACTGAAAGAGCTCATCATTGAGGAAGCCGTCACCATCAAAGAATCAGGTCATCTTCACGGCTTGCTGGCTGGCTTTAAAGGCGGCGAGCTGATCGTGGAAGGGGATAGTGGCGACTACCTCGGAGCGTTAAATGATGGAGCAACCATCCGCGTGACCGGAAATGCGGGTCGATATCTGGCCGACAACATGACCTCCGGAACCGTCATTGTGGAGGGCGACGCGGGCTATGGGGCTGGGCAGTACTGCTATGGGGGCACGATGGTGATTCGCGGCTCGGCGGGCGACTTCACAGGGGTGATGAACAAAGGTGCCACCCTCATTGTGGAAGGCGATGTCGGGGATGAAGTTGCCACGTACATGCTAGCTGGGGATTTGATCATTCTCGGAAATGCTGGCGCCAACCTGGGCAACTACCTCATCCTAGGCACGATCTATATCGGCGGGACATGGGCCAGCTTGGGGCATAACACGCTCCTGGAAGACGGCTTGTCGGAGGCTGACCGTATGAAATTACGGACCTTATTTGATCAATACGGTGTAGAAGGCGATCCCGATTCCCTTACCAAGATCGTTCGCCTATCGGAGAGGCCATTCTACAAAACCAAGTCAGCCGAACCGCCTGAAAAAGCGCCGCTTCCGGCGCCATTGGGATGACCTAAGGGAGAGCGACTATGCCATCTATTAACGGCGCTTTCTGCGTAAGCGTGATGAAGGACCGCTGCATCAATTTTCAGATGCCGGGCAAGTGCGCGACTTGCGCAGAGGTCTGTCCATATGACGTCTTCGTAATGGACGATTCTGGCAGCATGCATGTTCAGAACTACAACGGATGCGTCGGTTGCCGCATTTGCGTCGAATTCTGCCCGGAGGACGCCATCCGCATCAACGCGGCCGAATCCGAATACCTTGTGCGCTCCCCGTGGACCTTCTCGCAGGTGGAGGAAATTCATCAGAAGGCCCAATCCGGCGACTATCCGCTGCGCGGATTCGGAACGATGGGTTTCTCACCGGGATTTGACAACATCACAGTTGTGCCTTCGCAGATCTCCTCTCCGCCGCCACTCGACAAGTACCGCGAGGAATGCGATCTGGCAGTGACCATTGGCGAAGACAGTTGTGAGAATCCCATCCGGCTGAAGTACCCCTTCCTCATACCCGCCATGTCGTTCGGGGCGCTTTCAAAGGAAGCAAAGATGGCTCTGGCCATTGCTGCCGCTCAGACCGGCATCCTCGCCAACACAGGCGAAGGCGGCTTGCTGCCTGAGGAAACCTGGCTTAGCCGCGGCTTCGAGAGCCAGGAACGAACGCTCAAACAGTGGGAGCCCGGCGGGTATCTGGCGGTCCAGTGGTCGACCGGCCGTTGGGGTACGTCGGCGGACTATCTGAGATCGGGCGACGCGGTTGAAGTAAAGATCGGTCAGGGTGCAAAGCCCGGAATGGGTGGGCACTTGTTGGGAGAGAAGGTCACTGAAGAGGTTGCTGCAGTTCGCGGCATCCCGGTAGGTACCGACGCGCTCTCTCCATGTCGTTACTACGATGTCCAAGATCTGACGGACGTAAAGCGCATGGTGGCTTTCCTGCGTGACGTCACGGAATACAAAGTACCAATCCTGTTCAAACTCGGACCCAGCCGTCCGTATGAGGATGTCAAAGCGTGTGTTGAAGCCGGAGCCGACGCCATTTCAATTGATGGGTTGGTCGGTGGTACGGGGGCTTCCCCTGCCATTGTGACCCAGGGAGTCGGCATTCCAACTCTGGCTCTCATCCCACCCTCGGTGCAGGCTCTAAAAGACTTGGGTGTCCATCACAAGGTGAAGCTGTTCGTTCTAGGTGGTATGCGGAATGGATTGGACGCCTACAAGGCTCTTGCGCTAGGAGCTGATGGCGTCGGTTTTGGAGCGGCATTGGAGATCGCCATGGGTTGCCGAGCTTGTATGGCTTGCCACACTGGTCGCTGCCCCTACGGAATTACATCTCAAGACCCAGAACTCCGAGCTCGCCTCGATCCGGTTGAAGCGGGTCAGCGAATTGCAAATTTCCTGGATGCTTCGGCCGAGGAGCTCAAGATGCTGACCATGCTTTCCGGGCATGGGGACATCCGAGAGCTAAGCACCGAGGATTTACGAGCCATGGACATCAACACGGCGGCCATTTCGGGGCTCAAGCTGGTCGGCCATTCAACAGCTTTGCCCTGGTGGGACAACGGAAGAATGGAACCATCGAATAACTAAATGGAGTTTTCATTAGCCTCATAGAAAGAAAGGAAAATGAGATGTCGAGCGATACAACCATAATGACCGGACCGATGAGTCAAGCCGTCACGTTTTGCGGGGAAAAGACAGGGCTGGATGGATGGGAACAGGTGTCTGCGGCGCGCTCTCGCGCAGACTGCCGCGCTTGTAAATACTTGCGTTACGGTCTAGCCAAAAGCGTGGCAGAGTATCTGGGTTCGCTTGATGAAACCATTCAAGCGATTTACGTCTTCGACCCAGAGGCTGCGACACACGCCGAGTCCCATGTGCCCATAGCGCCGAGGCTCTCGCCGGGCATTAGCATGTTAATCTGGGTCAGCCACAAGACCGCGGCACTCACTTCGTTGTTGACCTCGGTGAGACAGGCTGTGGATGAGGAGTACTGGCGGCTACCGTGCCCTGATGCCAATGCCCTGTGCTACGCGCTTGATACCATCGTTGTTGACGATCAGGATGTCCAGGAGCGTAGAGGGTATGGCGCCTTGGTCACCTCGTTGTTCGTCCTACCGACAGAGATCTGGAATCGCCAGCCGGAGCCCAGCCCTTGGCGGGCGTCCTGATCCAGACGTAAGCCTGTCCCTAATCATCATTGCCCGGCGTTGATCCCCGCCTCTCCGCTTGTTGCACAGCGGCGATCACGTCCCAAGAAACCAATAAACGTCGGGGGTAATGACCCATGAAGCACGTGAACTGGGGCAATAATGAAAGAGCCCGCCATCGGCGGGCTCTATTCTTCAATTGCGCTCACTTCGACGATCGGTTGAAGGCGGTGAATACTCGGTCAATTCATTGTGCCCGGCCGCAATCCGCGAATCTAGTCCACTAATTGAATCAAATTTTTGGACTAGGCAAATCCAGCATTTGGATGATAGTTCGAAAGTCCGTAGCTGCTATAGTGTCGCGGTGCTGATAACCACCACCTGGCCTGCTATTTTTGCCGGCTGCATCGTCAAACGAATTGCGGGAAGCGGGTAACGTTGATGCAAGAAGCTCGATTAAGAATTCGATTTGCTGCAATTCTGTTGTTTGTCATTGGATGCGCTGGATGCGCCCCATCATCTGCTAAATCGACACAGCCAGAGGCTATTGAAGTGAACGGGACGCGGTCAAAGGAACCGGCACAACTGATGTCGGTGGTGCCATCAGATGAAAACACTCCACCGGCTGAGCCGACTCAACCGCCCCTTACAAAGCCCGCCGCTTCCGGCTACATCGAAATGCCATGGGGCATTGCAGACGCTGGCAACTGGTTTCTGTACGCGACCTCTACACTCACCTTGACCTGGGTCGATGCGCCTGCTGGTTGCGAGCAGTATGAATTCGTACTGTCCCCTTCCCCTACTGAAAGGATCGTTATCGGAACCGACCGCGATCTATCGGACGGCATTTCGGTCGATTGGCAAGTACCTGAGGATCTTTCGGAAGCTGGCTTGAGGGGAGAAGCTCTATGCTCAGGTTCGCAGGTTGTCCCCTCATTGCATTCTGGCATTCTTTACTCTGGAGACTCACCGCCAAAGGGCGTGTGCGTGCTCGCCTCGGCGTCTATTGGAGCTCCCGACGTGCTTCGTGAGCCATCCCTCTCTTCGGAAGCAGTCGCCATTCTCATCCCAGGCGACTTCGCCCCGGTTCTTGAGCAGACTGGGGATGGCTGGTATCGGATCGATTCAAGGGAGCTCACACCCGTGGGGACATCGGATACGTCGCCTGAAACCGGGTGGATCACTGATCAGTACTCGCTCAAGTTCTTTGGACCTTGCGACAACGTTCCAGTAGCAGACAAATGAGAGTCATTCAGATCACGTCCATGATGTCGATCATCGTTCTGGCGGCCTGCTCCCCACAGCTGGATCTCCCCCAAAGTGCCCGGAAGGCCCTAGAAGAACGCCTGCTAGCACTCCCTGGCGGCGACACAGAATTCGTTATTGGTCAAGCGTGGCCGGGCGTGAGGCCTCAGGACGATCCAAGCTCATCGACGGAGATCTGGTGCGTGGAGGTGGACCATTCTCCGACCAATGAGACTGATCCGGAGTTAATCTGGATTGTCACACGGCCGAATCAACAAACCGAATGGAACGCTGCGATGCTGGCGACCATGTCATCCTCGTGGCCCTATGAAGCGTGTGGAGGATCTGAAAATTGAGCGATATGCTCTGGTTTGCTAAGAGAGGAAATCGCAGGGAGAGGTCTAAGTCTTGTGTGGTTTGGTTGCCGTAACCTTTGCGCTAAAGATGGGCGGTCGGCTCGCATCTAGAGTAGTGCGTTCTTCTTCACTGAGTTCGATCATCGTGATTTTTCCGGTTTCTAGGTGAACGGCTGCAGCCTGCTTGCCTTGACCGTCTGTCCGGAAGGCACCTCTATCCGACTGCTCCATTCCGGTAGGTCCTAGCACCTCTTTGTACAAGGCTTCATCAAAGTTTACTGGAGCGACTTCAACTTCATGGAAGCCTGCCTCTTCGATTGCTGCGATGTAGTCTTTAGCGTCCAGCGCACCTGACACGCAGCTTGACCAAGCTTCGCTGTCGTTCGTTATTGCCTCGGGAAGCGGGCCGTTGGTAACGATATCGCTTACTGAAAGCCTTCCACCCGGCCGTAAGGCTCTGTAGGCTTCGCGGAAAACCTGGGGCTTATCCGGGCTGAGATTGATGACACAGTTGGAGATTACGACATCCACAGTCGCATCAGCAACTGGCAGGTGCTCGATCTCTCCCAGCCTAAATTCAACATTCTTAGCGCCCACTTTAACCTTGTTGGCGCGTGCTTTCTCGATCATCTCGGCTGTCATGTCAACGCCGATGACCTTGCCGGTTTCGCCCACTTGCTTTGCGGCAAGGAAGCAGTCGATTCCCCCGCCGGATCCCAGATCGAGTACCGTCTGACCTGACTGGAGTGAGGCTAATGTCACCGGATCACCGCATCCAAGCGATAACCCCGTTACATCCGTTGGCAGGCTATCAACTTCTGGAGTCTCATAGAGCTTAGAAACGAAATTTATGGCTGATTCGTCGAGATCAGACGAGCATCCGCAACTGGTCTCCTCCGGGCCGCAGCAACTTGCAGCGCCTTGCTCAACAAACTCTGAGGCGATCTTTCCGTAGTGGCCACGTACCTCTGAGCGGACATCTTGATCAGTTAGCTTGGGGTCATGTGCAACCATGGTCGTTCTCCTTAGAATTGATATATCGATATCCATCGATGGGTGAGCGCAAAAAAAGGTGCCGGGGCGAATTCACGCCGACAATGCAATCGGGAATTCCGGAGCGAAATCCTCGGCAACCTGGCAGCATCCTGCCGCCAATCGCTCCTGATCAAGTGTGTACAGCACCTGCTTTCCACGTCGTTCAGTAGTCACTAATCCTGCCAACTTAAGAATCTTCAGGTGGTGGGAAACGGTCGGTTGAGCAACATTGATTTCCGCAACGATATCGTTAACACTGATCTTCCGGCAACAACAGATGGCCATGATCTTCTGCCGAGTGTCATCAGCCAGCGCCTTGGCGAAGTCAACAGTGTCTATGTCCGAAACAATCATATCGATAGTCATCTATGATTTATTATATCGATGAATATCGATATGTCAAGGACTGCACCCAGAGTTTGCATGATCGCCTTCTTCTCGATTTACTTGAGGCACTATGAGCTCTTTGTCGTAGGTGCCAACCGCTCTTAGTGTCTGAGTTCAGCCATAATTACGATGATTCTTATATGGCTGACTGCTAACCCTCCGTCTGAAGCTATATAGATTGTGAGGAGCCTTCGACAGAATATGAAAGGATGAACAGCAATGAGAGAACTTTCTCCCTTTTATGACCAGATTGACAGAAGTATCACGGGCTTCATGGCCTCCTACGGAATTCCTTTGCTGCGGATCAGCTTGGGAATCAACTTCCTGTGGTTCGGCCTGCTGAAGTTTTTTCCTGGGCTTAGCCCGGCTCAGGATCTGGCCACGAACACAATCGAGCAGCTGACCTTCGGGATCGTGGAGCCCAGCGTATCGATTTACATATTAGCGACCTGGGAAACGCTTATCGGATTGGGCCTCATCACGGGCTTGTTCCTGCGGGCAACACTGTTTCTGCTCTTCCTACAGATGCTTGGAACGCTTACTCCGCTGATCCTGTTCCCTGACCAAACGTTTGTCAGATTTCCATACGCGCCCACGCTAGAGGGGCAGTACATCATCAAGAACATGGTTCTGGTCAGCGCAGCCCTGGTTGTGGGATCTACGGTTCGCGGGGGTCGTATCGTCGCTGAGCCGGGCGCTGCCGTCGGCACGGAAGCTGCTCCGGCCACGCCTCAAGCCTAGCTACTGAAGCAAATGCGATTGCGCCAGAGGTTGGCTGGCGCGGGGCTAGCCAGTTATTTCGTGGACGGTAGTTCGATGCTGAACACGGCTCCACCGCCTTGACGGTTGGAGATCTCGATGGAGCCGCCGTGTGCCTCCACCAATTCGCGAGTATTGATTTGTGGCATCCGCTTTGGTGTGGATGCGTTTCAGACTTGAAAGGATGGTAGCTAGAAGGTGTGAAGATGGAGTGAATGCGCTTCGAATTAGTTGCGAATAAGGGTGGTCCGTGGACTGTCTCGATCAAGCGACCTATTTGATAACGCTTATAGGAGCTGAATCAGACTGCGGATTTGGCCGCCCCATTCTCACTGATTCTCATGAAACCGAGGGCGCGCCACAATACGCGCATCATCGAGTGGCCAAAGTCTGGATTCAGGAACTGATTCGGACAACTCCCGGGAATCACCACGATCCCATTCTCTCGGCACGTGCGGACTGCGTCTTGCGATACGCTCGTCACTCTGCCTGCCAGGCCAGGCTTCGTACCCATCATGCAGTGCATCCAGACATGATTTATGCCCAGATCAGCGCACTGTTGGACGACCTGCGCAGTGATGCTGGGATTGGCGAGAACGAAGACCGCATCCGGCCGCTCGGGAATGGCCCGCAGGTCCGGATAGCACGGATCCCCTTCGAACTCCGCTATCCGGGGATTGACGGCGGATACTGCATAACCCGCCTTTTTGAACTTTCGGTAGCCCAGGTTGCAGCCCGTTTCGCGCCGGTCCGATACGCCGACCACGGCGATCTTCCTCTGCGCGAGAAAATCCTGCACCAGTAAATCGATCGTCGACATCAGCATTCCTCTCTGTCGGTGGATACTGACTTTGCGATACTAGAGACCACTTCATGACACCATGTCCTGTCGCATCTGTCGTGTGACGATTGGCCCCACCTTCCGACTCTGCCGTCACCCCCCTGGCTTGCTACGACTGGACGGATGTCACCCTCAATTCGGGATTCTCTACTCTTTCAAAATGTTCCGTTTGCGCCGAATATCACAATAGCCGGCTAAGCCGGAATTTGTTCCCTGCGTCCACCGCCCAGCGTGAGTGGTGGGCACCCAAGAAATGGAGGAGTTGTCTCGATGGTCACCAAAGATAAATCCAAGGGCACTGAAAGTAAGGAGGACGCTACGTCTGAGATGCTCTCTCTCATCGATAAGCGTACCAAGGTGGAATACGAGATCCCGATCGAAAACGACACGGTCTCCGCTATGGCGCTGCGGCAGATCAAAGTCAACGAAGACGATTTCGGGATGATGAGTTACGACCCGGCCTTCAAGAACACTGCCTCAACGAAGAGCACCATCACCTACCTCGACGGCGGGGGAGGTGTGCTGCGATACCGCGGCTACCCGATTGAGCAGCTGGCCAAGAAGAGTACATTCTTGGAGACCGCATACCTGATCCTCTTCGGCGAGCTGCCTACCAAGGAGCAGCGGAATGAATGGGTGGACGAGATCACCCATCACACCTTCCTGCATGAGAACCTCAAATCGCTGATGCAGGCCTTCCGCTACGACGCTCACCCGATGGGGATGTTTGTAAGCTCCGTGGCGGCGCTCTCGACGTTTTACCCCAAGGCGAAGGACGTCATGGATCCGAAATCTCGCTTGCGCCAGATCAAGCGATTGATCGCTAAGGTACCCACCATCGCCGCCTTTTCCTACCGTCACAGTAAGGGACTGCCTTACGTCCTTCCGGACAACGACTTGAGCTATGCGGGCAATTTCCTCAGCATGATGTACAGGATGACTGAGACTACGTACGAGCCAAATCCGGTGATTGAGCGGGCGCTGGACGTGCTGTTCATCCTGCACGCCGATCACGAGCAGAACTGCAGCACAAGCACCATGCGCGCCATCGGCTCCAGCCAGGCCGATCCCTACAGCGCGCTGGCCGGCGCGGCGGCCGCATTGTCCGGGCCGCTCCATGGCGGAGCCAACGCGGCGGTTCTGAAGATGCTCAATGAGATCGGTGATGCGGAAAATGTGCCCGAGTACGTTCAGCGGGTGAAGCAGGGCGAATTCCGATTAATGGGATTTGGACACCGCGTGTACAAGAACTACGACCCGCGCGCTACGATCATCAAGGAGATCGCGGACCAGGTCTTTGAGGTGACCGGCCGCAACCCACAGCTTGACATTGCTTTGGAGCTTGAGAAGATCGCACTGGAAGATGAATACTTCGTCTCCCGCAAGCTGTATCCCAACGTAGACTTCTACTCGGGGATTATCTACAAGGCTTTGGAAATCCCGACCGACATGTTCCCCGTGATGTTCGCCATCGGCCGGACAGTCGGCTGGTTGGCCCAGTGGCAGGAGATGCTCGAAGATCCAGAGCAAGCAATTGCCCGACCACGGCAAGTCTATTTGGGCGAGGACGAGCGAGACTTCGTCCCGATGGCGAAGCGCTAGCCCGGACCTGCACGTTCAGTAGGCTAAGCTCCTCCTCCTCGGATCTTTGGAGCTGCAAGTCCAGAAATCGCGGCTGTCTCAAGCAGCTTTTGAGGCAGCCGCGTCGCGAGTCGACCGGTACTGTTGCTGGATCTCCGATGGGAAGGCCGGCGTGGATGTAGGGTGCTCTTACGCGCGTCGCGAATCAAGCCTGCTTATGGTGGAACTCCGAAGGAAACGGTGTACGTGGAGGGTTGGAGTTCTTTACACGCGCGCCGCAGCCAGCTGGGTACGGGCGTAGGTCAGCCGTTCGAAGATGGCCTTGATCAGCTCACGCTGTAGGATCATTCCCAGTTCCAGGTCAAATGAACACAGTTGAATCAGTTGCTGGGCGTCCATACGAATACCCGTGCTCGGTCGGCTGGCAACCGCGGAGGCCGTGAGAACATATGGCTCGAAGAGGGCCGAGATTGCGAACGGTTCGCCGGGGTTGATCTCACCGACCGAAAACTCTTTGCGTAAATCAGGTTGGAGTTCGTCCTCAGACCGGTAGAAGAGATCGATCGATCCCTCCATGAGCAGATACAGCGTGTCGGCGGGCGCGTCGATCTCGAAAATGACCTCGCCTGCCTCCCAGCTCGCCTCCTCAGTGATGGAGGCCAGCGATTGGAGTTGATCTTCACGGAACAAACCGAAGAGCTCGTAACGTCGCAACAACTCAGGTGAGATCATGATCGTCCGCCTCTCCAGCTCCATTCAGTAGGAGCTCCAGGACTGCATCGGCCGCGCGTGGGACGGTCGCTTCGACGGGCGCCGTGAGCCGCTCAGAGAAATCCAGCGTCTGGCGTGCTTCGATAGCCACGACCCACACTTCTTCTGGAATATTAAATCCCATCTCTTGAGCAATCTTTAGTGCATTTTGTAATGAAGTATCGTGTGCGGAGGTCGTGTGTCCGGCAGAATGATCAGGGAGGGCACTGAGTGGGAAACACGAGAGGTCGCCTGGCGTGCCCTCCCTGGTTGTAATCGAATCGATCACAATGGCTTTGCCAAAGCCAACCATACGCTCCATTAGACCCAGGCCGCCCACCGAGAGGCGCTCTACCACTACGTCGAGGCGATCGGACTTATGCACTGGGCTCTCCAGCCGGCAGAGCACCTCCTCCGCCACCCGCCAGCCGACCCCATCGTCCCCCAGGATGGGATTCCCAAGCCCGACCACCAAGGTTTTATCGCGATCGGTAGCGTGAGGCTCCCGGGATTCGGTCTCCCGAATTGACGATAAGGTCATCTTGCATCAACCTCCCGAGATTTCGGCTCTTTTCAGTCGCCTCAACCCCACAGGGGTTTCGGCTTCTTTTGGTCGCCTCAACAATACTGCCGCAACGTCTCCACCGTCTCGCCTTGGGCATCGGTAATCTTGACTTCAAGCGGCATCTGGCCCGGAAGCGAGTGCGTTGCGCAGCCGAAGCATGGATCGTAGGAACGGAAGGCCATCTCGACCATGTTAAGCAGTCCCTCCGTAACGACCGTGCCGCTGGTGATCAGACTTTCAGCAGCCTTCTTGATGGACATGCTGATCGGGGCATAGTTGTTGGTTGTGCCGACGATCAAGTTGACCTTGGTGAGCACACCGCGCTCGTCGGTCCAGTAGTGGTGGGTGAGCGTTCCCCGCGGGGCCTCGACAATCCCGACCCCTTCGGTGGGTGTCTCGGTCGGCACGGTGTGAAAGTCGTCGCCCGTGATCTCTAGATCGGTGGCCAATTCCACCCATCGCTCAGCGGCGTACAGCAGCTCGATCAGCCGAGCCCAATGGGTTGCGAGCTGCTGGTGCACCGGCTTGCCGCCCAGCGTCTCAAAGAAGCGCTCGTAATGCTCCTGGGCCAGCGGGGTGGCCATTCCGTCGGCCGCGTTCAGCCGGGAAAGCGGCGTGGCGGAATACACTCCAGAATCCTCCCCGCCCACAAATCCCTTCCAACCCACTTGCTTCAGGTAGGGGAATTTGAGGTAGGTCCAGGCCTCGACCCGCTCGGCGATCCAGTCCCCATATTCATCCGGAGCGTACTTGCCGAGGCGCTTGCCGTTCGGATCGACTACGCTCACCAAACCATCGTAGAAGTTGACCAGGTTGTTCTCGTCCACCAGACCAATGTAATGCATCCGATGGCTGTAGATATCTCCCAGGATCAGATCCAGATACTCCTGGTTTCCGAGCACGATATCGGCGAAGATATCCAGGCTGAACTGCGCGAAGTCAACTGACCAGCGCCCCATCTTCTCGATCTCAGCCCGCTCCTCTTCATTTATGCCGCGGGTTTGTCCTCCGGGAATCGATGTGCAGGGGTGTACCTTGCGCCCGCCGATGATCTCGATGACGGTGTGTCCGTACTTTCGAGCCTGGATCACCTTGCCGCCGATTTCGAGGCCCACCTTGTGTATGACCCCAAGTATGTTGCGCTCCGCCACGGGAGCATCCGGCCCCATGATGAAATCCGGGCCGCCGAGGGCGTAGAAGTGGGTGGTGTGATCGGTCACATAAAACGCGCTATATAGCAGCTCGCGCAACTTCTTGGCCGTGGGAGGCGGGTCCACCTTGTACACGGCATCCGCAGCCTTTGCGGCCGCCATGTGATGCGCCTCCGGGCAGACTCCACAGATGCGATTGGTGAGCACCGGCATTTCTTCCACCGGACGCCCAACACAGAACTGCTCGAAACCACGTAGTTCTGGAATTTGAAAGTAGGTGTTGGCTACATTTCCGTCATCATCCAGGAAGATCTCTATCTTGCCGTGCCCTTCCAACCGGGTGATGGGATCGATCGCAATGCGTTCGGTCATAGCTTCCTACCTTCCATTTTCGGACGGCCTTGCCGCCTTGAGCAGCGAATGGGCCATGCTGAACTTATAGAACGAGCCGGCCGGATCGACGATCCCATCCAATATGGTTTCGATCTCTTCCGGATCCCGGCTATCGATGACCGAGGCCAGCGCAGTCATCATGCGTGCTCCTTGGTCCAGCACTCCTACCGGTGGACCGTAGCATCCGATGCACGGCGCGCCAGCGATGGGACACCGTGAATCGCAGCCGCTGGCGGTGGCAGGACCCATACACAGGATCCCCTGCTCCAGTAAACAGAGATCAGGATCGATCTGCTCGAGCTCCTGGATGCGGGTGAACTGCTTGATGCGCTTCACATCTCGCTCCCGCGGGCACTCGTCGCAAACCGTCGAATCTCCGACTCCGATGGTTGAGCCTTTGGGCGGGAGTTCCGCCTCTCCATTCAAGACTGAGATCACCAACCCGATGACCGCTGCGATCTGATGCGATTCGGGCGGACAGCCAGGGATGTAGTAATCCACATCCACTACATCCTGCAACGTGCGCAATGTGGGACAAAAGATGGGAATCTCGATGATCCCTTCGGGCATCTGCGTCATGTATTGAGGACGCACACTGTCGTCGTTTTCCGTACTGGGGCCTTGATAGACGGTCTCAAAGATCTGCTCCGATGTGCTGAGATTGGCCAGGCCTGGAATGCAGCCCTCGGTGGCGCAAGAGCCAAAGGCGATCAGTAACTGCGATTTTTGTCGCATTAGATGAGCCAGGTGCTCGTTCTCGGCGTTGCGGATGCCCCCGTTGAAAAGCGTCAGAAAGATCTCGCCGTCCTCCATCGCCTCGACGTCTTTGTATTTTGCGTCCATCGCTACCGGCCAGAATACGATCTCGAAGTTGGCATCCACGTCCAGGATCGCTTCGTGGATGTTGAGTACTGCGATCTCGCAGCCGCCGCAGGAGGCGGCCCAGTACATGGCGAACTTCGGCTTTCCGTTTTCCGTCATGCCGGCACCTCCTCGACCTCAAGCTGCTCGATCTCTTCAAGCGCTCTCCGACGAGGGGCGGTCGGCCAGTCGAGCGGCCCTAGCGCTTTGATCTCGTCCACGAAATTGGTGATCTCGTGGGCCAGGTGTATGCCCTCGGCCGCACTGGCCCACACCAGCTTGACCCGCTCGGGTTCGATGCCCATCTGGGCGATCGTGCGCTTAAGCAGCATGACCCGGCGCATGGCCTTGTAGTTCTGCTCCAGGTAGTGGCATTCCCCAGGGTGGCAGCCGGTGATCATGACGCCATCGGCACCAGCGGAGAGTGCCTTCAACACAAAGGTGGGATCCAGCCGCCCAGAACACATCAGCCGGATTAACCGTACGTTGGGCGGATATTTGACGCGTGAAGTGCCGGCCAGGTCGGCCGCGCGATAGCTGCACCAGTTGCACGTGAAGCCGATCATTACCGGTTCAAAGCCGTTTTCCACTGTCATCCTCCTAGACCGGCTCAGCCATGACGGCCGGCTCCTCCAGGTTCAGCATCAAGAGACCTTCAATCTGGGCCAGCACCTGGGCATCGCTGAAGCCTGTGCCGCTGATGGCGCCTGCCGGGCATGCCGCCACGCAGGTGCCGCAGCCCTGACACAAAGCAGAATTGATCTCGGACACCATCAACTGCTCATCGAAATCGATGGCGTTGTATGGGCAGAGATCGTTGCAGATGCGGCAGCCAGAGCACATCGCTTCTTCGATGGAAGCTCGCACAGGTTCCAGGCTTAGTTCGCCTTGCTCAATATAGGAAACGACCCGGGCGGCTGCCGCCGATCCCTGAGCCACACTGGCCGGGATGTCCTTGGGGCCAGAGACACAGCCAGCAATGAACACGCCTTCAGTCATCGTGGCCACCGGATCAAGCTTAGGATGCTTCTCGGTGAACCATCCTGCACTACTGCACGAGATACCAAATTGCCGGGCGACGTCGTCCGCATCGCGCCGTGGTTCCAGTCCTGCAGAGAGGATCACCATGTCAACCGGAATCCGGCGCTGCTTGCCGGCCAGCGTGTCCTCCACCTGCACGATGAGTTTTCCTTCCTCTCCAGGTAGGCGCGTGGCGTCGGTGACTTCCGCTACCTTCCCACGCACGAACAGCGTCTCTTCTTCCAGCACTCTCTGGTAGAACTCGTCGAAGTCCTTCCCCGGTGTGCGGATGTCTATGTAGAAGTTGTAGACTTGCGCGCCAGTTCGCTCGGAGACCAGGTGAGCGAATTTCAAACTCTGCATGCAGCAGATGGATGAGCAGTAATTGTTGTAGTTACGGTCCCGGCTTCCTACGCAGTGGACAATGCCCACACTCTCAGGAACCGTGTGGCCATCGCGCATTACGATGGCGCCCTCGGTAGGACCGGCGGCGTTTGCCATGCGTTCAAACTCCAAACTTGTGAAGACGTTCGCCAGCCTCCCATATCCGTACTGAGGGATGCGCCGTGCGTCGAAGAGATCGAAGCCGGTGGCGAGGACGATGTTCCCCACCTCCAACGTGATCAGCTCGTCTTCTTGTTCAAAGTCGATGGCGTTCGTGGGGCAGAACTTCTCACAGGCCTTGCAGGTGCCCTTTTCGAAGTAAATGCAGTTTTCGTCATCGATGACCGGATACTTAGGTACGGCCTGCGCAAAAGGCGTGTAAACCGCCTTGCGATAGCCAATCCCAACCTCGAACTCGCTGTCGATAACTTTCTTGGGACATTTCTCCACACATATCCCGCAGCCGGTGCAGTCATCAGTGTTTATGTAGCGAGCCTTCTGGCGGATGGTGACCGTGAAGTTCCCCACGTAGCCGTCCACCTGCTCCACTTCGCTCCAGGTCAGCATATGAATGTTGGGGTGGGTGCCGACCTCGCTCATGCGCGGGGTCAGGATGCAGGCAGCACAATCCAGAGTGGGGAAGGTCTTGTCGAACTGGGCCATGTGGCCGCCGATGGAGGGCTCGCGCTCGACGATGTAGACCGGGTGGCCAGCGTTGGCGATCTCTAAGGCAGACTGGATCCCAGCGATGCCGCCGCCAACGATCAGGGTCGACTCATTGATGGGCACCTTCAGAGGATCTAGCGGTTCGTGATAGCGAACCCGTTCCACTGCTCCTGAGATCATGGCTTTGGATTTCTCCGTGGCCACTTTCTTATCGGAGGTCACCCAAGAGACCTGCTCGCGGATCGAGGTCAGCTCACAGAGATAGGGATTCAATCCGGCTCTGCTGCATGCGGTGCGGAAGGTCTTCTCATGCAGATGGGGCGAGCAAGCCGCCACGACCACTCGCGTGAGGCCTTCTTTCTTGATATCGTGTTCAATCAGCTCTTGCCCCAGGCTCGAGCACATGAACTTGTCGTCTCGCGCGATTACCACGCCGCGGTGGCCGAGTTGTTCTTTCGACCAGCGTGCGACCTCCTTGACGTCCACCACGCCGGCGATGTTCGTTCCGCAGTGGCAGACGTATACCCCTATCCGTTCGCGTCCGTTCTCTTTGCGTCCGTTTTCCGTACTCATCGGACCCCTCCTACCATCGGAGGCATAGGCAATCCTTCTTCCTTCTTGCGCTTCTTCCTTGGTTCCCCACTCTCGTCGCTTGTTTCAACTCCGATCTTCTCCAGGGCTGGGCCAGAATCAATGAACTCTCGTCCTAGACCAAGCTCTTCCGGATCCTTGCCGAATGCCAGACCCATCAGCTGGGTGACGAACAGAATGGGGATCTCATAGTCGGTTCTGAAGTGCTTGTTCATCTCTACTTGATAAGCATCCAGATTGAGCTGGCACATGGGGCAGACGGTCACCAACACGTCCGCTTCGTACTGTGCTGCTCCATGGACCAGTCGTCGGATCAGCTCGAAAGCGGTAGGAGGGCTGATTTGGGTCATGTGGCCCCCACAGCAGTGGGTCTTCAATGGAAAATCGATTGCTTCCGCGCCCAGTGTAGACATGAGCGACTCGAGCCCTGAGGGATACTCGGGGTCGTCCCAACGCTGATCGAGGTCTGGGCGCACAATCATGCATCCGTAATAGGCGGCGACCCGAAGGCCTGAAAGCGGATGAGTCACGAGCTCCGCTATGCGATCCATGCCGATGTCATTCATAATCACATCCAGCAAGTGTCTGACTTCAATCGAGCCTGGGTCGTAGTGCAAGCCGCCGGCTTCCAGGGCAGTGTTGATGTCCTGGCCCAATACTGTGTCCTCGAGCATATAGTGGTCGGTCTTCGCCAGATTTAGATAGCAGGCGGAGCATGCGGCCAGGAGTGAGGCATCTCCATTGACCTGTTGCTGGGCGAGGGCCAGGTTGCGGCCAATCAAGGAAAATGCCGGCAGGCGGGAGATCGACATGTATTCCGTAGCGCCGCAGCAGTTCCAGTCCTCTACCTCCTCCAGCTCCAGGTCTAAGTCTTCCTGGATGGCGTAAAGCGAATCGAGGTACGGTCGCGCGCTACGCTGCATGCTGCAGCCTGGGTAGAAGAGAGTCTTCATTGAACTGCCTCCAGTTGCTTGGCGCGCTGGAGAATGGCGCGCAACTGGTCCACTCCCTCAATATGATGCGGCGTGAGATCCATGCGCCCTTTAGTGAGCATGCCCAGCCCCAGGGGTGCCATACCGGGCACACTCAGCGGGCGGTGTCGGATATTGTGACGGGTCGCCAGGCCAAACTCAAAGCTGCGGCCGTATCGCTCGACGTAATCCATGAAAGTCCCTGACAGGTCAGGTGCGGTGCTGTCTTCATAGAGGCCGGCCTCGACCGACATGCGCTTCAGGGTGTACATCAGATCGGTAATGCGTATTTCCTGCGGGCAGCGCACTGTGCACAAGTAGCAGGAAACGCAGTACCAGGGAGCATTGCTCTTGAGAACATCGTTCCTGAACCCGGCGCGAAGCATGGCGAAGATCTGACGGGGGGTATGATCCATATCCGGCCCCGAAGGGCAGGATCCGCCACAAGTACCGCATTGGATGCACATAGCCAGGCGGGCATCACCCGGTGTCTTGCTCTCGACCATCTCCACCAGGTTCACATCCTCAGTTACCAGCTCAATGAGATCGGATCGCTCGGCCAAATTTCACCTCCTCGTCTCCATTGTTGCGCGCGAAATAAAAACTGCGGGCATCCCCAACTCTAGGATGACCGCAGCCTGCCATGAAGATTCTCGCTGGCGAAATCCCCCTCACCTTGGTTGGGGAACCACGCGCATGGATTGTCGCGTCCATTCTAGGATTGAGGCAGCAGCTATCCCATGAACATCCGTCATCACGGTTTGGTGCCAAAACTCACATATTGTGATTTATTTCACTAATTGGATTGACGAATCTACCTAGCCGCTAGTCTCGCGCATCGCCATACTACGAGTGTGACTCTCTTCACCTATGGATGAGATGATTTCACTTTCCTACCGATTTGTCGGATCAACATACTGGAGGCAAGAGCGATGCATGAATTCGGAGTAACACAGGCTGCTCTGGAGGCTGCGCTCGCGAGAGCCGAAGAAGCATGTGCGGCTCAGATCACCGACGTTCATCTGGCGATCGGCACGGTGTCCTCCATTGAACCGAACTCGATCCGGTTGTACTGGAATGAGATCGCTGAAGGCACCATTGCTGAAGACGCCATGCTCCATTTCCGGCGTGCTCCCTCCGAATGCTACTGTGCCGACTGCAGGCATCAATTTGTGGTCGAGGCGGGTCTACTTCCTTGCCCCGCTTGCGGAAGCGAGCAGGTACGCGCCAACGACGACGAGTATCTCGGCCTGGAAGCCATCGATGTCGAGAAGCTACCCGCGGAGAGCATGCATGGGTGAGGGCGTATTGGTGCTGGAAGACGTACAGGGGCTCAGCGTCCACATCACCGGCGTCGTGCAGGGCGTGGGTTTTCGACCGTTCGTCTACGGCTTGGCTCAGGAGCATGCCCTCACAGGCTGGGTAAGAAACACCAGTTCCGGAGTTGAGATCGCGGCAGACGGACATCCGCAGGCATTGGAGAGTCTCGCGCTCGGTTTGCGAGCCCGATCGCCGCCCCTGGCTCGCATTGACCGAGTCAGCATTGAGAAAACTCCCGCGAGCGGTTTCACTTTGTTTGAGATCCTCCCCTCTGGAGGAGACCTCGAAGGCTTTCAACCTGTCTCACCCGATGTAGGTGTCTGCTCCGACTGCCTGGCAGAGCTGTTCAACCCCAAGGACCGCCGTTTCCGCTATCCGTTCATCAACTGCACCAACTGTGGTCCACGCTTCACGATCATCACTGACATTCCCTACGACCGACCAGCGACGACCATGGCTCCCTTCAATATGTGTCCGGCGTGCAAACGAGAATATGAGGATCCGCTGGACCGTCGATTCCATGCCCAGCCGGTGGCTTGCCCTGTCTGTGGCCCTCAGATCTGGTTGGAGCCTTCGGGGCTGGTGAAGGAAGGGGCACTCCAATCCGCGCGCAAACTGCTTCGTGCAGGCCTGATCGTCGCAATTAAGGGCCTTGGTGGATTCCACCTGGCCTGCGATGCCACCAACCCCGAAGCGGTGGCCAAACTGAGGAGCCGGAAAGGGCGCCTCGACAAGCCATTCGCACTCATGATGCGCAATATCCCTGCGGTCGAGCGCCACTGCCGTCTAAACCAGGATGAGCGTGCGCTTCTTGAGAGCCGCGAGCGTCCTATCGTTCTTCTGGAGCGGACCGCCGCTTCTTCGATTTCCTCCGAGGTGGCCCCATATCAACACACCCTGGGAGTAATGCTTCCCTACACACCGCTGCACTATCTGCTGCTCCAGCCCGGCTTTCCGGACGCTTTGGTCATGACCAGCGGAAACATCAGTGAAGAACCCATCGTCAAGGGAAATGAGGAGGCCAGGGAGCGCCTGGGCAGCATTGCGGATGCCTTTTTGCTGCACGATCGAGAGATTCAGGTTCGATGCGATGATCCGGTGGCGCGGATTTACAAGGGAGCGAGCGAGAGCGAGACTCTCTCTCCCATCCGGCGCGGCCGAGGATATGCTCCTTCGCCAATTCAGCTTCCATGGAGCATGCCGCCGATCCTGGCCACTGGAGGAGAACTTAAAAACACCGTTTGTCTGACGAGGGAGAAATATGCATTTCTCAGCCAACACGTCGGAAATCTGGAAAACTACGAAACGCTGGTCTCCTTCAAAGAGACGATTGACCATCTCGAGCACCTCTTCCGCCTGGAGCCAGAAGTCCTGGCATACGACTTCCATCCGGACTACCTGTCCACTCGCTACGCGCAGGAGCGGGCCGAGGCCGAAGGACTGACCGCGATTGCAATTCAGCATCACCACGCCCACATCGCGTCCTGTATGGCTGAGCACGCCCTGCCGGCCGACCAGCCGGTGATCGGCGTCGCGCTCGATGGGACCGGGTACGGCACCGACGGGACGATTTGGGGAGGTGAGTTTCTGGTCTCTGACTACCTCACCTTCCATCGTACTCACTGGCTCCGGCCTGTTCCGTTGCCTGGCGGAGAGATCGCCATCCGGCAACCGTGGCGCACTGCCTTAGCCTGGATGCATGAGACGGGATTGCCATGGGATGAGGGGCTTGAGTGTACGCAGACAGTCTCCGAGCAAGAGCTGAATGTGATCCGACGTCAGATCGACTCTCGCATAAACGCACCGCTGACCTCAAGTATGGGGCGGCTGTTCGACGCAGTCGCCTCGCTCGTCGGAGTGCGCCAGTCGGTCAACTATGAAGCTCAAGCGGCAATCGAGCTTGAAGCACTTGCCGACCCTGATGAGCAGAGCGCGTATCCCATCGAGATTGGAGACGGCCCGATCGACCCCCGCCCAGCCTTGCAGGATCTGCTTGTGGATCGTAAGAGTGGAACCAGCTCAGCCACGATCTCAGCTCGCTTCCACAATGGCGTCGCGCGTATGATCCAGGCCACATGTGAGGCCATCCGACGGCAAGAAGGGATCAATACCGTTGCCCTCAGTGGCGGGGTCTGGCAGAACATGACCCTGCTGCGGAAGACTGTCCCCTCACTCGAAGAGGCGGGTTTCACTGTGTACGTTCACCGCCAGGTTCCCGCCAACGATGGGGGACTGTCCCTGGGTCAGGCAGTCATCGCGCATCATTCGCTGCAATAGGAGTTCTCATGTGCTTAGGCGTCCCTGGCAAGATCATCGAAATCTACGAGCATGAAGGATTACGCAGGTGCACGATTGACTTCGGCGGTGTGCAGCGCGAAGCCTGCCTGGATTTTGTGCCGGAAGCCGAAGTCGGAGATTATGCCCTGATCCACGTCGGGTTTGCCATAAGCCTGGTCGACGAGCAGGAGGCTCAGGAGACACTGGATCTGTTGCGCGAGATCGCCAGCGTCGAGGAGGAATTGGGTCTCGAGGCATGAAATACGTAGATGAGTTCCGGGATCCAGATCTTGCCAAGGCGACCCTTGCGGAAATCCGCCGGACGGCGACTCGCCCCTGGGTGCTCATGGAGATCTGCGGTGGGCAGACGCATTCCATCATGCGTTATGGGATTGATCAGCTCCTGCCGGAGGAAGTGGAGTTGGTTCATGGCCCGGGCTGTCCAGTCTGCGTGACGCCGCTGGAGCAGATCGACAAAGCATTGGAAATAGCCTCCCGACCTGGCGTCATATTCGCCTCTTACGGCGACATGCTGCGCGTGCCTGGCTCGGGTAAGGACCTATTCGCAGTGCGCGCCGCCGGTGGAGACGTGCGTGTGGTCTATTCTCCGCTAGATGCGGTGCAGCTGGCGCAGCAGTACCCGCAGCGGGAAGTCGTGTTCTTCGCCATTGGATTTGAGACTACCGCGCCCGCGAATGCTATGGCGGTTGAGCAAGCGAGAACGCTGGGGTTAGAGAACTTCAGTGTCCTGGTTTCCCACGCGCGCGTACCGCCGGCCATGCACGCCATCCTGAGCTCGCCGGAATGCCGCGTGCAGGGCTTTCTGGCCGCGGGCCACGTCTGCGCCGTCATGGGCTACTGGGAGTACAAGCCGGTGGCGGATCAATACAGAGTCCCCATCGTGGTCACCGGGTTTGAGCCGACCGACATCCTCCAGGGCGTACTGATGACAGTCCGGCAATTGGAGGAGGGCCGAGCCGATGTCGAAAATGCCTACGCCCGGGCTGTGGTTCACGAGGGAAACGTATCCGCGCAGCAGCTGATCGACCGGGTATTCATGGTCTGTGAGCGCAAGTGGCGCGGCATCGGAAACATCCCCTCGAGCGGCTGGTGTCTGCGACCTGAATACTCCAAGTACGACGCGGAGTTGCGGTTTGCGGTCGAGCAAATTGCTTCGCAAGAATCGCAGGTGTGTGTATCCGGGCAAATCCTGCAGGGTCTGATGAGACCGACAGATTGCCCAGCATTTGGCAGCCAGTGCACCCCGGAAGCGCCGTTAGGCGCTACGATGGTTTCCTCTGAGGGTGCTTGTGCCGCGTATTACCGGTACGGTGACGCCAGAACCGTGGCCGCCAGCATGGTCGGAGAAGTATGAAGCGCCAGGCCAGCGAGTCCGCAACGATCCAAGAGTTGGTCTGCCCGATCCCTTTGCAGCCTAACGAGCAGATCGTACTGGGTCATGGAAGCGGTGGGCGGTTGATGCATCGCCTTATCGAGGGTCTGTTCCTCCCCGCCTTCGATAATCCAGTGCTTCGTGCCGGCAACGACGCCGGGCGGGTAGCGATCGGGAACGATACTCCCATGGCCGTCAGCACCGACTCGCATGTCGTCTGGCCGCTGTTCTTCCCAGGCGGCGATATTGGGCGATTAGCGGTCTGCGGTACAGTCAACGATGTATCCATGCTCGGCGCCGATCCACGCTACCTGACGGCCAGTTTCATTCTCGAGGAAGGGGTGCAGACCGATCTGCTGAGGAAGGTGGTCGAGTCGATGCAGGCTGCGGCCGCCGAGGCTGGCGTCGATATCATTGCCGGGGACACCAAAGTGGTCGAAAAGGGGAAGGCGGACGGTCTCTACATCACCACCAGTGGATTTGGCCCCATCCTTCCCGGTAGTGAAATCGGAGGCAATAAGGCGCAACCGGGAGACCGAGTCATCTTATCTGGAACGGTTGGGGACCATGGCATCGCGGTCTTGAGTGCGCGCGGCGAACTGGGTTTCACGGCGCAGGTCAGGAGCGATGTGGCCCCTCTCAATCAACTCGTAAGGGCGATGCTGGCAGCTAGTGACGGCATCCATGTCTTGCGCGACCCGACGCGCGGCGGCCTGGCAACCAGCCTGAATGAGATTGCCCGCGCTTCTCAGGTGGGAATCGTGCTCGAGGAAGGCTCGATTCCGGTGCGACCCGCGGTTCAATCCGCGTGCGAGATGCTTGGATTTGATCCGCTTTATGTTGCAAACGAAGGAAAGCTAATAGCCATCGTCGAAGAGCAGCACACTGAGATCGTGATGGAGGCCATGCGAGGCGAGCGCTATGGCGAAGAATCTACGATCATCGGAGCTGTGACCGATGAGCCTCCGGGCCGGGTGCTTATGAAGACTCTGATAGGCTCCCACCGCGTGGTCGACGAGCTTAGCGGTGAGATGCTGCCCCGAATCTGTTGAGCCCGAGGCATAAGCCGAGGGCGAAATCCCTGTGGGGTTGAAACAAATCTATTTTAAAAAGCACGATGCTCACCCTGTAGCCTTAAGAGCTCGAGCTGATAAATCCCCCTAGAGTTGCATTTGTCGGCCCCTATGTGCCATTGGTCACTTATCGTACAGGGGATTAGATGCGTAGGATCAAGGGAGCGGAGGGACCACCATCATGTCCGAAAGTGATGTGTTTAAGGTTTTCGCGCACCTGCGACCAGAGCTGCGAGAGAATCTGAAGCTGCTTTTTGAAGAGCGCCGATATACGGATGGGCAAGAAGTTTACCTGCAGGGGGAGCCAACGACGTCTGTCTACATGGTGGCTCAAGGCCGGGTCAAACTGACGCGCGTAGCCCGGCAAGGCTTCGAGAGCGTACTGTGTGTGCGACGCCCAGGTGAGTACTTCTGCCCCGTTACGGTCATTGATCGAGGGCCTCAGCTGGGCACGGCCGTAGCCATGGGGGAGGTAGCGCTGCTCGAGGCAGACCGGGCGCACTTCAACGTACTTTGCGAAGATAATCCTGAATTGCTGGCCATGGTGCAGGGAACCTGTATCGGTGAAATTCGATCGCTAATGCGGAGGGTTGAGGCCTTCGCCTTCAGCAACGTACGCGAGCGCTTGGCCATGACCCTTCTCGAAGAGAGCTCACGACAACAGGGCAACGGGAAGCCCTCGGACGAGATCCGGATCACGCAGCAGGAACTGGCAGGGTTAGTCGGCGCCTCACGCGAAAGCATCTCCCGTACCATGACTCGCTTTGAGCATGGAGGGTTAGTTCGGACCGGGCGCGGCCGCATTACGATCCTGGACCGAGAGGCACTCAAGGAGCTATCCGGGACGGGCGGAAGCTAGCTTTTCGCTTCCTTTCGTCCAGTCCCTCCACAATCCCCCTTTGGCGGGGCCTTCAAATTTGCATTCCTGCACTCGCCAGATATGACACCTGTCAATGACAGGCCGCATGTTTATCCTTTAAGGTAATTGTGAATTTAGGGACAAAGTAAGAGCAAGCCCCGGTGGGCGGTTAATTCGCGCCTGCGATGGGTCGGAATAAGCTCTGGGCAGGGCAGCTCTTCTTGTCTCCCCTATTGGGTGAGGGTGATGACGCGCGCATGATCTTGGAGGCTTGTTGAATACAACCCTGCACCCCCGCTCGGTCGTGCTCATGGCCAAGCTGCACACCTACTGGCGGCTGACCAAGAGTCCACAAACTGCGCTGCTGCTGTTGACTGGCATCGCAGGCTATATGAGTGCACGCTGCCCCGTCGTCACATGGCAAACGCTAATGGCGCTTGTCGGAAGTCTTTATCTGGCCATCGCCGGCAGTACGGTGCTCAACATGGTCTACGATCGGGATATCGACCGCCGCATGCAGCGCACGTGCCAGCGGCCGCTTCCCGCGGGTCTGGTGAGTGTGCGAGAGGCGGTGATTCTCGGTTTCGTAATGGTGACGGTTGGGCTCGCGGTGGCTTTTGCGCTCTCACCACTCTTCGGACTGATCGTTTCCGTCGGCGCGTTCATCGACGTGGTTGTCTACACCATCTGGCTCAAGCGACGTACCCCATGGGCGATCGTGTGGGGCGGAATCGCCGGCGGCATGCCGATCCTGGCTGGCCGCGCCCTGGGCTTGGGGGCATGTGATTGGGTCGGGATCATGCTGAGTGTCTCCGTGCTGCTGTGGATCCCGATCCACATCATGACCTTCAGCATGCGCCACCATGAGGACTATCAGCGTGCAGGCATTCCCACCTTTCCCTCCCGCTATGGTTTCCGAGCCACCGGAATAGCCATCGCCCTCTCTAGCGTTCTGGCCGCAGCCGCCATGACCACTGCCTTGATTGGCATGGGCATGGCCT
>Ga0255055_10000427_pt1 | contig 32767 bp, 29 predicted proteins | sample JV7_2_27_MG_FD_188633 | JGI IMG/M metagenome (GOLD analysis project Ga0255055, IMG submission 188633) | Seawater microbial communities from Jervis Inlet, British Columbia, Canada - JV7_2_27 | ecosystem: Environmental > Aquatic > Marine > Inlet | place: Canada: British Columbia | collected...
ATACACTGCTGGAGCTTGGCATGATTAAAAGTCGTATCAGCCCAGATGAGTGCTTTACCAACCAGTTCCTCGATTAAACTGAGGGAAACTCGAAGGCCTGGAAGAAACCCAGGACACTATGCTTCAGCTTTGAGTAGATCGGCGTACTCTTCAATCACGCGTGTTTTGCCGCTGGTGACGACCTTGTAGTGCTCCTCCACGATCGGCATCTCTTTTTCGAAAAAGATAGCCGCGGTTTTCTTTTTTTCATCGGAGTCGATGCCGTATTTTACGAACAGGTAGCCGATATAGAGCTTGGCGGCCATGTCAACGATTTTGTCCTGATAGTAGGACTGATAGTTGTGGTCGTTTTTCTCCCGGATGTATTCGACGGTCCTGCTCAGTGTCTCACGCCACTTTTTGAGCTCCTTTGTCAGGGGCTTCTGCCATTCGTCGTTGAACTGTGTTTCCATCTTGTCGAATTCAGGTTCCCAAACGCGGGTAAGCACACCGCCGATAGCTGCCACGAACTGAAGCTGCGTCGTGCCCTCATAGATATTCGTGATACGCGCATCCCGATAGTGACGCTCGATGTTGAAGTCGCGCATGTAGCCTGTGCCGCCATGTATCTGGAGCATGTCATAGGCTACCTTGTTGGCCAGTTCTGTTGCAAAGTACTTTGCTATTGGTGTCAGGAGCGATGCCAGAGCGGTGTAGTACTTTGCCTTCTGCTTCAGTTCCTTGTCTGGTTTCTCGCTCTTTTCTACAAGATGATCGTAACCCTTCTTGAGGTCAACCACACAGGAGGTTTCATAGGTGAGCATGCGTGCCGCTTCGATGTTTACTCGGGCAGAGATGAGCATTTCGTACACGAGAGGCATGTCGATAATTGCCTTTCCGAACTGCTCACGGGCAGCGGCGTACTCCAGCCCCTCCAGATAGGCAGCCTGGGCAATACCGAGACCCTGGGCTGAGATGCCGAGACGTGCACCGTTCATAAGGGCCATGACGTAGCGAATGAGCCCCATTCTTCTTTTGCCCACCAGGTGTCCCAGAGTGTTGTTGAACTGCAGCTCGCAGGTCGGTGAACCGTGAATACCAAGCTTGTCCTCGATTCTTCTCACCACGAGCGACTCGTCCTTGTCCACAATGAACATGGAGAGCCCGCGTCCATCCTTTGTTCCCGATTCACTGCGTGCGAGGACAAGCAGTATGTCGCCGCAGCCGTTGGTGATGAACCGCTTCACCCCGTTCAGCCGCCATGTGCCGTCCGATTCGTCGTATGTTGCCTTGAGCTGAACGGCCTGCAGGTCAGAGCCTGCATCGGGTTCGGTCAGGGCCATTGCGCCCGTGGCTTCACCGCTCGAGAATCGAGGCAGATAGCGCATCTTCTGTTCCTCATCACCGAACTCACAGATAGTGTCGCCGATATCCTGTAATCCGAAGAGGTTCATCAGGCTTGCATCGGCCTGGGAAACCATCTCAACAGCTATGGTGTACACAAAGGTCGGCAGATTGAGGCCGCCATATTTCCGGGGCAGGGTGAAGCCCATGAGGTTGGAGTTTTTCAGAACATCCATGGCGTGCTGCGTTCCCTTTGCATAGGTGACCATGCCGTGATCGAAGTGTGCCCCTTCCTCGTCAACTTCGGGTGCAAGGGGAGCAATGATCTGGGCCGCTATCTCACCGATAAGTGTGAGCACTTCACGGTAGCCCTCTTTTGCGTCCTGTGCATCGGTGAAAGCAAAGTCATACTGGTCAGCCTCGGAAAAGTCTCCCTCCTTGAGGCCGATCACCTCTTTCAGGTCGATGTTATCGAATACAAGCTGTATGTCCTTGTTGTCGGTGAAGAAGTTGTCCATTTAATCCACCCGCCTTTTTTTAATGTCTTCGATGATCTTGGGTATCACATCGTGCAGATCGCCGATAATGCCGTAGTGGGCAATGCTCAATATGGGTGCATCAGGGTCATTGTTGATGGCAACGATTTTCGCCGACTGGTCCATGCCGGCGCGATGCTGTACTGACCCCGAAATGCCGCACGCGATGTAGAGCTTGGGCCGAACGGTTGTGCCCGTCTGTCCCACCTGATGGTCCTTCTCGATAAAACCCGCATCAACCGCAGCTCTGCTTGCACCCAATTCTGCGCCAAGCACTGCTGCAAGTTCACGTACGACGTTGAATCCGTCTCGTGATCCAACACCATAACCACCGGACACGATAATCTGGGCGCCCTTCAGGTTCACCCTTTTCTCAGTCTTTTCCCTTTTCAGAATCTGCGTGACATTCTTCAGGTTCTGCAGGGAGGGGTCGAACTGTACAACCTCACCTTTACGGCCATCCTGTCGAGGTGGGATGGGCATTACACCTTCGCGGACTGTAGCCATCTGCGGTCTGTGTTTTGGAGAAACGATAGTGGCTATGATGTTGCCGCCGAATGCAGGCCTGATCTGATAGAGTATATTCTTGTACTGATTGCCGTCAGTATGCTTGTAATCTCCGATCTGCAGGTCTGTGCAGTCCGCAGTCAGTCCGACGCGGAGTTTAGATGCGATGCGGGGAGCGAGATCCCTTCCCTGTGTTGATGCACCGTAGAGCACGATTTCCGGTTTGTATTCCAGGACAAGGTCATGGATGACCTTTGCATACTTGACAGTGTCGTAATGCTCGAGTGGAGGTTCATCGCAGACATATACCTTGTCAGCGCCGTACTCAAAAAGTGCGTCCGTATGTTTCTTGACCTTTGAGCCGATGAGTATGGAACAGAGCTGAACACCCAGGTTGTCGGCAAGCTCACGGCCTTTTGACAGGAGTTCGATCCCGATTTCCTTCAGCTCGTTCCAGTCTTCCTCAGCATATACCCATACTTCTCCATGACCTGCCATGTTATTCCTCACATTCACTATGGTCGTGCACAAGACGTACAAACCATGATTTTATGGTTACCACACGTGGCTACCACACGTGATCTTCTATGAGTTCAGCAACAAAATCTTTGATACCTTCATCGGTGGGAGAAATTTCCTTGAAACCCGTACCTGTCAGCGTGATACTTTCGATTTTTTTCACCATGGTGGGAGAGCCTGCAAACCCAATCTGATTCGGGTCTGCACCGATGTCTTCCGCAGTCCACATTTCAATGAAGATGCCCTTATCGACAAGATGTTTTTTCAATGCAACAGGGTCTTTGAATTTTGGGTGCCTGGACAGAAGCTCATGGAGGCCGAAATCAGTTGCTGCCTTCCGATATTTGAGCAGCCTCTTTGCCATGTAGGGTCTCGGTTCATTGGCAGTATCGGTGACGGTTAAAAGCACGGGAAGGGGTGATTCCACGATCTCTGAGCCGTCATCGATCAGCTTGCGAACCTTGATCTTGCGTGTTTCGAGATGTTCGATCCCTTCCACATAGGTCACCTGGGCCATATCGAGTTTTTCAGCGGTCTGTGGTCCCACCTGAGCCGTATCACCATCGATTGCCTGCCGCCCGCAGAAGACGATGTCGCAATCGGGAAATTTTGTCTGTATGGCCTGTTTTAAGGCAAAGGATGTTGCAAGCGTGTCTGAACCGGCAAATGCCCTGTCGCTGATGAGAAAAACCCTGTCTGCCCCCCGATAGAGTGCGTCCTTCAGAACCTCAACTGCAGAGGGAGGACCCATTGAAATGACTGACACTGTTCCACCGTACTGCTCCCTGACCTGCAGTGCCATCTCCAGTGCATGAAGATCTTCCGGATTGAACACAGCGGGCAGGGCCCCTCTGTTGACAGTCCCGTCTGTCTTCATCGCCTCACCAGTAATATTCTTGGTATCCGGAACCTGTTTCACCAGTACGACCATATTGTATTCGGGCATGATCACTTCTCCCTGCAGTGTTTTTGTTGAGGTAAAACCGAAATTTAAGGTAATAGGAACTCACCGTCAAGTATGACCATTGCCTTCTTGCAGTCAGGTTGTCCCTAAGTACCTTCAGCCCATCGGCATGGGAGTCTAGAAATGGGGTGTCACGGCTGTCCGTATTTCACTGTATTGTCTGAAAAGCCTGTCGTACATGGCAGACTTCCCTTTTTGTGGTATGAAGCGCTTCTCCTCACGCAGTATACTCGATGCTGCGGCGCTGATGCTGCTGTAATGTCCAAAGGATGCGGCGAGTACAATGGCTATACCGAGCAATTCGGCGTCAAAGAGCTGCATCCGCGAAAAGGTCTTCCCTGTGACATCTGCCTTCAGCTGCATGAACCACTCGTCCCATGTGAGGCCGCCGGTGGTAACTATGGGATGCTGGAATCTGCAGTTATGTGACTCGATAATGGCTATACATTCCCTGATGCTCAAAGCGACGCCCGTGTGAACAGCAATCAATAGATCGACGGCATCGTGTTTGTGTTCCAGCCCGAAAAAGAGACCCTTCGCAAATGGGTTCCAGAGAGGTGTGCGTTCTCCCTTCAGGTAGGGGAGAAAGATGATGCCTGGCTGTTTTCTGTGAAGCCGCTCCTGTTGAAAACTATCTGCATCAAGGGTCTTTTCAGCCCATTCGATCGCCTTGCCGTAGGTGCTGGTGATGCCGGCTACATTCCAGGTTTTCCGCACAAAGTGTTCATAGCAGAGCAGCCTGTCGTCATGTACAGGTTTTCCCCAGCAGAGATTGATTCCACCTGATGAGCCTGCACGCTCACAGGATCTTCCGGGCTTGAGCATGTTGGTTCCAACAAGTGCAGCGGCAAAATCCACTCCCACGGCAATAAGGGGGACATCCGGGGGAATTCCATAGCGGGAAGCTGCATCTCGTGTCGTTTTTCCTATCTCTTCTCCCATGTAGCGGATTGGGGGAAACTTTTCCCTGTCCAGTCCTGCTTCGAGGATCTTGCTGCTGTGCCAGGGCTTTATACCGCTAGACGAGGAAGATGCCACGCAGGAACCGGTGAGCAGGAGTGCAAGATAGTCAAAGGGCTGAAGAAAGGCGGATGTTTTTTCATATATATCGGGCATCTCTTCCTTGAAGAAGAGTGCGATGGGGATATACATGGTTGAGGTGATCTTGTCGTTTTCCCGTTCAGCCAGCCTTTGTATGTAGTGTTTGACCCGATCGTCCAGGTAACCGACACCCGAATGCAGGGGCTTGCAGAGACTGTCGAGGGGTATAAGAGTCGGTCCGTGACCGGTGATGCCAATGCCGATAATGGACTCGGCCGGCACAACTTTCAAAATAGCCCGTACGGTCTGTGAAAAGGCTGTCAGAAGATCGTGGTGGCTGTACTCGTGAACACTGCCGTCGGTCGCCCCGTAGGTGCAATCCTCTCCAGCCAACACCTTGCCCTGAGGGGTGATGGCCGCAGCTTTGAAGCGTGTGGTGCCTGCATCGATGCAGAGTAAAACAGATTCACTCATGAGTACGAATCACCATTATTGGAGGATGCGTGGTGAATGAACTGCCGAAATTGCTTCCAGCCCAAAATAAGGGTTAAAGACCCTGCAGCTGCGCAGATAGGAAACAGTGCAAGCCCTGCCTTGAAAGAGACATATTTTGACAGCATAGAGAAGATAAAGGGGATGAGGCTGCCACCAATGGGTATGGCAATCTTTATGATTCCGAGCACTGTGCCGGCATACTCCCTGTACATCAGCCCTGCAAGGGTGATAACGAGCGGAAGCAGGGCTGAGAATGTCAAACCTGTGAAGAAGGTAAGAGCATAGGTGTAATTGCCTAAGGGTGTAAAAAAGAGGGTACTGAGGAGTATAACCGCACTTGCAAGGAGCAGCACGATAAAGAAAGGGATCTGCCTCTTTTTTGAGAAGAAACCTATAAGCAGCCTTCCCGATGCCACTCCGGCAAGAAAACAGATAAGGACCAGCTTTGAGGTAACCTGGGTGAATCCCCGAAACTCCATCAGATAGGTGGTCATAATGCCCAGCGTCCCCAGTTCGATGCCCACCGCAAAGATGGTGACGATGAACAGAATGCCCACGGCGCGTTCACGCATGAGAAACTTGAGTCTTGTCACGAGGCTCTCCGCCACCTTCTTTCCTCCTTCATGACGTGCAAGAAGAAAGAATATCGCGAGAACAGCGACCAGTATCCCCGACTGGGTGGCAGATCGACGCCAGTTCATCTGCAGAAATATCAGATAGAGCGTGATCATGAGTGATCCCAGGGTGACAAAGAAGTGGTTTACATTGATGAACAGGCTTTCCCTTCTATCATGTAGATCGATTAGCATCGCATCGGTCACTCCTTCATAGGTGCCCGTTCCGATGCCGATAAAGAACATGATGAGGAGATTGACGGAAAAGATTTTCGACAGATAGAAGGTGATGAAGGCCGCGGCTAAAACCGAACTGCCCACAAACAGTATATTTGTCTTGTCATGGGTATCTGCCAGAGCCCCTGATATGATGACAGACAGCATGAACCCCAGGTTCTGTACGGTCATGAACATGCCGATCTGATAGGGAGTAAGCCCAATGTTGCGTGCGGCTGCGCCGATGATAGTTGTTGCAACGCCAATGAAGAACATGGACAGGAAACATGATACAGTGAGTGCTCGTATGCTTCGGATCAAGCCTGCCCTCCCCAATTTCGCGCAATGATGTACAGCTCTCTGCTCTCAGCTCTGGAACTTTTCGGTTTGAACAGATCGACTTTTCCAAAATCCTTTCTGATGCTGTCCACGAAAGCTTTCAGGTCCTCTCCCTGAAAGACCTTCGCCACCACGGACCCGCCGCCTTTGAGCAGTGCCCGGGATATCTCATATACGGCTCGAACCAGTCTCAGTGAGTTTTGACTGTCACTGAACTTGTTTCCCGTTGTTTTGGGAGCTGCATCACTCAGTATGAGATCGTAAGAACTGGGATCGGTTTCGTTTCCCCCTCCATACCCTACGTTTAAGACTGTGTCCGGGTCGAGGATATCGACCTGCATATAGGTGAATCGGCTGTCCCCAATATTGACGGATGGGGCCAGGTCAATACCCGTGATGTGTCCATCCCCAACTTGTTTGAGGATATGCTGACTCCAGGACCCGGGAGCGCACCCAATGTCGAGGACTCTCATCCCCCTACGTATGAGATGGAACTTCAGGTCAATCTCTATAAGCTTGTATACGGACCGTGCCCAGTATTGCTCTGCCTTTGCCCTTTTGGAGTAATGATCTCTGACTTTCCTCATATATTCACACAAGTGTATACATTTTTCCTATAGATTTCAAATAGAAAGGGTTGTGGTCGGCAACCCTTGATAAAAGAATGGATTTTTATCGGGATTCCGTAATATATTTGTGATGAAGACATTTGTATTGGAGAGAACAATGAGCAGACTGTATAAGCGAATCCGGGAAATTGCTGTGGCCGCTGGGACTGTGTGCCGAAAGGCACTATCAAAAAGGGCGCAGGCCTTTACACTTCTTGAACTCATGGTTGTGGTGGTCATACTCGGTATACTGGCCGCATTTATCGTTCCTCGTATATCGAAGCGGCCTGAGGACGCGAGGGTTATAAAGGCGAAGATTGAGATATCAAACCTCGAACAGGCTCTCGAGCTCTATTATCTTGATACCGGTGTGTATCCCTACAATGATCAGGGTTTGAGGGCTCTCATTGAAATGCCTGACACCGGGGATGTTCCGGAAAATTGGAAAGCCGGCGGCTATCTTGCCAAATCAAAGCTTCCAAAAGACCCCTGGGGCAACGAGTACGTTTACGTGGCGCCAGGTACACATAATGAGGACTATGATCTCTACTCTCTCGGAAAGGACGGCATCGAAGGCGGCGAAGGATACGATTCTGACATCACAAACTGGGAATGATGATCGCATGAGGGGTTCCCGCCAGGACGCATTTACCCTTATAGAGCTGCTTGTCGTACTCTCCATCCTCTCCATACTCATGTTCATCATTACGCCGCGGTTTGCAGCGATCATCAATCCTGAAAGGTCAAAGAATTTTCTTCTCAGCCTGCAAAACTCACTCCGCTACCTGAATGAAAAAGCCATACTGGAACAGCAGGTCTATCTCTTCAATTTCGATCTTGATGAGGGAAGGTACTACTTTTCAATACCTGGGGAAGAGGATGCTGGGTTTGGAGAGCAGGAGAGTGAAGCGCTTGTTCCGGACCGTTTCTTGAAATCTGCGGAGGTTCCGGTTCGTTTAAAGGTGGAAAGGGTGGTGGTGATGCCCGGTGAAGTGGTTTCCTCAGGCAGGGTGTCCGTTCCCTTTACACCGAATGGAATGATGTTCTCCTTCAACATGTTTTTTGTCAGCGATGACGGCTCCTTCTTTCTGCTTGAAGGAAACAGCTATTCGGGCAGGATAAGGCTGTTTGTGTCACAGAATGAGGAAGAATGGATCGCCATGTAACAGTGCAGCTAGGAGGAGGGTGTCTGCAGCAACCTGATTGCCTCACCCACATCATCCCTGCCGAACACCGCAGTGCCGGCGATGAGTACGTTTGCCCCGGTTTCGAGAATGTTCTTTGCAGTGTCGAAGTTCACGCCTCCGTCCACGGCAATGTCAAAGCGAAGCCCCTGATCAACTCTGACCCTGTGCGCCTCCTCCATCTTCAGCAGTGTGTCTTCGATGAACTCCTGACCGCCGAATCCCGGATTGACGGACATGATGAGCAGATAATCGATATGGGGAAGCAACGGTTGAATTGTTTTCAGGGTACGCGGAGGATTGATAGCGATCCCGGCCATGATGCCTGCACTCCGGATCCTCTCTATATGTTCGAGGTGATTTTGTATCGCATCCTCCTGCAGGATGATGCACTTTGGTTTGACCCGCATGAAGTCGTCGAGACGGTCCGGAGCATTTGAGAGCATGAGGTGGGCAATCAGCGGAATGTCCACTCTCTTCTTCAGGGCAGGGATGAGATCGATTCCAAAACTGATGTTCGGCACATAGTGGCCGTCCATGTAGTCCAGGTGAATCGAACCAGCCCCTGCTGTTTCAGCCAAAAGAGCTGCACTGCCCAGATCAGCAAAATCTGCAGCGAGGAGTGAGGGACTGACTTCAACCTTAAACCCCATGTATTCTCCTTATCTCTTTGAGATAGAGATCAAGATTTCGGGCTATATCATGTACGGCATTGACAACGGCCTGATAGGCGGAAAGTTCCTTTGTCTTGCCTGCCCCCCGCCTGCTAACCTCATCGGTGAATGCAATGGCCGGTGAGTTGGTATCGATCACTTCCAGTACAATATGAGCATGTGAGAAAAAGAAATCAACCGATTGCTGCGAAACAAAGGATGTTTCAACGCGCATGAGAAAGAGGTTGTCGGCATCGGTGAGAATGTCGATGGAGGACCGGTCAAGTGACAGGGCTCTGTTGAACAGTATAGCTTCAGTCATATTGTGAAACTGCACGTTGCTGAACTCATTTTCCCTGAAAAGATCCGAAAGGCTTCCTTTGAGATGGGCAAACTGCTGACCTCCCCATTCCTGATCGGGGTTTTCAAAGAGAACATATACATGCTGGGTCTGCTCGAGCATTGAGACCGTACTGTATACATAGACTCTGGCCAGGCGGTCGAGTTCGATTATTGAACCATTATACTGAATGACAGGCATGGCCTCTATGGCAATGCCCCGGTCAAATTCATCGATTCTCTCAATATAGCCCTTGGCGATTCCCGCATCATTGGTAACCGCCCCCTGGGTGAGAACACCGGAACCCTCGACAAAGCGGAACCTGACTGGTATATCGGGTACGGGCTGTGCCTGCTCACCCTGTTGATAGAAGAGGAGGTAGCTGAGAGGATGTTCCATACCCCTTCCGCGGGTGATTGGCTCTTTCATAAAGTGCGATTCAGAAACAAGGGACGACCTCAGACGGTCGAACAGTAATCGAGCCTTTTCGTTATCTGGATTGCGGTCAAGGGATTTCATGAGGTTTATAAATGTGTCGTACACATTTCCCTCTTCCAGGGTCAGTTTTGCTCTCTCAAAGTATTCATCCGACAGGGCAAGGTCCACGGTTTGCACGGGTCCATTGACCTGCGAAGTGGTTGTGCATGAAACGAGAAGGAAGAGCAGGAATGAAATACTGAAAATGTATGAAGGTATACAGCGTCTCATGGGGATAGCAAGGTAACAGGCAGCTTTGCTTCAAGCATATCCCAGGAAGGGAAAATTGTCTATAAATATTTCTTTCTCATTGACCCATCAGTTGATACTATGTATGGAGTGTTTTTGTAAGCCGATAGGGATCCCACGTGGGAGGAGCATTTCATGGTAATTAATGAAAATGCTGATCGAAAGATTATACCCATTGCAAGCGGCAAGGGAGGTGTGGGCAAGAGTGTGCTTGCTGCAAATATGGCCCTTAACCTTGCGATCAACGGGAAGAGTGTTGTTCTCGTTGATCTCGATCTTGGGGGTTCCAATCTGCATACAGTTCTTGGAATGAAAAATACAAACCTCGGTATTGGCAACTTTCTCTCTTCACGCGCAGTCAAGTTCAAGGACATCGTGGTTTCCACTCCATATCAGAACCTCCGATTCATCCCCGGGGATGTCCTTGTTTCCGGAGTTTCAAATATTCAGTTTTCTCAGAAGAAAAAGCTCATGCAGAGCATACTGGAGATCGATGCGGATTACGTGATACTCGACCTCGGGTCGGGCGGCAGCTGTCATGTGGTTGATTTTTTTCTTATCTCCAACTCTGGATTTGTGGTGCTGACACCACAGGCAACGTCTATTATAAACGGCTATGGCCTGCTGAAAAATACGGTGTTCAGGTTCCTTCAGCGTGCCTTCGCTTCACATCAATCTATAAACTCGTACATCAAGAAGATTCTGAAAGAAAAGAAACCAAACGCATCACCTCCTGTTTCCGAGATGCTTGCGAAGATGTCGAAGATCGACCGGCAGGCGGGAGAGAGGGCAAAGCGTTACATGGAAGCAATGAAACCGAAGTTTGTCGTCAACATGGCCGCCTCACCTGAGGACCTGCAGATTGTGGAGCAGCTCAGGGACCTGGTGAGGAGAAATCTCAATGTGGATGTGGAATGTATGGGCCTCATATTCAGGGATGATGCAGTAGATCGAGCGATTGAGGAAGGCTCACCACTTGCCACTTCTCAGGGCGACACAGTTGCAGGCAAAGAAATCTTCAGAATTACACAGAAGATTCTGCAGTCAGAAGAGTTCCCGAACATGCCGCTTGAACTGGATTACTATGCCGATACCTATGAACTCACCCTTCTCGAAGCGCAGAGTGACTTTGAGGACCTGCAGGCTGATGGAGGGGATGATGAAGATGTGGGTGCCGCTGATCTTCTTGCCATTATCAGCGAACAAAAACGCCAGATAGACGAGCTGAGGGGAACAGTACGCATGCTCACACTGCGGGGTCGTTGAAAATAGTTATTCTACTTTAAATTCCACACACTCAGGAAATATATCCCTTATAAAGCCCGCAGCTTTCTCTGAATCAATCTTGGGAATGTTTGCATCCTTCCACAGAGTGTCTACGAAAAACTTGTGAGCCGCAGGGACCAGATCGTCGGTGTCGAAGAATATGTATGCGAAGTTGTCGCCGGTCGGCTTCAAAATGGTAAAGGATGTGTGGGTGAGCCCTCGAAGGCATGTCAAATTTATTTGACATAGATCGGAATCGGAGTTCATTATGTGCATATGGAATTGGACCAAGCGCTCCGGCTTCTCAAGCTTCATCCCCAGTGTACTCTGGAAGAGCTCAACGAATCTTTCAGAAAACTCGCAAAGATACATCATCCCGACTCAAACAGGGGTAAGGAGGAGTGGGCACACCGAACCATGACGCAACTGAACCTCGCCTATGAAAAGGTGCTCGATCATCTCACCATGCCCAGAGGCGGAATTCGGGAAGATAAACCACCTTCGACGAAGGAGAGGGTCAGGACGCAGTATCAGATTCTCTTCTCTCGCAGCATACGGTACATTCTCGATGGCATATATACCTACTATCAGTACGGTCTCGAGAATGTTCGTTTGCGTTATGAGGGGGTAAGAAAGTTCAGGTTTAGGGATTCGGTGAGAGACATGCAGGATGGTTTGAAGAGGCTCGAAGAACTTCAAACCCTTCCCAAGAGCGACGGTGCTGCAGGCCGGCTTCAGATTTTCACCGATTTTACAAAGGCATTCCTTCAGAACATGCTCATAACAAACTATACAGCTCCAATCGGTCAGCCGGTGGAGCAGATCGCCTATCGGCACTTCCGCAGCGGAAGCGCCCATCTTGATTATGCCATAAAGGATGCGCTGTTCGGCGATGAGCTCCTGCCCGTCAGAAGCGGAAGCTTCGCACAGAAGATGAAACAGAGCAGGCAGGAGCTCATGGTCGTGGTTTCAAAGTATTACAATGCCGGATGTGTATCCGAGGCCCTTCTGAAGATTTATCTGCTGGAAGTATTTTCCAAGGTGGTTCAGGTTATGCAGAAAATGCGCTACTAATCCTCTTCCTGCTGTTCCTTCACGTTGAGCTGTGCGATTGCCAGTTTTGCAATGGGGATGCCGTAGGGTGAGCAGGACACATAGTTGAGACCAGCCTCCTTTGCAAAGGGGATATTCAGAGGATCAGCACCGTGCTCTCCGCACAGCCCCATGGTTAAATCCGGACGTGTGAGCCTTCCCCGTTCTGCGGCAAGGCTGATAAGCTCCTTGACCTGCTCTCCAAGTATCTTGAAGGGATTGTTCTCGAGAAGGTCGAACTCGTTGTAATCGGAGTAGAAGTTGTTGAAATCATCTCTTGACAGCCCGTTTGTTGTCTGCGTCAAATCATTGGTCCCAAAACTGAAGAACTGCGCATAGCGGGCAATGCGGTCAGCCTGAAGGGCTGCTGCAGGCAGTTCAATCATGGTGCCGACCTTGTACTCTATGGGATCAGACTTGAAACTCTCGCGAACCTCACGCTCGATCTCCTTTATACCCACTATCTCCTTGCCCTCGATCTTTTTGCCCTTTCGGATGGTCTTCATCTCATTGGCACTCATGATGAGTGGTATCATGATCTCGGGTTTCGTATCAACACCTTCACGCTTCAGACTGTATGCAGCCTCGAATATGGCCCTTGTCTGCATGTTGTATATTTCCGGATAGGAAATGGCAATGCGGATTCCCCGATGACCGAGCATGGGGTTGAACTCCTTGAGCATGGAGCTGCGGCGTCGTATCTCCTGCTCAGAAAGCTTTGGATACTTTTTCCGCATATAGCGTATGAACTCTATCATACTCTCCTTCGTATGGGGGAGAAACTCATGCAGGGGTGCATCGAGCAGTCTTATGGTTACCGGCAAACCGTCCATGATCTTGAAGAGCTTGTAGAAATCCGCAACCTGCATCTCCTTGAGTTCGGCCAGGGCCTTGTCTCGTTCCTTCTTTTCATTGGCAATGATCATGGCACGGAAGGTGGCGATGCGTTTCTCTTCAAAGAACATATGCTCGGTACGACACAGACCGATGCCCTGGGCCTTGAACCGTTTTGCCAGCTCTGCGTCCTTGGGTTGATCAGCATTCGCATGCACATCAAACTCGTCGATATTGTTCTGCACAATGTCGAGAAACTCGAGCAGCCCGCTTCCTTCCGCTGAGGGCTGAATGAGGCTGACCTTGCCGAAGTAGATGGCCGGAGTGTCGTAATAGGGAACGTTGAGGGCAATGTAGTCGCCTTCTTTGACCGTTTTCGTTCCGATCTTGAAGGAATCCTTTTGGAACTTGATCTCAGGATACACGAGGGCAATTTTGCCGAGGCTCCGCGCAACAACCGGTGCATGGGATGCATACCCTCCCTCGGACGAGATGACGCCGGTGGCTACCTCAATCGCCTTCACATCCTCTGCAAAGGTTGCCGGCATGCACAGGATGAAATTGGCATCCTCATCAGTTTGCACTGCCCATTTGTATGCCTTGATGAGTTTCTCTGTGGAGAAGTAGACTCTGCCAACCGCAGCACCCACAGCACCTGCAATTCCACCCTGCACTTTGGAAAGTTTTTCAGCGCTCTTTATATCGAGTATGGGGTGAAGAATCTCTGACAGTCTTCCAGGTTTGATGGTGCTGATTACATGGGCATCGTCCACTTCCTTTCTGCCGTGCAGATCCAAAAGGGTTTTAATCTCGGCCTGTGTGGATTTGTTCGGTACGGGCACCTGATCGATAACCCACATGGTGCTGTTTTCAACGGTGAAACGTATCTGACGGATCTCCTTGAAGTGGGTCTCTACGTTGTGACCGAGCTTTATCAGCTTGTCCAGGTAGGTTTTATCGATCTTTGTAATGGGCGAGCCTCTCGTTTCAGTGGAATCAAAGGCATTTATAAAAAACCGTCCACTGATTTCAGGATGACCAGTTACGATGTCCCTGGTGAAATAGCTGCCGAAATAGCTCTCTTCGCCATAATTGCCGAAGGTCATGGCCTGTATGAGAACAGCTGAGTCTATATTGCTCGAGCTGCTTTCAAAGTAGCTGTGAAGGAGCTCAATAACGAAATGGAGTTGATCGTAGGCATTGGTGAAGAGCTCTGCAGGGTAGAGCTTCTTATGCTCCTCAATGGCCTGTTTCACCTTTACCTGCTTCTTTGCCCTTTTCAGCTGAGCTGCAAAGGCTGTGAGCTTTTTCTCCCGTTCCTTATCAACTCCCACTTTGAGTTCGAGCTCGATGACCTTTCGTATCACATTGCGGTACTCATGATATGCGAACTCCTCACCGACAAATGTAGCGAAACCGCCCACAGTCTTGTCGCAGAGTCCAATATTGTGAATTGAGAAGGCCTGAATCATGTTGAGCATGGGGCTTTCAACAATCTTTATGAGCAGGGGATTCCTCTCGTCGTTGAACTTCTTCTTGAGAAGTCTTTCTATCTTGCTCATCGGTTCTATGATGAACTTCTTCATCTCTCTGACTTTGGCCGCGATTTCACCGATGGTCTCGTTGGGAATGTTGAACCCGGGAAGTATGGGTGCGCCTAGGGAGGCAAGTTCCATAACACGCATGCCTCGAATTCCGATGACGTCCTGTATCTTTGGATCATCGATGAATTCCGTACTGCTGAATGAGTGGTATTTCTTCATCTCACCTTTCCTTGGGGAGAGTTGACGTATGTATATATCAGCGAGTGCCTGTTAACGGTGTGGCGACCGGAGTCAAAAAAGGTCCAGAACCTTTCCGAGACCGCCTCTGAGAAAAACCTCGAAACGTGGGCTTGCCCCCTCAAAGAGATACCGCTGCAGCTTTGATACGTCCCGGATGTTCTCCCCTGCCACGCTGAACATGATGAGTCCGCCATGCTTCACCTTGCCCCACTTGAACAGGGCATTGATATCATTGATGCGCTCGTTTTCATACCAGATGAGCACGTCAAGATCGGAATATGTATATTTAAAACTTTCAACGATTTTCTTCCACGCCTCAACATTACCATTGTGAAAGAGCTCATTGGTGACCTGCACTGAGTACCGCGGAGTCACTCTGCGTTTCATTATTACAGGAGCTGCTGTGGGGGCTGCAGCAGATGCTGCCTGTGATGGAGGTGGAGGCTGTGGTGGGGGTTTCCGTTTCCCGATATACTCTTTTTTCGCCTTGACCTTTTTTCCATACAGAATGGCGAGAAAATCCCTGATGGCTGTGTTCAATACCTGAGGCTTTAACTCGTTCTCCACGGGACCTGCAAACACAACGGCGAACTCATCCCGTATGAGGGGAAGAACGCTCTCCCAATGGGCACCGTTTTTGGGATTGATAACGTATTGGCCTTCCTGGGGATCGAAATAGGTGAGAACCAGATGAATATTGGTCCACTCACCAATTGCCTCAGGTACGTGATCTGCCTTCTCAAGTGTTTCTTCGATGTTGTGGGATTTATAGGTGTAGGCGAATTTATCAACGAGGATGGCGTTGAGTATGGTTTTGACCTGAAACCTCTCGATACTCCTCTCTTCGAGAGACTCGTTGATGAGATCGGCAACGTTGGCACCACCACCGATCTCAGATACATACCCGGTCACGTTTCTAAAATGACGCAGGGCAGTGTTGAAACCTGCCCTGCTCGAGAGAACGTTTAGTTCGTTTTCCATCTCAGAGTTCTTCCAGCCCTAGAGTTCTTTCAGTCCGTCGAGGTTTCCCTTCTTCTTTCTCGGTGTCACGTTAGCCTTGCCCTTGACACCCGAAGATTTGGGAGCGTCGCCTCCGGACATGAGGGACTCAGAGTAGGACATGCTTGCCCCTTCCAAGGATTCCTCGTCGGCAAATGACTGCGAGATGTCTTCACGCAAGGTCGATCTCCTGCGCTTGAATGAGGCGAATGCCGCATCCTGGAATCCCTTGGAGATGCCGTGGAGAAACTCGTTGAGCACATTAGCCATACCCAGCAGTGTGAACTTCTTGCGCTTAATGCTGGTGATGTCCAAATCAAGTATGAGCCCCGGCTGTAAGTGGTAGGGGTTGATCATATAATCGAACTCATCGAACTGCTTGATGAGGAATTGAATCCGCTCCTCCATGATCACACGCATCTTGGGATTGCGGAAGCCGTAGATCTTCTGAATCTTGTCAAGCGATCTGCGGAGCATCTTCTTCAGCAGTGTCTTCTCGTAGAGGTAGGTCTGGTTCAGCTTCTCCACGTCGGTGTCACCCGACTTGATGTACATGATCTCGTTCCACGTCTTCTTCATATCCTCGTAGAGCGGATCGCCGGTAACAGCCTTGATCCTTCGCTTGATCCTGTTCTTCATCTTCTTGGCGATGTCTTCGAAGTCGTTGACCCTGAAGAAGGACTTGTTGCTCTGATACACCATCTCGACCACGTCCCAGGCATGCTCGATCTCCTTTTTGTACTCCTCTAACTGCTTATCATAGGCAGCCCTGTCTTCAAGGAGCTGAGCCTGGTCGAAGTACTTGAGCCTCATATTGTACCGTTCATCGGGCAGCTCATTGGGATCAATGTCTTCATATTCGCGGAGAATCAACTCACGTGCGTTCTTCAGGTTTTCGATATACTGATACCCCATCTTGCTGGTATCGAGTATTGAGGTAATCGAGTTGATTGCCGTGTTGAAGCCACGGTTTCGTATGTTCTCCATGTCGATGATCGACTTCAGGTTTTCCCTGAGATTGAGTGGGTCGAATTCCTTGTGATCGATCTCCGCACGCAGGCCCTCGATCTTGTCCATCAGGTTCTTGGCAAGGAAGGTGTAACGTCGTGATTTCTCGTCGTCCTTGTCGTCGTCGGTGTAGTTGGGAACCCTCTTCATCTTCTCAAACATGACCTCACCGTCTGAGAGCTCCTCCTTCCCCTCGTCCACGAGCAGAGCCTTAAAGCGTTCGATCTCACGGTCGATCAGATCCATGATGGTTCTGGAGATCTGGTCCTTGATCAGATACTCCACCGTGGCCTGATACTGAAAAATCGGACTGATCAGCTCGGAATCGAGTATGTTGACTGACAGTTTTACATCGGTGACCGTCTTTGGCTTGTCTGCGTTGTCCTTGAAGGAGCACTTGACGATCGAATAGGCATTCTCACCCCTGATGAAGGCGCCCACATCGGCTTTCTGCCTGAGCAGTGTGTTTGTATCATTTTCGAGATCATTCAGGCCTCTTTGTATGTGCCCCTGGAGGTGGCCGTACATGTTGACTATCGATTTCTCGATTTCACCGGTGTTGAACTTGTCGGCACCGCCGATCTGGTCGAGCATCTCTGCAATTTCTTTTGGTGTGTACCGGGCCAGGACCTTCGACTCTTCCTTGTCGACGAAGTTTCTGACCTTCTTCACCATCTCATCCTCAGTTGTCGTGATGAAGCGGTTGAACATGTTCTGGTAGTTCTGGTTGAAGTAGTTGTACAGTTTCTGCTTGATACCGCCCATCACATCCAGTTCATTGAGAACCTCTTCAGGCAGCTTGATCTGAAGTTCCTTGATAACCTTTTCAGTCTCTTCTTCTACGAGGCGTTGATATTCTTCATTCTGTACCCTGCCCTCCTGAGCAAGACTGTTACGGGAACCCACCGCTGAAGGTCTTGTAGGATGAAAAACATTAGGGCTTTTTGGCAGATCTGAAGCCATAAACCTCTCCTTTCTGACTGTTTAAGTCATGCTATTTCATTGTTTTAATATATATTCGGTCACAGTACCCAACTATAAAGGAAATTATAGTTCTTGTAAAGTTAAATCTCCACTATTTTTTGGGGCAGGATGTGGATATAAACGCTAGAGTTTCGCAAGCACCGAATCGATTTCCTGACGGAAGTTTTCACTGTACGACCTATCCCCAATAGACTTCAATTCTCTGATCAGTACCTCCTTTCTCTGTACGTCGACGGTGGTTGTTTCGACCTCCTTCTTGATTGAAGTGTAGCTGTCCCAGTCCTCCTCAAGCCGTTTGATAATGAACCGATGGGCGATATACCACATGGTATCGCCTTTCACGACCGTGTATTCGGTTGAGTCCGGCAGCACGAAGAGGTTGTCCGGGTATATCCAATCCGGATCACGGCCTGTCTCCTCAACACTGTCGAGACGCCGGAATCCGTTTGTAACTGCGATTTCATTGGTCAGAAGATAGATATCCAGAATCGTAATCTCGATGAGTCCTCGATAGATCACTGTTCTCCTGTCGGTGAGAGCTGATTGGGGTATGCCCTTTTCCTCGAGGAACTGGTCTACTTCGAATGACTCCTCACCCTCCTGGGTTGCAGTTTCCTCAGCTGCAGCAAGTTCAGCATCCTGAATTTCACCCGGTTTCTGCCTGCCGATGACGCCGGGGAAGAGAAAGAAGAGAATCAACAGAATCGCAGCTACCACAACAACTGCCGCGGGAATGATAAACTTTATCGGTCCGCTTAATCCTCTGCTGTAAGACACATGTTGAACAGGAGCCGTTGTATATGCCTGGCGCTCCTCTGTTGTGCTAAGTTCCTTTGCTGCAGCAGCCGCACGGTCCTCTCCTTTTCGAGCTACTCCCACTTTACCAACCTTCGGTACAACAACTCCCTCCGGTACACCTGGAGACCTTCCTGTGGTGAGGCCCCTCCTTCCAGGCTTTCCAGACGGCTCACCCTGCAGTTCAAACAGAAACGCGTGCAGACGTGCGAATTCACGATCCAACTCCTCCTGGAAGGATGCTGCTTTCTGATCAAGATCCTCTACCAGCCCTCTCGTGAAAGCATAGGCATCTCTCGAGCTGGCTCCGCTCACTGGACCGTACAATACGACCGCCGTTCCCTCTGCAGGGTAGAAGTCGCCACGTATGGGCAGCTGGGTGCGAACCGTGCTCATTGAGCGCAATTTTTTTTGTGCACTGTCACGAAGCGGCATAAAGGACTGCACAATGCCTAGCTCATCATCGTCGGTTTCATGGAGAATGGATATAATGCCGTACACATTGCTCAGGAGGTAGAAGAAGCCACTTGTCTCGGTGAGTTTTAGTTTCTTCAACCCCTTTCTCACCCTGTACATCATCGGTTTCGAGGCCTTTTGTTCCAGGCCTCCCAGCAGTTGATCGATAAGTTTTGCAATCATCGATTCTGAGGGATTCAGATCATCTTCAATGAGATCAAGCATATCGTGAACATAGATCTGAAGCATCTCTTGCTGCTCCGGTACAGCTTTTACAAACTGGTGAACCACACCCTCTGGAATGGGTAGAGGTCCCTTTCCCGGCTGCACCATCACACACCTGTCTGGATTGAGCACACAGAAACCCTGCTTGGATGAGCTAGTCTCCGATATAAGCATGGGCAGAGGGAGATCCCTCTGCTTTGCCACAAAGCCCCTGTCATTTCTCTCAAGCCTGAAACCGGACACAGTTCTCTTTTCCCCTTGTTCAAAGCTTGAAATGTCGGCATGCAGTGCACCGGCGCCGGTATGGGTGAGAAGTGCCGCAGCGCTCTTGACAAGGGAGCTGTTCGCAGTCAGTATACGGAGGTTCTCACGGGTATTCCACTTTCTCTTGAGAAGTTTGAAGAAGGATCCACCGATGTCGTCCGTTACAATGGTTTCGATGAGATCAGGATCTATTCCGCAATTGACGAAGGCCTTGAAATAGAATTCGGGTAAACCCAATGCAGTGGCCTTTCCATTTTCAAAGAGAAGGATTTTCTGCTCGAGCAGCAGAAAGCCCGGCCTTTCGAGATCTTCCGGTCTGTACCGAAGGGGGTTCTTTATGTGTATGTCTTTGAGCATGTGCGCGCGTTCAATAAAGTGCAGGTCGCTCTTCTCTCTCTTCCTGAGATCGAACAGTAGGTTGCGGTCAAACAAAATATGAATATTTCCGTCATCGAAGAAGTGCACTTCTGCCCTTTTATGAGCTTTCTGTACATCCTCGATGGTACTCACCGAGCCGTTCTCTATCTTAAACTGGTGTATGAACTTTTGGAGGCTGGCTGTAATCTTTTTGTCACCAACGTATCGGTTTTCCCTGCTGTCCTCCCTGTTCATATTCTCGGGCTCAAGTGCCGGATTCCCGGTGACCGAGTCTGTAATAACGATGTTGTAGGTGCCCTTTATCACATAGGGGGTTATTCTCCGGGAATTCCCGATGCGCAGAAAGGGCTTCAGGTCATCCCTGTCAGAACCCAGGTAGATGATGTAGCACTCGTCATCAATACGGAAAACGCGTTCTTCCGGTGTAAGTGTAGAAATTTCCATTATAGTTTCCTTTTATTTGTATATATTATAGCAGACTGATTCTAAATTACAAACTAATTGTTCCGGTGTATTAGAAGTAAAATAACTATGTCAAAATATCATTGTCTGCTCTTCGAAGAGCATGTACCAAGAGCATTTCCCGGTTTTGAACCCCTAACGCGGGTATATGATTTACCGATCTGGGGCAACTTCACTATCGGTAATGTGGCCCGGCTTTCAAACGTGTCCTCCATGCAGCACAGTATCATTTCAGTGAAGGAATCTTCCGATATCGAGAAGTTGGACCAGTTTCTGTCGCGAGGTACAGATGCACATATAATCATTGTCGGTCGGTCTGGAAATCTAACGGTCGTTGACTGGAACCTTTTTTTTAATCTTCGAAAACCAATCAGCGGTATAGGAAAGATTCATCTTGGAAAGGATCCGTCAGATCTGTATATGGTACCACGCAGAAAACTGAGGGAGATAATTGCCGAGCTTGGGGAGCGAGTGGAGCAAAGCAACAAAAGATTCTGTTCGCTGCTATTCGATGAGTATCTCTTTCGCCATTTTGATCGGATTGTAAACCTCGAAGGCTACTCCTTCCTGATGCGTAACTGCTATGAGTACTGGCGTGAAAACCTCAACCTCACATCAGCACTACGGAATGACAGGTTTCTCGAGCTTTATATGCAGCTGCAGTCCCCCTATGAAGCGAAATCCAGCGTTTCGGAAAGTGGCGCGGTGATAAACAGTTTTGTGGGATGCGGCTCACGTGTAAAGGGCATGGTGGAAAACTCCATTATTTTCCATGATGTGCAGATCGGAAAAAATGCGCAAGTTCGCGGATCAGTCATCCTGTCCTACAACTCAATCGAGGATGGTGCAGTCATTGAGAATGCGCTTGTTCTTGAAGGCAAAGACAGGGTTATTGAGCGCAACACACGTGTTGGCGGGTTTGTGGATGTTCATAACAAAGAATATCCCGATCTTTTGCGAAAGGGCTTCTCCATTGTGGGGCAGGGTGTAAACCTTCCACGCAACTCCCGTATTGGAGCAGGTTGTCTGATCTCTGCGGGTGGTGAAAAGAAGCTTCCCGCACCCTTTGTGATGAAGGATGGTACGACCTACCGTGCAGTGTGATCCACTATGATTGGAGCTTTTCCCTCAAAACCCGCAGTTCTTTTATAAAATGCGAGTATAACCCCGGGTCGAGGGACTGATTCCCATCGCTCAATGCGGAGTCGGGTTGAAAATGAACCTCCACCATTATACCGTCCGCTCCTGCAACCATGGCCGCCTTGCTCATGGGGAGAACCAGATCGCGATTGCCGGTTCCATGACTGGGGTCGACAAAGACAGGCAAATGGGTTTTCGTCTTGAGCAGAGGAACGGAGGATAGATCGAGTGTGTTCCTCGTTGAGGTTTCAAAGGTCCTGATTCCCCGTTCGCAGAGAATAACCTTGGTGTTGCCGTGTTTCAGGATATACTCAGCGGAGAGGAGGAACTCCTCTATTGTGGCGGACATTCCCCTCTTCAGGAGAACAGGCAGCCTCACAGTGCCTATTTCGTTGAGCAGCGTGAAATTCTGCATATTCCGCGCACCGATTTGTAATATGTCCACATACTCTGCAACCAGTCCCACATCTGCCGGTGAGATTACCTCTGATATGATGTAGAGGCCATAGGTCTCTCTCGCCTCCTTCAGGAGCTTCAATCCTTCTTCCCCAAGCCCCTGAAAACTGTAGGGAGATGTCCTGGGCTTAAAAGCCCCGCCTCTCAGTATCTTCACATCCGATTCCCTGATCAGGTTGGCCGTTTTAAACAGCTGTTTCCTCCCCTCAACAGAACAGGGACCGGCAATAATGGTGAAAGCGTCGCCGCCAATGGTGAGCGGTTCTATAGGCGGATGCTCAAGAACAATCTTCGTCGGGCCTTCCGCACGTTCCAGGCTGTAGAGCGGGAGATGGGACTTGTCCTCATGCTCTTCAACTTCCAACCGCTCTACCTTTCGTTTCCCCGTCCATACCGGGTAGCTTCCGAGAACCTTGAGGAAGTTTGTCTGTTCCTTCAGCTCCTTCATCGCCTCCCTGACAATCGATTCCCGTTCGTGGCCCTCGAAATCCAGATAGAAGTAAGAGCGCCACGGCTCGGTTTTGTGAGGGCGAGACTCCAGTTTGGTCAGGTTGATGCCGTAGTCGTTAAACACCTTCAGCACCTGATACAGTGCACCGGGTTGATGGAGCGTGGTGAATACAATCGATGTTTTTGCATTCTTATACGAGCTCTCATCAGTTTCACGGCCTATAACGATGAACCTGGTCTGATTGTTGGGGTAATCTTCCAGTTTTTCCGCAATGATTTCCAGATTGTAGAGCTGTGCCGCAAGTCGGCTGGCAATAGCTGCAGAGGCGGGGTCTTTCTCCCTGCTTATCTTCATGGCGCTGCCCGCTGTGTCATATATGGGTATGATTTCGCAGTCGTGCAGGTTCTGCAGGAATGTGGCACACTGCGAAAGGGCTGCCGGGTGTGAGTACACGCGCCTGATCTCTTTTACCTTTACTTTTTTAATTGACAGCAGGCAATGGGAAACAGGTGTTATGACCTCACCGATGATGGGCAAATGCGATTCGAGAATGAGATCGTAGGTGTGGGCGATGCTTCCGATGAGGGTGTTTTCCAGTGGGAGCAGACCATAGTCCGCATCGCCTTTTTCAACGATGGATACCACACCTTCGAAAGACCTGCTGGGGACAAATACAACAGATTTACCCCAGTATTTTATTCCAGCCTCTTCGCTGTATGAACCCTCTTCGCCCTGTATAGCAACTTTTGGAAGCTCCATACTTCCTATCCGCCCTTTTATTGTTTACGGGGAGATCTTTCCTGTTCTACGCAACTTCAACAAATGTGCCGTTAATAGGAATATACTAGAGCCGAAGCACAGAGTACAATTATTAGATAGTGAAGTGTCTGTGGAGGGAAGGGTGGTGCGTATCAAGGCGTTCACACTGGTGGAAGTGCTCATTGCCCTAGTCATACTGTCCATCGGGTTTCTTGCAGTACTTCGAGGCAGCACGTACAATCTTCGTTCTTCCCGTGTTGCAGCAGACCTCACAACTGCAGTAATCGCTGCAGATTCTCTGCTCAAGGAAGAGATCGGCAAGGGGTTTCCCGCGTCCGGTTCTGACGAGGGTGTTTTTGAAGATGGTATTTTTGAGGGGTATGCCTGGTCAAAACGAATCGAGGTTCTGGAACTTCCCTTTGTAGAAGAGCTCAAACTCGTTACAGTCACGGTTTCGTGGGAAGGTAATAGGAACTATACATTGCAGACAGTCCTTTCCCGTTACTGAATGGCGGGATGATGTACAGGAAGGTGCTCGGCAGAGAAAAAGCATGAAAAGAGATCCTGAAACAAGGCAACCTAAGCTGGGCGGTTTTACGCTCATTGAGTTACTTATCGCTTTGGCCATACTGTCGATTATTGCGGCCGTTTCCTTTACATCCTTTGTATCCGTACGAAGAACTATTGAAACGGGCAGGCGCAACAATGAGATTATGAGGGAGTTGCGTGCCTTCCTTGAAAGGCTCGATGTGGAACTATCGGGTGCAGTCTATATCAAGGGGGATGAGGGAACAATCTTTGTTTCTGAAAGAGAAGATCTCGGGCCTCAGGATGCGAGCAGCATCAGCTTTACCACGATCATGCCGCAGACCCCCTTTGAACTCGGCAAGCGTGGGGAGGTCCTTCATGTTGAGTATGAAGTTTCGGCAAGTGAAGCGGGGGAGCAGTTCATCGCACTGAAGAAAAAGATATACCTCTACAGTCTTCCACCAGGGGATTTTGATGAGCCGGTTGAATATATGATTGGCGATGAGTTCACCTCCTTTCTCCTTCGATTCAAAAGCGATGGGCGCTGGTTCGAAAGCTGGGACACAGAGAAACAGAATGAATTACCCGAAAACATTGAGCTTGTATTTTCACTTGGAGGCAGGAAGTACAGAGAGATTTTCAATGTCTATATCTCCGAAATGTAAACAGAATGTACAAAATGGGTTGGTAAACGACCGCCGCAGGTTTAATGCGTTCGCACTCATGTCAGTTTTCGTTCTTGTGACAGCCCTTTCCTTTGTAACGCTCGAGTTTAGCCGTTCGAGCAGTATCAATCTCCGAATGGCCATCAACTCATCACAGGCCAAAAAGGCCCAGTACTATGCATTCGGCGGTTACAAGACTGCCTTGACCGTTTTGAAGCTTGACACCAACGAGTATGACGGACCGGGAGATTTCTGGTATGGTGAGCTTCCTCCAATTCCCTTTGAGGATGGTGTCATAGCAGTTACCATTGAGGATGAGAAGGCCCGATTCAACCTACAGGAACTGGTTACCGAGAATGGGATCGAGGACAAACGGCGTCGTGTCATGCTGGAGCGGATATTCGATGTGCTGTACCTTGATAAAACGACGATAGATGCCATTATTGACTGGCAGGACAGTAATGATGTACCGCAGGGAACGGGTGCTGAATCCTACTACTATGCTGCACGCCGACCCTCCTATAAAGTGCGGAACAGTCCGATGATAACTACGGGGGAGCTCCTCCTTGTAAAAGATGTTGATAGGGAGATGCTCTTCCTCCCACCGTCTAGGCGCTCTTCGCTGGTGCCGGAAGGCTATAAACCTCTCAATGATTATGTGACCGTGTACGGAGACGGGAGGATCAACATCAATACCGCAGCATACCCCGTTCTCCTGAGCCTTTCACATGACATGGATGAGACAATTGTGGATGATATACTCGAATACCGACAGGAGAATCACTTCGAACGGGTTGGGGATTTAAAGAATGTTGAGACAGTATCTGATATACTATATGATGAGGTTGCCCCGCTCATTACTGTAAAGAGCGATGTATTCAGGATTACTGCAACGGGGAGTGCCGGCAGGTTCATGCGTACTATTACTGCTGTGGTATTGAGGAATAGTGGGGGAATTCGTGTTGTCTACTTTAACAGATCTCTTTAATGTGAGAATCGGTGCAGCAAAACGGGCTGTCTTTCTGAACAGAAGGGAAGACTCTATCAGGCTTTTGCGTGCTTCGGAGAAACTCCCTCTCAAGGAAGGGCTCGAGGTGCACAGGGCACAGGGGCAGTCCATAGAGGAGATGCTTTCCGAGACTGGTATAGAGAAAGAGAGCATCTACTATCTCCTGTCACCGCACCTCTATTTCAGAAACAGAATAACCCTTCCGTTCACTGATCGTCAGAAGATTGAAGGAATTATCCGTTATGAGGTAAAAGAGTATCTCCCAAATCCTGACGGAGACTACATAACCGATTTTTATACCGTTGATACAGAGGTCTGCAGCTTCACAACCGAAAAGGAACACATACGAAGAATCCTTGAGGAGCTAGGATCCTACAGGGAAAATCTTCGTGCAGTCATTCCCCTCGATACGGCGCTCCTGCATGCCATGAAGTCACTGGTTGACGATGAATCATACGTGCTCGTAGATATCGGGGCATCGGCCATCTACATACAATGTGTGGATGGACTGAGGATCAGAGCTGCCATACGTATTTTGGTTGCCCGCGAGGGGGGTGATGAGGTCCCTCAGGACATTCTGGTCAGAGAGCTCCGGTCCCAGCTCATCATGGTATTTAAAACCACACGCTTATCCTTTGTCTACCTCAACGTGGGAAGTGACGGTGAAAAAACAGGGGAACTTGTCCAGAACCTGTTGAAGGAAATGGATATAAGCTATCAGGAGGTCTCGCATTACAGGTATGAGCGATCAATGCGTGGAACTAGTGATACTGTTGCTGCTGATGTGCTGCCCCTCTATGGAATGATTCAGGAGAGTAGTGGGACGGACGCCCAAGTGAATTTTCTGAAGGATGAGTTCAGGCCAAGGATGAAAGGCTATGTGAGTGTCAGAGAGTTCATCATCGTCGGTGGACTACTGCTTATTCTTCTCATTCTGGCCACTTCCGGACTTGTGATTGATATTCGTACTCGAAAACAACAGATCTCTCTACTCAGAGAAAGAGTGAGAGCATTGAGCAGCGAGGTATACGGCGACCCTTCCGTTTCACTGGAGGAGTCGAAAGACAAGGTGCGTGAATTAGAGGAGCGTCTCGTTTCTTTGAAAACGAAGACCGATGCACGATTCAGCTGTCTCCAGCTTTTAAAGGAACTCTCATTGTATATGCCGGAAGATGTGGTTATGGAATATTCCGACCTGATCATCGAACGGGACCGAATCAAGTTTTCAGGCAAAGCCCGTACCTTTTCGGACATTGACAGAATCAGGCAGGAACTGCTGCTCTCAGAATATTTTACCGATGTCAGCGTGGCGAACACAGGTACAACCGGCAGTACGGAAGGGTTTACGGTTACCTTTGTGTTCAGCATTGTTGTGGTGGAGGAGCTCTCGGGTGGAAATTAGAGGATTACTGCGCAACATATCGGGCCGTGAAAGGATGTTTATCATCGGTGCGGGAGCCCTGCTCATTATCTTTTTAATATATCAGTTTGTCTATTCACCGCTGATGAGGAGGCGGGATGAATACAAGAATGAGACAGTTGAACTTGAAAACAGCTACGGCAGCTACGAACTCCTTACGGGACGATACTTTGCAGCAAGGGGTGTGCACGATAGCTACCGTTCTCAGCTGCTGGAAAAGAAGTCCCTTTCAGTGCTTACCTATCTTGAAAATGAGGCACAGATTGCTGGTGTGAGGGACAACATAGAGTATATTCGCCCGAGGGGTTCAGAAACGAAGGATGGTATCACCACCTCGTCGGTGGAAATGAAGATCGATGCAATTTCCGCAACTGATCTTTTCCTGTTTCTTGGAGGCATTGAGAAAAACAGGAAAGGATTGATCATTTCCTATCTTCGACTCAAACCCTTTTTCAAGGAAAAGGACAAGGTTGACGTCATCGTCCGTGTACATGATATTATCATGGAATGATAGAGGGTCAGCATCAGTGTTTTAGAAATTGAAGAACAATTCGGTTGAACTCGTCCGGGTGCTCCACCTGCGGCATATGGCCGCACTCCTTTATGGTGTGAAGTTCAGCATTACGCATATTCTTTAGTCCCAACACTCCATGTTCCGGGGGAATTATCCTGTCGTTTTCTCCCCATACGATGAGGGCCGCCGCTTCGACCTCCCGGACAATACGCTCAAACTCACGCATATAGCGGGGCTTGATACCGAATAAGTTTGTATACCTTCGCAGGATGTCATGTGCAGCCCATCCTCCATGAGGAACAGCCCCCATACGACAGTACATATCAATGAGAATCTCTTTCATTGTGGCATCCACACTGTCCATATCATGCAGAACGCCCTTTAGAATAGTGATGCTTCTTTTACGTCTTGACTTTTCATTACTCCTTGCACGAAGGAGTATTTTTCCAATGACGGGGATTCCTACGAGTCTCAATGGAAGTGAAAGCTCCCTGCCAAAGCCGGGATTTGCGACGAGCACAATTTTGTCTGTTTTCCGGGGGAAGCTTATTGCATACTGAAGGGCTATACCCGCTCCGAAGGAGTTCCCGATCAGATGTACCCGGTTGAGCTTTTGTGATGAAATAAATGCATCGATGAATTGTGCTAAATATTTCAGGGTGTAGGAGCCTGAGGGCCTGTGGGTTAAACCGTGTCCCGGGATGTCCAGCGTAAAAACCTGATGTGCCCTGGAGAGTGCATCGAAGTTCATGAGCCAGGTTTCAGAGAAAGCGGCTATGCCGTGCACCAAAACAACTGGAGAACCGCTGCTGCCTCCCGACCAGTACCGTGTTCTTACAGAGTCAATCACCACGAAGCGGTCTTCTGGAGTTGACATTGTAGGTTTGCCTCAGAGGGATTATTCCTCGACTGTGGAGTCCTTGATTATCTGTCCGATTTCCCAGATATCCTCCACAACAGTGACTCCAGCTTCACGGAAGAGCTTTTCCTTTTCATGTGCCGTTGTAGAGTCACTCTCCCTGTTGAAGAAATAGGCGATAATAGGCTTGTCATATCCCGAATCCTGAATGAAGCGAGCCGTATCTTCCTCCAGCCTGCCCTTTGTTTCGCCTCCTATGACAATGACCTCGGTTCTGGGATCTTCGCCCAGTGCTTCGAGTACTTCAATGTACCCGGTACCGATGATGTCACCCCCACCGAGACTGATAACAGCACTTTCGCCAAGCTCTTCCTTGAAGAGACTCTGACAGAGTTTTACCTCATTCCCCATGGTACGGGCGATAACGCTCACATCACCTTCAAGTACATACTCGTTCGAAATGGTACCGACCTTGCTTTCCCCAGGCACAAAAATACCCGCAGAACCAGGGCCGATAATGGTGCAGCCTAGCTTCTCTGCCGCCTGTTTTATTTTAAGGGTTTCAGTCACTGGAATGCCATTCGTACAGATAACGATGAGTTTGATCCCCTCGTCCAGTGCTTCCATGGCAGCTGACATGACAGCATTCTTTGGGACAAAAATAACAGACACGTCGATACGGTGTCTCTTCACCGCCTCGCTCACCTTGTCATACACAGGAACACCCATCACTTCCTGACCGTATCGACCAGGGCTCACCCCAGCCACTATCTCAGTCTTGCTTTCAAGCATGAGGGATGTGTTCTGCCTTCCCTCTGTTGTTGTAACACCCTGCACCAGAATTCTGGTGGCTCTTCTTAACAGTATGGACATAACGATATCCTATTCCCTCAACAGCTCAGTCAGTCTCATGGGAGAGATTATGAACGATCGCGTAAAACAGCTGAGGTGATATGCTGAAATGAAAAATTGCCTGTAGACTCACGGCAATAATAAAATTAAATTCCAAAAAGATCAAACGATTTTGCAATCTATGATAACGCTTATTCAGCAACTTAAAAGCTCTATACTCGAAAACAGAAAGGGCAAAATCGGTTTATTCTGTCCCTACTCTGTCGAGGAACTCATAGATGCCGCTGGCTTTCAGCCCGTCCGCCTCATTCCAGGTCGGTCCGAGCTGCAACTTGCAAATGGTTATCTTCCAAGCAATTTCTGCTCGTATCTGAGACACATTGTTGACAGCGCTCTTCGCGGTGAACTGAAAGACCTTTCAGCCATTGTGTTCAACCATTCCTGCGACGGTGCGAGGCGGACCTTTGATGTGTTCGATCATTACATCGGTGACATCCCTGCACAGTTCATTGATGTGCCGAAGGCAGGAGATGAGCTGTCAGTATCATACTTTCGCAAACAACTGGTTCTGTTCAGGGCTTTTCTCGAGAAATTGCGAGGAGAGGCAATCACGGACGAGTCTCTCTCCAGGTCGATTGTCCGTTACAATTGGAATAGAGAGCTTTTGAGGAGGCTCTACCGGTGCAGTGCGTCTCAATTGCAGAATTTGGGGGCTTCAGATCTCATGCTCATCCTTGATCTCAATATGAGTATTCCCAAGGATCAGGCCAATAAGGTCCTCGAAGAGGTTTGTGTCGAATGTGAGTTGTCAGACGATACACTGTCGGCCGTGAGTGCAGGCGGCAGGAAGAGGGTGTTTATTTCGGGCAACATGTTCGACTCTCTTCCCCTTTTTGATTTCATCGAGGAGTGTGGTGGGCTCGTTGTTGGCGATGATTTCTGTTTTGGTGGAAGATACGGGCAGATGGAGACAGCAGAGGAAGGTGAACCGCTCACTGCGCTGGCGAAGGGCTATTTGAACAGGGTGCCCTGTGGAAGAATGAAAAACAACACGGACCGTTTCGAATTTTTACTCGATGAGATAGAGAGGACTGATGCCCGGGGTATCATATATACCAGTCTCAAATTCTGCGATCACTTCCTTGTGGATTATCCCGCTTTGAAGGAATTGCTGGATGGGAAAGGTATACCGTCACTTTTCCTGGAGGGCGAATATTTTTCCTTTGCTGCGGGTCAGGTTAAGACGAGGGTTGAGGCCTTTCTCGAGATGCTCTAGCCAGGTTTTGGCGGGAGTAATGCCTCAGGATGAAAGAGGGAAATACATAGGTGGGTGTTCAGGAAAGAATCAAACAGATTCTGACGCACAAACCCAGTCCAAAAAAGATTGCCAGGGCCGCGTTGTTGGGACTGCTTCAGAAGTCCTGCACTCCTGCAGGTCGTTTCCACAGCAGGGCCCACAAGAAACTCTCAGTTCTTAGTTTCAGCCATGCGTGGAAGTTCTTTGGAAGCTCGAGCAGGTCAGTTTTCACGAGTCTCTTCTCCCCCATCGAAATCGTGTATGCACACAATCTCTATCCATTCATGCTCGAGGCGCTCAGTGGGGTTGCTGCGAAGTTTGATCTCGCGAAGGATTTCCTGTCCCAGATGGAACGGCAGTGGTACACCACCGATTTCTGTTCGGTGCATCGTATATTTATCAGTGTCGCTCAGCATCACCTCCTCCCCCGACCGACGTTTCTTCTGTCAACCTCCAATGCCTGCGACGGCAATCTCAAGAGTTTTGGCGAAGTGGGCAACTTCTATTCCAGACCACATCTGTTCATCAATGTTCCCTACTTCAGAGACGACGAGTCGGTACAGTATCTTGCACAGCAGCTCCAGAGCAGCTCTCGTCAGATAGAGGAGATAACCGGGAAAAAACTTCGTCAGCGCGACCTGGAGCGATCTATGTATTATGCCAATCGGGCATCAAAGGCGTTCCGTGAAATCAACGAACTCAGAAAGAACCCGAAGGCTCTCATGTACGGTGAAGAGGGGCTTGGGCTCCTGCTGTTGTGGGGACTGTTCATGGGTTCAAGGCAGGGGGCAGCGGCAGCGGAGAGCTATCGTGATGAGCTGCAGAGACGGGTCACATCAACCGACAAAGGTATACCTGTGAAAAAGCGTCTGCTCTGGCTTCATCTCAAGCCCTACTATGACAATAACATACTTCCTATGCTAGAGAAGGAGCTTGATGCAGTGGTTGTTGCAGAGGAGATCAATCTGCAGCCCTGGCCTGAGCTGAACCCGGATGATCCGTGGAAAAGCCTTGCTCAGAAGATGCTCAGCCAGGCATGGGTTGGAAACGCCCAACACCGGATACAAAACATTCGCAAGGCAATAGAGGAGTACCGTATAGACGGCGTGGTTCACTATTCGCACTGGGGGTGCAGGCAGAGCAACGGCGCTGTACGGCTCATTCGCGATGCGGTGCAGGAGTATGGCATCCCCTTTCTCGAAATCGATGGCGACCTCGTTGATTCACGAAACTATGCAGAGGGACAGATTAGAACAAGGGTTGAGGGATTCATGGAAGTGATGGAGGGCGCATGATAACTGCAGGCATCGATATTGGTTCTGTCTCCACGGAAATGGTGATACTGAAGGACGGAGAAAGGGCCGGGAGTGTGGTCATCGACACGGGGAGCAACAGTAAAAATGCAGCTGAACGGGCCTGTGCCCAGGCCCTTGAAGAGGCAGGTCTCCGTAGAGAGGACATCCATTTCATCGTTACCACGGGATACGGTAGAAAATCTTCTGAGGTCGGTGACATGAGTGTGACCGAGCTTAGCTGTCATGCACGCGGGGCCTGGCAGATTGATTCCAGAGTCAGGATGGTGATTGATATAGGTGGTCAAGACAGCAAGGTGATCAGGGTGGGAGAAAGCGGAAAAAGCGTTGACTTTGTCATGAATGATAAGTGTGCGGCTGGAACAGGCCGCTTCCTCGAAATCATTGCCAAGGCCCTGGAGCTCCAGGTCTCGGACCTCGGTGAGCTGGCCCTTCAAACCAATGAGAGCATAACCATATCCAGCATGTGTGCAGTGTTTGCAGAATCTGAGGTGGTTTCACTTATTGCGGAGGGACACCCAAAGGAGCTGATAATTGCAGGGGTGTTGGATTCCATCGCAAACAGGGTTGGCGGCATGGCACATAGGGTGGGGCTGGCTGAGCCGGCTATGATCACAGGAGGAGTTGCAAAGAATATCGGTATGAAACGCGCCATTGAGAGAAGCCTGGGTCTGGAACTCATTGTTCCCGATGAGCCTCAGATAGTCGGTGCCTATGGCGCCGGTCTTATTGCCATGGATGAGGTCGTTCGGGCGAAAAAATGATTATTTGATTCTCAATCCAATGCTGCTCAATACAAGGAAAGCTTCGCTGCTCGAACGGGCAAACAGCTGATTTACCTCGCCGGCCAGTTTCCTGTATTCCCGGGACTCCTCGGATGCGGGAATTATGC